>JACLAB010015814.1_pt1 | contig 23483 bp, 22 predicted proteins | sample 8027921 | NCBI WGS metagenome assembly JACLAB01 (sample SAMN15725117, study PRJNA655200) | protist metagenome | isolation source: fluorescence activated cell sorting (FACS) single amplified genomes of... | place: USA: West Boothbay Harbor, Gulf of Maine | collected 2000-07-19
AGTTGTACACGTGTAGTGCCATACTGCAATACAACGCACCGTACTTCTACAACTGTTGTACAGTGTGTAGCTGTGTACTGTGTAGTGTGTACAGCTATAAAGTTGTACTTTCGTACAAAGATGATACAATAACGCGTTGTACGAAGGTACTCACAGCAACTACGTGTACAACGTTGTGGTCATTGATATGATAGCCCTACAGTATGATAAAGGCTACGTGTACGTGTACACGTAGCCCTATCTATTTTATCAGTTTATATTTATCAATTCTTCATTCGTAATGTACGGAAGTACAGTACTTTAAAGTTTATCCCCTGCGTGTGTGCAGTACGTGTAGATTTGATTACACAAAAACTGAGCTCTAACCCATCCCATGCATACAGCTATACACGTAGTGTCGTCGTGTACCTTCGAAGGTACTTTCGTACTTTCGTACTTTCGAAAGTATTTTCGTACCTTCGTACGAAGGTACTTCCGTCCGCAGTATCTTCGAAGGTATCGGTATCATCTTGTCTACCTTCGAAGGTTGAATAGCTAGCTAGTTACGAAGGTAGCTAGCGTCGTACTCGTAGAAATAGTTGTTTTATGTACACTTGTAAATTGTCTTTTACAGTACGTGTACAGTAATGCTGTACAGTGCGTGTACGTGTACAGTACAGCTTTTTTTTTTACTAGATTTGCCCGGATGGGTTAGAGCTGAGTCTTTTTGTACACGTACGTGTAATCTGATCTACACACAGCTGTACATATACGTACGAAGGTACGAAAGTACTTTCGTACTTCCGTACTTCCGTACTTCCGTACTTCCGAACTTCCGAACTTTCGTACATACAGTAGTTGTAGTCTAGCTTGTAGGTAAGATATTTTATGAAGGTACACGTGTAGTTCATGTACTGCACCCGTACTGTACTGTACAACCACACGTACAGTGCACGTACGTGTACACGTACAGCAAGTTGTTTATCTTCGTTCATAAAACAACTTCGAGGAACACGTATTTTTACCTTTTTTTTCCATTCCTCTAGACAGTGGGGAATTCCACGGGGTACTCTTCTCGCAGGTGCTCCGGGAACTGGGAAGTCCCTTTTGGCTCGTGCAATTGCGGGTGAATCAAATGTCCCCTTCATCCAGTGTTCAACGGCAAACTTCGTTGAAATGTTCGTAGGTGTTGGAGCAAAACGCGCACGCGAACTTTTCCAAGTGGCACGAGAAAATCAACCATGCATCATATTTATAGATGAGATTGATGCGGTTGGTAAGCAGCGTGGAGGTGGAGGTTTCCCAAGTAACGACGAAAGAGAGCAAACCATAAACCAACTTGGATAAAAATGGGTTATATGTACGTGTACTCGTACGTGTTCACGTACGTGTAGTGTACGAAGTTTTAGTTGACGTGTACAGTACAGTAAAACTTAGCCCTACAGTAGCTGTAGACTGTCATATGGCTAGGTTAGTGCTAGGTTTATTTCATAATAGTCTACTGTACTGTACACGTAGCCCTAGCCCTATGTACGTGTACAGTATTTACTACCTTCGAAGGTATGTAGCTATGTACTTTCGAAAGTACGAAAGTACTTTCGAAAGTACGAAAGTACATTGTAGCTAGTCTATGTACAGTCTATCAACAAGATGGGTCTAATATGCTGCTGTTTCCTCCAGTGTTTGCGGAATCCAGCCCAGCAAAGTATCCAGCAATGTTTTATAAAATTATTGATGATGATCTCAATGATTTGACGTCCTTGTCATTTTCCGAGCTGCGGAGAAAAGGGTTGGAGTTTCAGCCACCCGCTATCTTGGTGCGTAACCAACACAACACTGTGAGCAGTCCTTAAACTTTATTTACGTAACAGGCCCGGCGCTCCAACTCAGATACCCCTAAATTCCATGCACCGGAAACTTGCGCGAGTATCTTAACATGTACCATCGCAAGGACGCGGAAACGTATACGGATTTCCTCGTGGCCTCGAGATTCGACATACTGCAAGGAAAACAGCAACAATTTGCTTTCTCAGAAATTATCGCAAAAAGTACGAAAGGTGACTAACTTTGGTGTCAGACAGTCTGTACACAAAGTTGCTCGGCAGAAAGGAATATCTTCAGGACGCACATATACCTCACGGTATCGTGGAGTGCATCAGACATTCCCCACTCGTCGCTGGGAAGCACAGTTCAGACGAAACGGTAAACCAACTTCTCTAGGTTGCTTTGATCGAGAAGAAGAAGCAGCAAGGGCGTATGACCGGATGATGGTGTGGTGTGAACTCCACGTATGCGAAAATAGGGTCGCTCCAAAAAGCGGATTGAAGCCTGGATTTGCATCTCTGCCATTGAATTTTGATTGTGGCGAATACGAAAATGACTATGAGGGATTGAGAAAAATGACTCAGGATGAACTGGTTCAAAACCTGAGAAGACAGGGACGACTGCAGGCAACTACAAATAACTTCGGTGGATAGTGCATGACATACTTTCGATAGTCTATATATGATATGATGTACACACTCTCTCTGCGACATTTACAACTTCTTCACACACTGTGATATTCCGGGTTTGAGTTTTTCCTTCGAAGGTAGCACTACCTGAACCTTTTACAACGGTGACGTCTACCCACAGCCATAAGAAGAGCAAAACCCGTGGAACTCTGAAAGATCTTGTTCTAGTTTCTAGTCTAAGCAGCCATTCATGGGGACAGGAATATAAGAACACCAATACACTGGCCAGAGTCTGTAAAAATCGCATTTCCGAACGATTAAAAGTTATCATGGAGGGAGTTCTATCCCTGCCCTGGTTTCTGCCGTCTAAACAATTCGGCCACTATCTCAGCAACACTTGCGTTTGTCAGGGTTTTCTCGCAGGAGACGTCGTGCACCTCAGAATAGTTTGGCACTGTATCATAACCAAAATTATCGTCTCCTTGAAATGAACAGGCAAATTTACCCTGATCAAACCCTGTGCTCCTGATTCGACTGACGACATCCTTATAACGATGCTGTCCAGGTACAAGTTTTCGCTGAGAAACTGGTTGATTCAGCAGTGAGAGAACTTGAGTGACTGAGGGATGTAAAAGTGGAAAGAGTGCCTTGCGCAGCGATGGGAATAATGAAGAAAAAGTCCCCTCTTCGCGTGTCAAAAACTTCTTGATGTGGTGCCGCTCTTTGGGTGCCTCGAAACACGCAGGACAATTCTCATTTATCACTGGAAGCCTGTTGGTGTACGAAAAGTCGCGCAGCTGACGTTCTCGGCAATATATACCGGGACGAATCACGGTTAAATCCCCTTCGTCAACCGAGTGCAAGAGTCAAAAATAAATTATTTACTTCTTCACATTCTCCCGGAATCTAATCGTCACAGGAAAATCTAACGAGTGCTTGTTTTTTGCCTTACCACATACGAAGCCTTCATGGTCCGCAGAACCCCATTGTGCATAGCTGACATGAAGAAACTTTCAACTATGTCATCGAGGTGTTGCGCAAGAACCAACTTGTTGTAGCCATGTTGTCGCATACACGTGTAAAGCGCACCACGTTTCATGCGCGCACAGAAAGCACAGATGCTGTCACCAGACATGTGCTTTGTAGCCATGTCCATGATATTCTCCTCAATGTAATGGTACTTTACCCCTAAAGAATCTAAATACGCAACAAGAGGTCGAGGATTGTAGGCCTCTGTGCCCGGGTCTATAGTGCAACAGAACAATTCAAATGTTCCTGGTGGGTATCTGCGCTGTAATGCTTTAAGAATGTGTAGCATTGCCATACTATCCTTCCCTCCAGAGAGGCCAAGGAGAACTCGATCACCAGAATCGATCATATTCCACTGGGAAACTGCTTTACTAACTAGGCTCAGTAGCTTGGGGGGAGGCTCGGCGAATTTGTTTTGCATTTGAACTTCGCTGTGGATGTCACCTGAGAGATCTAGGTCACACGTATTTACTCCCGATAGAACGGCATTGCCATCTCTAGAATCACTGTCGTCCGCGTCTTGAATTGAACTTAGCGGTGGCTGTCGATCACAAGCTGAACCCACACTACTTGACTCGACACCTTCGCTGGTATTCCTCAACATGTGAATTTCCTCTTTCGTGGAAATTCTAGATGTAAGGATAGCCGACATAATGCGTTGCCTTGCAAAACCACCGTGAAGACCGCATGTGCCTGATTTTCCATAAAGTGGATATTTTTTGCTAGCCATTCGAGGTGTATCTTCCTGAACCTCAAAACCTGCGTTCCGTTCAAAAGGATGATAGCCTCCCCGAAAACTAGTCTCATCGGATAGTGCACCGCTATCCTCCCTGAAATATCGAGGGCAAAGTGCTCCTTGAAGCTCACCGGGCGAGGGTTGCTGTGACAGAGGAAAATGCGAGTAGTTTTTATATTCTTGACATTTTTTGACATGGTAAGTTGCCTTCGAGAGAAGTTCAGACGCCTCTGATGGAAACATGAACCACCGAAAAGATTTTGCTGCAAACTCACTCGATACTGGAAGCCCACTTTTCGCCCGGTCACCACGACTGACAGATTTCAATCTAACTGCAGCCGTGTGCCTTTGATCACTGATGAAGAGCATACGACCCTCATATTCTGTGCTCAGCTCACCAACTTCCAAACACTTTAGCGGGTTTTCTTGACCGCAGTGCTTCAACAATTCTATTCCGGCCCTCAGTTGTGAACGAAGTGATATCTCATAAAGAAATTCCGGTGGGGATCCTGACCGTCTAGGCCCATCATAAGTTGGAATCGTAGAAAGTTTATCTCTATCATATACTGCGGGAAAGTGCATGTGAGCCAACCATTTTCGTTCTGGAAAAGACTTTACCCGGGCTTTGTGGCGCCAAATACCAGACTTCGCATCCAATCGATAAAGTGGCAGCAAGCGCCAACCATGGTTTGCAACTGCTTGCAGCGCAGCCAGTGTATAATCAACCTCAGCTCTTGACGTGAAGTAAGTCAAACTCAACCGGACAAATCCTGGACGCATTACTTCAGTCTGCTCCAAAAGTATTTTCTCTAAAGCAAATGATTTAGCATCATCGATTCCAAGCAAGTGGAGGGCATACGGTCCAGCACACGCACATCCACCTCGCGTCTGGATACCAAATACGTCATTCAGTAGAGCACAAACGAAGCTGGTGTGAAGAAATCGGCTACAACCCTTTGAATCTGCTGGGCACCGAATTAGAAAAGAGATGATTGGCAACCGATCAGGGGGTTCCAGAGCATCCATGCGCATACATGAACTGCGTAAGGTTGAGCATAATACCGCAATGTTTGGATTCTGGGATAAAGATGTGTAGATCCGTCTGCATAAATCACTCTCAGATTTCTTTATGATACTGCAACCAACGGCGTTTTTTACCTGGAATGCAAGGCCAGCCCTTATGCTTCCCAGAGGGTACAATCCAAAGGTTATCCACCAGGGAGCAGTCAGTTTTTCATGGACTCAGAAAACAGCGCAGTTATGTCAACAGAAGGAAAATATGTGTTCTATTCCCTACCACGATGTCTTGTGTGCCACCTTCTTCTCGTTCACATCGATTAGAAATGTATCGATGATCTTTTCTAGTTACAAAAAAAATACTTCCACCTCCTGGTTCTGTGGGTATTTTGTTGGTAAACAACGAACGCTTAGCCACAAGAACACCAGGTGAACCTGGGCCGCCTGGGAGTTTATGGGGGGAGAGAAATATCGCATCTTTGTATACATAAGGATTAAGGGTTCCATCAGGAAAAAATCTCACAGGGTTCATGTCAACTTGTAAATACGATGCAGCAGTAGCATAGTCCCAAAAAGCAAGTGCACCAGCACGGTGAAGATCCTCTGTTATACCGTCGACATCAGCGACTACACCAGTAACGTTGGAAGCGGCTGAAAATGATCCAATGATGAGTGAGTGCGAGGCATGCGCTTGAAGCTCTTTTCGTAAGATCTGACGGTCAATTGTACCATCTGGCCTCTCTGGAATGCAAACTATTTTGGCATTAGATTCTCTCCAGGGAAGAATATTTGAGTGGTGCTCATGCGGGCCCAGAATGACTACAGGCATTGATGTCTGTGGTGCTTCAGATGGAACAGGAAGGTGGATACCCAGGATAAGGACAAGTTTATTGACTGCGCCTGTTGTGCCGCTGCCCGCAAAAACAACAACGTCAGCATGTCGATCTGAGTAGCCAACTCTTGCGTTGCATGACTGTGCTATTATCTGACGAGCCTCCTGACGGAAACACGTAGACTGAAGACCACTCACACTGGTTGTCGTGTGCGTGTTTGCATAGGTGGGAAGCACCTCGGCTTGCACGTAATTTTCAACTGCAGTCAGCGCTCGACCTGATGCGGCCCAATCCGCGTATATCATGCCTTTACGACCGAATGGTCCATCAAAAAAACTCCCATGACCTATCACAGAACGGCGAACGTTAGCTAGAACCTCCGATGAAAACGACATGACTATTGCGCAGCATCGATAGTTAGAGGAGAGAGCAACTAGTGGTTTTTCCTTCTCGTACAAGTTGTAGACGAGGTGCGCTAATTCGCGGCTAAAGGGCGTAGGCCAGTACGTGTACGTACAATAAACGTACAATAAACGTACAGTACACGTAGTGTACTGAACCTTCAAGGTACAACGTACAGCACATAGAATCCCTTCGTACGAAAAAAACCCCCGTTCCGACCAAACTGTAAGATATGCAGGCTACGGGCATTTAGTCAGAGACGTCCTATGAACATTTACCGCTGAGAAGTACTTTCGAGTACGAAAGTACGAAAGTACGAAAGTACTTTCGAAAATAGATATCTATTTTGAGTACGAAAGTACGAAAGTACTTTCGAAAGTACGAAAGTACTTTCGAAAGTACACGTACTGTACGTACTTTCAAAGTACGAAAGTAAGTTGTTACTTTCGTACGAAAGTACGAAAGTACTTTCGAAAGTACTTTCGAGAGTACTTTCGTACGAAGGTAGGACTCACGTAGGGCTACGTGTCTGCTACGTGTACACGTGTACGTGTACTGTAGGGTTCAAGCTCCGTCAATTCACGCTAATTCAGGCGTACAGTAGGCCAGTGTACGTGTACTATACGTACTGTACACGTACACGTAGCCGGAATAAACAAGTTGTACACGTACGGACGTTCATGTTGAAATTTAATTTGAAATTTGAATCCTCTCATTGTTCCCGTCGACTGCTTCTTGGCCGGCGCACAGGGACTAACGCTTGCGGTTCGGATTATTAATAGCGTCAATCTGCCACAAAAGTAGTAGAGCTTACCCGATGACGGGCGCAGACAAAGCGTTCGAAACTCTTTCGCCGAACGTTGTTGTGGATGGTCCGTCTTCACGGTTGACGAGCAACGATGAGAATGCTACGATACTCTTCCATGAATTCGTGCCTGTCTGTGTTAGGGAACGTGCTAATAGCTCGGAACACGTAGAAAATCTGAAAATTCGGATTGCGTTTGGGTTCAACAAGCAGAAACAAAATAAGGTGCGGGCCAACAAGAACTTGTTTCTGCTTTCAAAAATGAGTTTCGCTCTTTTTGTCACAGGTTCTTCGCATTCAGGTGACAAACGACTCAGATCCGTTCTTCTTTCACCACACTGAAGTGTCCGAGGAGGATTACAAGTCAATCAAGGTTGAACAATCTATCCTCGTCGAGTTTTTACAATTTCCGCACAAACTCATTGAGTTGCTGGGAGAGTGCACCAAAAGTTATCATGATGGGAAGCCACCTTTCTTGGCAGTGTTGAGAGTTGGAAGTGGGGGCTCAAGCCTGGACTCTAGTTTGGGAGTGATCGAAACCAATCAATTTAAGCGTTTATCTCACATTTCTTTGAATTTGAAGCACGGCGATTCAGCCGCTGTAAAAGAGTACCTAGCTGGTCGTCTGCTCGATGTGCAGGCCGAGCGAGACAGCTGGCTGCAGGCACACGGTGCTGTCACCTCAGAGTTGATTTCAGTGCGTGGCGATCTGGAATCTACCAGAGCAGATTTGTTTGCGGAAAGAGATGCATGCGGACGCAGAGATAATCACACACAGGCCCGCCTTGATGAACTTGCTGCACGTCTGAAGTTGGCAGCAGTGGAGGAGTTGACAAACACAAAAACCCGCTTAGAGGGTGAATTCAGTGCAGCAGAAGCTGGCATGCGCAGTGCAATAGAGGCGCTGACCTGCAGAAACAAGGAATTGGAGTCTCGTGCCGGTGATCTCATCCAAACGAAATACAAACTCGATAGCAATCTTTCAGAGATTACTTCGCGTCTCAATACAACTGATGCAGAGCTCAAAGCAGCGAAGGCTGAACTTGAGAACCTAAGAGCTGACAAAAACTATCTCGAAAAGGTATCAAAAGACGCGCGCACTTTTTTTTCCTACATGCATGTGACAATTATATTAGAGTTCATGGGACAAAGTTAATACTTGTTTTGCTGTATGCAGGAGTTGCAGGCTCACGAAACCAGAAATGCTCGAGACGGCTCACGTGTTGAATGGCTAGAAACCCAGTTGAAAGATAGGGACGAGCTTATAAATGTCCTGAAGGGCAAGCTCGATGGTAATATTTCGCACAACTTATCCATGGAACATGCGCTGGACGATGCGCGTGTAGCTGTAACCAGGGCTGAGGATCGACTCTCTGCCAGCGCTTGTGAAATTCGAAAGGGGAACCATATTATTGAGCGACTTCAAGCTGAACTTCGTTCTGCCAAAGCAAAAGCAAAATTGAAGTCAACTGTTATTTCTCAGCAGGAAATCGTATTGAACGAACGGCAGGGTGCGCTCGATAATCACGCACGTAAACACGACGAGCTTACACATGAATTGGAAATCGCAAACCGTGAGATGCAAGTTCTGAGAGCACAGGTCAAAAGCCAGAATAAGAAACTTGAAGAGAGCCAAGCACTCCTAGTCAGCAATCAACAAATGATTCAATGGCTCAACAGCCAAGTCAATGAGGCTCATCTAACGCAATTAGGAAACATCTCAAGGCAAAACTATAATCCCTCACTAAGACTGCCGACTATAAAACCAAGTGACTTCAACGTGGTTCGTCCGGGTAAGTCAGAAGCGCTAACTTTCAACAGCAAGCGAGGAAGTGTTGCAAGTGGAGCAATATGAAATGTTATCGGAGCAGTGTAATCAGGACTAGCTATCGATATCACGTTTGATTATGAAGAAAACCCTGCTGTCAAACGTCCTGTCCTATTTTGTGGCATACAACATTTCTACCAATACTCCTTTTTGCTTTGGTCTAGTATTTCTGTGAAATACAGATGTTTCCTATTTCTTCTACATTTCGTGGTTTGGGTACGTGTAACTAAAGTTCATCATACTTTTGCTGAATGAAGCAGTGATACCAAGTGATCCGGGAACTAAGCTCGTGTCTTCCGTGTCTGCGTGAGCTAGCCCTCGGCCACCATAAATGTAGTACCACTTCAGCGTTAAGTCACTGTTTTTCTTTGAAGCTTCAAGGTTCTGAACATCTGCACTGCGAATGAAAAGTTTTCGAAAGTCTATACCACCGTGGAAATAAGTTCTATAAAACACATCTCCTTCAACGCTTCTCGATTCCCTTGTGATATGAAACTCTCCCTTTCGCAAGGAAATTCAAAAACAAAAAAATCAAGTCATACAAAAATGATGAGGCACTCGCGGCGTAACTTAAATTTAACGACTTTTACCTCGATCATCGACTTCGCGTACTCGTCGAACACGACAGCTGGCATCCATGTATTTGACACAGGACGATACCAATGCTCAGGTTCGAGGAAATTCAATGTTTTAGTGAGTTCGTCTGAGATGCAATTGCTTTTCGACTTCGCCGAGTTGTTTCTCAACCAAACATGTAGCCTACTCCTGTAACAGCTGACTTGCTTGCTTTCCAGAGCTTCATCGAAAGTGTTTTTCATATTTCTTTGATACCATTCGCTGACGATGCGCCACAAAAAGATCGCGCGCAGATGAAGATACTCTGGATTTTCGTTCACCTGACGCTGAAGCTCGGGTAGCAAGATCGACTGTGCAGGCAAAAGGGTCAGAAGAGAATAAAACAAGTGCTTATGATCTGGACTTGCCTTGAATAACTCATCTGCTTTTCTTTGTGTCGTCACATCAGAACTTTGGCAAAGTGTGCGCACATCCTCGTCCGGCGCCCGCGTCTCATATTCCCATTCTTTAGCATTCGTATAATAGAGTGCCTCTTGTTTCACAAGCAGTCTCGCGCTCAGGACATGAAACGATGAAACATTTTTCTTCTCGCACTTACTCCGATGCATTACATCTGTTCTCCCTTGCTTAGATTTATATCCTCTACTCCCAGATGACGACTGCCAGACCTCGGCTATATCTGGAACAATCCACTGGCGAAATGAATGACAGATTTGAATATCTCTTGTACCGATTGAACCATATAACTCACCCCAGAACAAGCTTCCCAAAGTTTAAGGTCACTCATGAAAGGTGGTGAAAGCCACCCGGCGTACTATTCGAGCATCCGAGCATACGAGCATCCGAGTAAAGTCGTCTGGCATTTAAAAAGAATATCTCCTTACAATAGGGTGATCTGGGTGTAGAAGCCGAGCTGCGGTTTTCTTCAATGACAGGTCAGCCTCGAGCATGATTCTTCCTACTTCAGTGTGACCAATATTACGCTCGACAACCCGATCAGACTCTGTTGGATTCAGGTTGACCCAAAAGCTCTCTGATGGGTGAGAGAGCCATACAAAAAATGTTTCGGAAAGATTATTCAAAAGATCGCTAGAAGCCCTGGGAACATACGCTGACGTTAGCTTTGACCCTTGTTGCACGTTGACAGGTCTGTCAAAATGCAAATCAAAGGTCGCAAGAGGTAACACCACCTGAAAAAGAGCTTCTAATTAGTGTGGGCATACACCTCTGATAAAAGGAAACGTAGTCGGGGATCTCGTAAAGACAACTGCCTGACATGACGAAGCAACGCAAGAAAATAGAATCACGTGAACTTCAAATAGTCTGCTTAAAAAAAATTTGTCGCGAGAATACGGAGTTACCTTGCATTCCTGATGTTCAACACATCCAGAAATGACGCTCATGCCAACAGCAGACATATCTATCCCGCACACAGACATCGAATCGTCAAGCCATGGTCCGTCTCCAGCAGCTGGAGTGGTATAAATCCAACAAGGCCATTGAATATATTTAGAGCAGTGAAAAACGAAAGAGGTCAAAGCCGCGACGAGCAAAGCTTCCCGCCGTGCACAAGATAGAACAAGCATGTATGTATGTAAGCTGTCCGCCTGGAATACGAAGAATAAGTGAGAGGCTCCGCTATCTTCAGATATCACGGACACTGGTGCGTGTCGTCCACTGTTTTGACTGTCGAGAAAAATAAATGCGGAGAAAGAGTTCGTCCGGCTATCCGGTGACCTGGAAGTAGGCCCTACGTGTACTTTCGTACGAAAGTATTTTCGAAAGTACGAAAGTATTCTACTGTATCTTCGTACGAAAGTATTACTTCCGTACAGTACACGTGTTGTACGTGTACAGCTGTACTGTACACTGTGTCAGTAGGACCACGTGCACGACGCACCGTATCGGAATCGTATCACCGTTCGCGCGTCTCCCGGACTCCACGTCCTCGTATCGCTCCCGTCGCCGGGCGTTCGGTCGTCGAACGGAAGTCACGTGGATGCGTCAGGAATCGTTCTTCGGGCTCGAGGTCGCCCCCGGGGAGCCGGCGTATTACCGCCCGGACGAGTACTGCCCGCGTGTCGACCTCACGCGCGCGACTCTCGTCCTCACTGGCGATGCTGCCGCGCTTGACGGCGCGCGCATTCTCGTGAAGGCGCGCATTGCGCGAGGTGCGCTCGCTCGTTTCCCCGTCACCATCGATCCTTGTCCGCAGCGTCCTCCCCATTGCTGACCGGCGCGTCTCCGTCGTATTCTTTCGAGTCACGACAGGCCCGCCATTCGTCGTCGCGTCGCTCCTCCCCGGGCGCTTGGAGACGCTTGCGCTGGACATATCGTTCGCGGCCGACGTGCGCGTCAGCGCGCGCGTCGTCGTCGCCCGCGACGAGCGCGCCGCAGCGGTAACTGAAAACACACGGTGCGTCGTGCACCTCACCGGGCACGTGGATAGTAGCTTCGTGCTGATATCACCCAAAGAAGTGCGCGACGAGGACGAAAAAAGTGCAACCGAAAGCTTCGAGGAAGACGACCAAGGAGAGGACGCGAGTAGCAGCGAGAGTTGGGGCAGCGACGTCGACGAAGTTCTTGGGGACGATGGCAATGTTAGTGAGGGGGACGAGGCCATCGCGCGCACGTGTCTAATCGGAGACGACGACGCGTCCGTTGCTGCGCGACTTCGAGCGAAAAACAAAGGGATCATGACCGGCGACTGGCACGTTCCTTCAGTGGAAGATGTCTCTTCATTGTTTCGAGACGGCAGCTCGAGCGCGAATGGTAGCGGCGAAGTGCGGTCTGGCTGGGCGTACCACCTCCAAACCCCGGGGGCGCGTGTTCACAAAAGCGTGGACAAGATGCCGGAGTTTGCATACACTGGAGAACTTCAGCCGGGATTGATATCTCCGCGACGACGCGTGCCATCGCGCGGGTGGTCTTTCCCGCCTCCCGACTATGCGACGACGGGTTGGCCAACCGCTGAGTTTGAGTCGAAATTGCAGAGGGTCATCGAGATAAAAACTCCGGAGGCAATCGTGAAGATGCGAGCCTCGTGCTCGCTCGCGCGCGCGGTCATGGATGCCGTTGCCGCGCTCGTTAAACCAGGGGTCTCAACAGATTTTCTCGACCACGTCGTGCACGTTATGACGGTAAGTTCCCGCACGCGCGTTCCACTACCCATTTTCGGGGACTCCACAGTGCCGATCGTTCAATTGTCTAGAAATCCATGGGATGAAACTAACGAACCGTGATTTATGAATGTCTAAAGATAAGTAACGGAGCGTACCCGAGTCCACGGAACTACATGGGATTTCCAAAAAGCGTGTGTACGTCAGTGAATGAGGTGGTGTGTCATGGAATTCCCGACTCCCGGCTGTTGCGTGATGGCGACTTGATCAACATCGACATAACCGTGTGTTTGGACGGTTACCATGGGGATTTGAATGAGACGTATTTCGTCGGCGTCGGCGATGCGGACATCGAGAACGCGCGACGAGGTAAGAAACTCATGCAATGTGCGTTGACTTGCTTACAAGATGCAATCGCGTCTTGCAGACCTTCCGCTCGGTTTCGTGACATTGGTGGCGTGATCGCGCAAACTGCTTGCGCGTTCGATCCTTCGTACGGTGTCGTAAAGGATTTTTGTGGGCACGGGATCGGTACCTTGTTCCACTGCGCACCGAACGTGCCCCATTACGCGAGAAACAAGGCAGTCGGATCGATGCGACGCGGGATGACGTTCACGATCGAACCAATGATCAACGAACGCACACATAGGACGACGCACTGGCCGGATGGGTGGACCGCGGTGACGACGGATGGCGGGAGGAGCGCGCAGTACGAGCACACGTTGCTGATCACGGAACATGGCGCCGAGGTGCTCACCGCGCGGACAGAGCGCTCTGTGCCGTTTTTCTCGAAGGGCGACGACTACAAGCCCTAACCTGCTACGACTACACGTACGGTGTACTACTAGCTAGTCGCGTCCGACGTCGGTGAGGAGTCGAGTCGCTCCCCCCCCAGCCCCCTCTGGGTCGCTCCTCTCTCTCGAGACCGCTCGATCGCGATCTCCTCGTCCACGTCATCAAATCTGAGCGCGTGCTGATCAATCAAAATCGTACACGTCGCTTCGCTTACTTCGTTAAACGCAGGCACCGAGATCTCGGGTGTCGGAGACGATGTCTCCGCGGAAGAGACGCTCGTCGTGAACGACGCCGAAGGCTCATCAAGAACGAAACCGTGGGTGGCAAGGCATCGGTTGGCGACAGCGCGTCCGGTGCGGAGTCACTCGTCGCTGGCGCAGAGTCCGAGCTCAGCTCGTGGACGGGGGGGGGGGGGCTGTGATCGGCGAAAGTCCTCAAGTAGTCGCGTTTAACACGAGAAGAGGGTCGTGTGGGAGTGGGAGCAGCCTCACAGACCCCCACCCACGCGCGGTTGCGGCTGCGGCTTGGCTCACAAAAAAAACAAAACGACGATTCTCGCATTTCGCGACCGTCTGTATATACCCTCGCCGCCCTTTATATGCATCGCTTTTCTCTGATATACCTGTATTGTACAGTACATGACCTGCTTATTATGTACTGTAGCATCATGTGTCTGTCTATCGCGTCGACGTCGGGCGTCGCGGTTCTCTCAACGACTCGTTTGTCGTTCAACCTTTCGCGACGCCGTCGCCGCACCCTCCCGAGGTTTCCCCTTCCTCCCCGCCCCATCGCCGCCGCCGCCGCCGAGCGCGGACGCGGCGTAAGCGGCAGCACCGACAACGACGACGCCGCCCCACGCGTATCCTTGGAACCGCCCGTACTTTCGCATCGCGTGCGCCCACATCGTTCCCAAGGACTCGATCTTCGTCCTGGCGTTAGTTCGTTCGCCGCGTCGGCGCGTCGGTCGTCAGTCGAAAGGCGCGCGTCGCGGTCGAGCGTCGAGACCGAGCGTCCGTCGACGCGATCGAATCGTGATGGCGCGGGGCGTAGCGGCGCGGGCGGAGAGAGAGTCCTTAAGAAACGACGTTCAACACGCGAACTGGGAAACTATCTCGGGGAGAGACGACGCCACGCACCCGGGGGGGGGGCTGGCGGTACGGCGGATTCGAGGCTCTGTTCTCCGCGGCGGTGGGGATCCGCGAGAGCGCCGCATACGCGGCGTCGGACGTGGGGATATCGGATATCCCGTCCGCATCCGCGTCCGGGGCCGTCGCGTCCGCTTCATCGCGCGTAATCATCGGCGCTCGTCGTCGACGAATGAAGTGTCGACGAATGAAATGTCGGCACGCCAGCAGAATATTTCTCGTCGCGTTTGTTCCTCGGTCAAATCTCCTAGCCCTATCTTGACCGTCTTGACCGTCTTGACCGTCTTGACCGTCTTGACCGGTAGAACCTTTTATTGAATATGTATCTGATGTACCATCAGAATAACTAATGGTCAAATAGTCTCGTCTCGCGCCGGTGTACCGGCCGCTTTTTTCGGACCGGAGCTAAACTTTTAAATCGTGCTTTTTGAGTCAAATTCTCCATATATTTGATCGGAGATGGTTGCTTTCAAAAGTTCATCGAGTCGCTTTCAAATTCTCATCGATCAAATTTTCGATCGGAGAAAATGACTGGAAAATGACATCGGAAAATTTGACTCAAAAACGACGGTCTAAGATTTTCGTTCCGGTCCGAAAAAAGCGGCCGGTAAACCGGCACGAGACGAGACCTACAGTGGGAGCTCGCCGATCACGGTGCGAGAGGTACTGTCCCCGCCGGCGACGCCGCCTCCGAGGCCGCGGCCGAGGCCACGCTCTCCGCCATCGCGAGGAGCAAAAGCTATTGGAAACGACGCATCATGGGCCACATCTCCGTCGCGCTCGTATCCGCCATCGGGGACCGCATCGCTGGCGCGCCCATCTCGTACGCGCTCAGAACCTCACGTGACTCCGAAAACTTCCACGCGGGCGCGGCAGCGCAAATCCTTTTTATGGAGCCCGACACTGCTGGCGATTTCCACATCGCCCCGGCTCCGTGCGCTCGTGAGGCTCACATGGGTTCCATGAATCCCGTCGTGGGGTTGCTTACTACGTGAGAGGATTGTTCGTAGTGCGGTCTGCTCGCTTCTAGATCACATGTTTTACCCGGATGGGTTAGAGCTCAGTCTTTTTGTAATCAGATCTACACACTATAAACTAGACATTTACTGTATCTACGGCTAGACGCGCGGGTCCCTTGCCGTGAGAAGGCTCGAACGCGTAGAATACCATCAAAGGTAATACCTTCAAAGGTTCCTTGCTTTGTGTGGAAGTGCTTCCGGAAGTATATTATGTATTCGCATGAGAGATAGGTTGAAAACTGTAGGGGAGTCGGCGAACTCACTTCAGGTGAACCAACTTAAAGAGTCTTTGCACAACAGTTTCCTGTGCGACTTTCTTTCCTAATTCAAATACGAGACGGAAGTTGTTATACCACAACAGACCTAGCTAGAAAAAGTATGATGGAATTTCTGCTTCCTTCAGTTTGAACCTCTGAATGCATCTATTTATCGCTGTGCTGATATTACACGTGCATGTCACGTGCTGTACCCACATGTTATACTCAGCAATCATCACACGCACGGCACGTCCGCTTACTCACGGCACGTTCGCACTCCAAAACCTTCTTCCAGTGTTCTGCATTCATGTCGGTTTCACCCATACTTAGCGCTGTCAGCCGCGTCATCGTCAACCATCGATGCAAATCCTTCTCTTTTGCCTTATCATTACCTTCTCTCTGCTGAGCAGCTACCAACTCCCTTTCAATATATTCGCTCGATTCTCTACTTATGGTGTGGTTGGACAAACGAGCAGCAGCAACAAACTCTCTCATTTCTTTCAAGAGCTCTGGAGCCACGATGGGTGACACTCTTGGTTTGACCGACATTTGCAGAGGCACCTTGGAATCGGTCTCTGCCACAACCGATTTTGTTGGCACCGTTGAAACTACGATTGTGGGAACATCAACTGGTAATTTCATCTGGTGGTACTCGAAGTCGTACTCTACCTCTTGCATTTCAATGAACTCTTTCAACGCGTTAACATTACGCACACCGATATCACCTAGCTTTCCAGTGGAAAGCCTTGTTTCGTCTAAAATCAAGCATGTTCCTGAAGCGAGTTGCAGTGGACCAGAGCGCAGCCGATCGGTGCCATAATCTTTTTTGGGCACCCATTGCCGGGAATTGAGGCTCCCTAGCGTAAGTTGGAGATATGCGACTGCAGGGGCAATGTCAGCGATAGCCGCGGCAAGTGCCCGCGCGACTGTCATACCACCATCACCGCTGTTTCCAGGCTCGTTATCAACAGGGACACCAAGTAAAGTTACGGAAAATTTGCCGATTGGTATTGCATCTGTGCGTACATGAACGCGAGAAAGCAACGCATAGAGGACATACTCAGCAGCAGTGGCATCATTACCGAGCGGTGCCGAAAGGTGATCGATCAATGCAGCACGCACTTTCGCCCTGCGGGCAAAAAGTTCAGATTTTCGCATTAGACAAAGTGCCTCACACGCTGCAATCGGATATAGCCCAGCCCTGGAAACAAACTCGTGTGTCGAAGTTGAACGGAAAATGATGGCGTGGAAGCGAGGGACCAAGGACGTCGGAGGATTGCGTGCACGTTCTTCCTCCATAAAGTCCATCATGGGCTGAAATGTCACCGCATTATTGCTACTCTTCGTCGTAAATGCGCCCTCTGCATCTGCACGTTCCGGCTCAGAGGACAGCCCGGGCACGATAGATAACACGCCAACTAACTCAACCACATCATTCAGCTTCAGCTTGCAATCGCCCCCGTACATTTTCACAATACACGGTGTGGAAGCAGGTAGTTGACCTATAGAATTTACATCGCTCACGTTGCCAAGGGGAAGATTCAAAACAGCCTTAAGCGTTTCTCCGTCGGTACTCCTTTTTGCCTGTTCTACATCGGCAGTGTCTATCGACCTCGTATGGAGCGATTTCAGTTTTGACTCAGATATTAACGTTGTGGCGAAATGTGCGCAAGTACCAAGCTTTTGTTCTGCTTCGTCACACGGCACCACGTTTTCGCCCCTCGGTCTTTTTGCACATATAGATGTTGCACACGTTTTCCATGGGTAAACACTATCGCGTTTGCTATCCAACCGCCGCAGCCAGACGCTCTCGCCTGGAATAGGCACACAGTACAGAATGCGTCTCTCCCATATTTTTTGTTCGCGCGAGCTTCCTCTGCCCAACACGGGCTCAACCTCTTCGGTATACTTCGTCGTCTTCCAGCGTCCAAGGGTAGTTTCGTCTTTGTAGGCGCCAACATAAAACTCCGGATTGTACATATCCTGCACCATGCAGCGAAAACGGACCAATGTTCCTTGGCGCACAGCATCGACGCCAATATTGTTGATCTCCGGGATCTGCTCGCACGTTATGTAAGAAAACAAAACGAAGTGACAACGAGGATGCGCATCGAACGAACGATCATGACAACGAAGGAGCCGAATGCGTCATTTTCGTCATTTATTTACGCTAAAAATAAAGTAAACCAACTGTGCCGCGGCGCACCGTTTCGAGCACTCCGGGTACGGCGAGCGCTTCCTCAAAAACGGCGGAGACCCCCCAGTCGCCGTCGCCGTCTGGTTCCGAAGTTCCGGTTGCAGCGTCAAAAAGCGCAGCGACGGTGCCCAGGGGGTCGACGACACACGATGGGTAGTTCTGAGACATTCTTGCGGTGTTCGGAGCCCCCCGTGGTTGCTTGTCTGGTGGACAGCAGTGGACAGCGAGCTTTTTCCTATTGTAGAAGGTGGCCTGTAGGAGCGCTTCGCTGCACGGTAAACGGGGGCCTCTAAACTCAATCGATCAGTTTCACCGGAGAAACTGCCAAACTCATCCCACGCCGATCAACGAAAGTACGAAAGTACAACGTTGTACTTTCGTACTTTGTACGAAAGTACTTCCGTACAACGTGTACGTGTACTGTACCCGTTGTTTTTTTGAGTTTGGATTTCAGTACACGTGCGTACAACACAGTAGACAGATATTTTCTGCTGCGATTATGCGTACGTCCGATGCTACACGTAGGGCTACGTGTACAGCTGTACACGTACACGTACACTGTCACCCATTATTTAAAAGTCTTAGGCTGGTGGGCAGCTCCCAAAATAAAATGTCGAATTAAATGTTTTTTTTATGGTTAGGGCTACAATAAAGTGGTGTGTAGGACGCTTTGCAATTAAAATCGCACCCAATGATTCGGAAACGAAAGCACGTTTCAGTTCGGCAGTTTTCCAGGGGTCCCAAAGTAAAAAGCACGCCTCCATCATCAGGGCTCATCGCGGTCGTGATTTCGCGCTTGGGCTCCCCGGCATCAGGGAGCTACGCGCGCCAACAGCCAGTCTGCGGCGCCAGACGAAAAAAAACCGAAAAACGCGTACTACAGTACAGCAAAAACTACTTGGCGACATACGGGGTGATTTGATGGGTCATAACTCAAAACATAATTGCGACATTTAATTCCCGCCGAGAGCCCGATTCATAATTGTATTCATAATTGCAAACGCTATGGGGCGATTTGACGAGTTATGACTCAAAACATTTAATTCAACATTTATGAACGGGACCTGCCCACCAGCCTTAGTACTGTCATCGTGCAAAGTTTCGCGCGCAGACGTGCATCGCGCGCGGAGGAGTAGTGTTTCGCGCGTACACTTTTGTAGGGCTATGTGTTCTTCGTCACGAGTATTTTTTTGTGTGTTTTTATCGAATTTATACGTACGGAAGTACAATAATGTACTTATCCTTCGTACGAAAGTACTTTAGTACGAAAGTACTTCCGTAGAGGACTACGTGTACATACAACTACGATGTACGTACCTTCGTACGAAGGTATTGTACATGTATGCTTAATACCTTTCGAAGGTACTTTCGTACAAAGTACGAAAGTAGGTACTTTCGTACAAAGTACGAAAGTAATTTTTAATATCAGCCCTACATTTCGTATGCACATTCAGTCATCTCGGAAAATGCTCATAGGACGTCACTGACTGATCAATCTGAAGATCTGCCGGAACGGGGGCTGTCGGGGGGAGTCACTCAGCATCGCATCCTATGGGCATTTTCGTGTGACTTTTTGGTTTTTTCCCTACCGGGGGTCGAGCAGGGGTAGTATTGTTGGGGTCTGACTAGACTATTCCGAAGCTCACCTTCGGCTTCACGAATGGAGCAGAAGTATATTTGCACTCATAGTCTCATAAGTCAACTTGCCTTATTCGTACAAGTCAAATACAACTTTGTAACAACAAAATGTAGTGAAAAACCAAGTGCAAAGTCGGCTTTTAAGGTCACGCTCCGCTAATTAAATTTCCCGTGCCAAAAGTACGAAATTTGTATGCGTATTTAGTGAAAAAAAAGACTCCTTAGGGGTCAGAAAACCGTCTTACCGACCTTCTAAAATCGCGAAACTTCGTGAGGGCAACGACGGCGTGATGGACACCATCGTGACGAGGTTTCAAATCGATCGACGCCGCTACGACGCGTGGGCGCGCGCAAAAGTACGTTTTTGCGATTTAGACAAATACGCATACAAATTTCGTACTTTTGGCACGGGAAATTTCATTACCGGAGCGTGACCTTAACTGCAATATGTTAGCGGATAACGTCACTTGTCTCGTCATTCTGTGGACACGGTGCAGTCCATCCAGCACCACTGGTAAGTGTCGTAGACAAAGAACCTGGGAGTTGTGGTCCACTGTATCCATATTTTGAAACTATCCTTTCGTCATAAACATGTTCAGCATCATTTTTCAGCTCGTTCGGAGTTAAGCGATGTTCAATACCCATGCTGTCTGCAGCGGTAAACTTAAACTTAATACAGAGGAGATCACTACAAGATTAAGTAGGAGGAGCCGTTAGTAACGCACTTTGTAGATTCTGGATCGAAGAAACAGTTTTTGATGTCTTTTTGTTTGGAGCCGCCAGCGAAACAACCTTCTTGCTTTCCGTGCTCGTGCAGTCCTAATGCGTATTGTCGTAGGAATCTTAAAACTATAGATAACAAAGGTTCGTTTTGATCAACACAGCCACACCTGTCGCCTCTTTCGGGTCTGAAATTCGTGAGACGGCTCATATTTTGGTAGATCCTGAGGTGAGCACGGTATTGGCTCTTCCCAAAAATAATCTGAATCTAAAGCATCTCTTGCAGATATGCGATGAGTTGGATTTAGGGTCAAAAAACTTTCTACAAGAGATCGTGCACTCTGGTGACAAGAAGTAAGAACCGTTCCCTGAGTGACAACGTATATAAAAAAACAACCCTTGAAAACCGCCGGAACACATCTTGAACTCTACGTGGAAATCGTTTCTTGCCAACGAAAGAGCTTGCCCTAGTATACGGAAAAAAAACTTAAAAGGTAAGCACATCAAAATAATTGAGGCAAAATTAATGAAAATGTGCTCTCATACCAAGGAAGCAATTCAACCTCAGGCCAGTCCACCGGTACAGGAGAACCACAGAGCTTGAACATCAAGTCGAGCTGCTCCAACTCATTTTTACCCTGATCGTGGTTGCTGAGTCATTTCTATTGTTAACAGGTATCATTCAATTAATCGAATGGACAAACCGGTAAAATTGGCTTTCCAAGAAGTAGTTCAGCAAATATGCACCCTGCGGACCACATGTCTACTGCAGGACCATAAAACTGTGTCCCAAGAAGTAATTCTGGAGGTCTGTACCAGAGTGTGATAACTCTATTTGTTAATGTCTTACTACTTTCAGAGGCACATGACCTGGCGAGGCCAAAATCTGCCAATTTCAATATACCATTGTTATCTATTAGCAGATTTGATCCTTTTATGTCACGGTGTAGTATGTTGTTACGATGGCAATAATAAAGCCCTGTCAGGAGTTGTTTCATATAACACCTGGGCTGGCGAGATAGTAAGTGCCAGCGTTAAATTCAAACCAAATCCGAACACGCACTTTATCTGAGGCTCCGAGAACTTCATTCCAGGCCGGTCTGCAAGTCCCGTAAGGTCATGGTCCATGTACTCAAAAACCATGTAGATGCTACCCTTATTCTGGTTCAAAGCATGAGCCTGTTTGACATACATTTTTTTGTGTTGATCAGATGCATGTGGTAAACAGCCGAAGAAAGCTACAGGGTTGGAAGCTCGTCTCACCTTCGACGTCACTATTTCTTTCAACTTGATAACATTCTTATGATCCAATGATTTTAATATTTTTATTTCGCGTATAGCTGTAATTGGAAAACCTTCCTTTTCATTATCCATTCTGACTTTCTTTAGAGCAACTATTTCTCCAGTTGTGTTGCTTCGAGCCATGAAGACCTTCACAAAAAAACCATGTTCAAGTGCCAAATCAGCGTCAAAGAGCACGCGCTGCTCTGCTCACCTGGCCGTATGTACCCTCGCCGATTTGTTCCATTTTTTCATAGTTCTCCACGGAACGGGAACATCCGCTCCGCATAGTATCAACGAAGTGACGTGTTTGAAACGATCGTGGTAGTGTTGTTCCACCTTCTCGACACATCTGTAGACGAACACGATAATCTGGACTACTGTACGTGTAAACTGTACAGTAAGCGTACGACGAAGTGCACCGTACGTGTTGCACGTGTAACGTTGTACACGTACTTTCGTACGAAAGTACGAAAGTACGAAAGTACGCTGGTACTTTCAAAGTACGAAGTACAGTCTAGCTACACGAGGTACACGTGTAGCTCTAGCTAGCTCTAGCTAGCTACCCTACACATGTACGTGTACACGTACAGTACGCCCTTTACGGTCACGCTCCGATAATGAAATTTCCCGTGCCAAAAGTACGAATTTTGTGTGCGTATTTTGTCTAAATCGCAAAAATCGTACTTTTGCGCGCTCCCACGCGCCGTCGCGGCGTTTGTCAATTTGATACTTCGTCACGATGTTGTTCAGCACGCAGCCGATGCCTTCGCAAAGTTTCGCGATTTTAGGAGGTCGGGAAGACGGTTTTCCGACCCCTAAGGAGCCTTTTTAAAATAAGTCGCTGAGGGGTCCGAAAACCGTCTTCCAGGCCTCCTAAAATCGCGAAACTTTGAGAGGGCATTATCGACATGATGGACAACATCTTGACAATTTTTTATTTCAATCCGCGCAGCGACGGCTCGTGGGCGCGTACGAAAGGACGTTTTTGCAATTTGTATGCGTATTTCGTCTAAATTTCGTACTTTTGGCATGGGAAATTTAATTAGCGGAGCGTGACCTTAACAAAGACCGAATCGCGAATTTGCTATGCGCAACGGACATACTGTAGTGTGTCATTGACGTACGGGTTTATGCTTTTACGAGTCTTTTATGTGTACAGTGTACACTATTACCATCAGGTAAAAGTTTTACACGTGTACGTGTACGTGTACAGGTAGCATTCTCAGGTACTTTCGAAAGTACCTTCGTAGCTACGAAGGTACAGTACCTTCGTACTTTCGTACTACATTTGATCGTCTATTACTATGGAAGTACGAAAGTACTTCCGTATGTACTGTACCTTCGTACTACCTTCGTATGTATCATAGCTAGCTAGCTAGCAGAGCTAGTTTATTCAATACGAAAGTACGAAAGTACTTTCGTACGAAGGTACAAAGTACGAAAGTACAAGATAAATATTACTTTCGTACTTTCGAAAGTACCTTATCTTGAAGGTAGAATATTCACAATGTATGTAACAACTTGTTAGTTTATTCATAAGTTGATTAGCTATCATACCTTGATTTACCTTCGCAGGTACGAAAGTACCTTCGTATTAGCTACCTTCGTACTTTCGTACTTTCGAAAGTACGTACGAAGGTACTTTCGTACT
>JACLAB010000815.1_pt1 | contig 23481 bp, 10 predicted proteins | sample 8027921 | NCBI WGS metagenome assembly JACLAB01 (sample SAMN15725117, study PRJNA655200) | protist metagenome | isolation source: fluorescence activated cell sorting (FACS) single amplified genomes of... | place: USA: West Boothbay Harbor, Gulf of Maine | collected 2000-07-19
GCGGATAAAGTATTCCTCCTCTTCTTCTTCATCTCGACGTTGATTAAGAACTTCTGCCCGAGCGATTTCTCGCTCGGAAGGACGCCGTGGTAGGCGTGGAATTGTAAGTCGTTGAGATGGATTTTATCCGGAGGAAGATGATCTTCTTCTTCTCCCGCCCATGATGAATACGAGGACGAGGATGCATCCAATTCGGAATTTTCCCGACGCGTGGAGAATGTGTGAGAGGACGGAAACACGGAGGGATATCCTCGAAGCGGCGGAAACGATGCTCTTTTTGCCAACCACCAACAACAAGAGACTGACATTGAGGATCTGAGCGGCATTGTTGCTTTTATACCTAAAGGAGAGAGTCGTTTTTGTTCGCTCGCGCGTGTTCAATTTGTTACGATTTGAGAGGAGGAGAAAACCTTAGATAGTTAAAAGAAAAGAGTTCCATTTCCTCTTCCCATTGAGTAGTCATACTTTTGTAGTCGCGTGTATGTGTGATCGTTTTGTACTCTCGTAGCGCTCGCGTATTTTTAAACCACTCGTTTGTCCTTTGCATCTCTGTTGAGTTGTTCTTTCCTCACATATATTTAAACCGAGAACACGCGAATACGACAACAAAGAATAAAAGTACGCAACAAACAGTAACGGTGTTATTAAAACGACGATCAAACGTATTAAAGTGATTCTCTGCGTCGAATCGTTATCATCGCGCAGCTTTAATAACAAAGGTATGCTACTACACATCGCTTTGATGAAAGATTTCCTTTCCCCGCGTGTACAGCGGATTGGTGGTGTTGTGTGATTGGATGAGACGATGAAAAGTAAGCTTTTTACCTCGAAAGAAGACAAAGACGAAGACAAAGAGAGAGTTTTAAGCGACGAGATGAAAACGAGAAGTACTCAGAGTGGTAACAGTGATAAAAGTGGTCGTTTGCCGAAAGAAATCGATTGGGAACATTTGGATAAATCGAAATTCTTCCTCAACGGGATAGGCGCCTTCTCTTTGGCGACGCTGGCGTTGTACCCACTCTCGGTGGTGAAAACGAGACAAATGCTGGAAGGGACGAAAATTCAAACGCCGTTTAAAGACGTGGTGAAGAACGTGATAAAAGACCGAGGGTTTAAAGGTTTATACGCGGGATTTGGGACGGTCGTGTTCGGGGCGATACCTTTGCGGATGGTGTATTTATCGACGTTGGAATATACGAAAGGGAACGCGCGAACACTGTGCGAGAAGTACGAGGTGGAGGAGATGTATTACGGGATCGCGGACGCGGCTGGTGGAGCGACGGCATCGTTCGTGAGTCAGACGTTAGGAACACCGATAGATATTATCAGTCAGAGGCAACAAGTGAGTGGGCTGAGACACGCGAATTTTACCAAGGACGGGACGTTGAGCCCTTCGTCGTCGGCGGCGAGGAGTAGCGGGAGTAGCGTCGAAGCGAGTAATACGGTATTTCGCGGGTATAGGAATGGGTTTCACGCGTTCAAGGAAATATTGAGAAACGAAGGCGCGAGAGGTTTGTATCGCGGGTACGTGGCCTCCGTCGCTACGTTGGTCCCATCCAGCGCCATTTGGTGGGGATTTTACGGGACGTACTCGAGGGTGTTTTGGAACCAGTACACGAAAATGTACGGTGGCGACGATGAGAAATTGAACGACAACAACAACAATAGCATCGGTGATGGCGAAGAATTCAATATCGACGATATCGACGATAACATCGCGTTAGGTGTTACCGCGTTGAGTGGGCTGTGCGCTGGGATGAGTTCGGGATTCATCACGACGCCTTTGGATGCGTGTTCAATTTGTTACGATTTGAGAGGAGGCTTTTAGGGGAATTGACATATAAGAGAGGATACGCGGGAGTTTACGCTTCAGCCGATCAGCATACAAACGAGAGATTTAGAGAGGAAAAGAAAGAAAATGAAACGAAGATGATGATGATGAATATAAATACGCGACGACGACGCGCAATCTTTGCTTTAAAAGTACTCCTATTACGTATTCTTCTTTCGCTTCGACATGAGTTCCACCGCCTTGCCGACGGAGGAGTTCGACGGATCCAACTGAAACGCCAATTCGCTTCCTTTGACGCGATACTTCGTCAAAATCGTGTTCCACCGTTCGTCTTTTCTCAAATTTTCGAAATCTAAATCTTGCTCCAGCAGTTCGTAATCTCGAGCGGCCCTTCCTAATCCGTACAACCTCCCGTTCGCGTACCCGCTTTGGAACGTCAACTCCAAACTCGCAAACGCCAAATCCCAGTTTTCCATTTTCGCGTGGCACGCGGTTAAGTTATAATACGCGGATTGTTTCTCACCCATCGTTAACTCCGCGGGTTTCGTTCGGTCCCGTTTCGTCCCGGCGCCTTCCGCGGTTAACGCTTTCTCGAAGAACGTAATCGCGGATTGGTAATCACTCGCTTGGAATTTCGCGCATCCCGCCTCGATGAAATCTTCGCAATCGGACGTGTTCACCCACGTATCCCCGACCAATTTTCCACCCATTCGTAACGGGTTTGGCATGATCAGTGTTTCTCGCTTTTTCCTCCTCCCGAAGGAGGCGAGGGTGCACCGCAACGGTGGTTTTAAAGCCGCTGCAAAAGATGCCATTTTGTGTCTGTTGAAGTGAAGAACTTTTCCCTTTAAGTCAACGAATTGCAATTCGCCAGAATTACTTTGCGCTCGAATATAGGTCTTGAAATGCACTCGGCTTGGTAAAAGTGACACGAAGCGACTGTTTTTCGTTGGAATACTAACGATAAGAACAACAATGAACGGTGGCGATGGAAGAACGATCGTTTTGAACCCTCATTCCGAGACGGGTAAAACGGTCGTGCTCCTCTCGTTTGGATTCATCGCACAAGCGATGCTTTTAATGCTCACCTTCCTCTTCGCCTATACCTTGGCGAAAACGCGAACGAAAAGAAAACTCGTCGGTTTAAAAGACGTCTTGAGACAAATCGCGGACGAAAACCACCCAAATACGATTTTAAACCCGGAGAGTTTACGGAAAATCATCGGGACGTTACCGAAATGGGTGGACTTTTCGGACTACCATCGAGTGCCTTGGCTGAATAAAGCGGTGAAAACGATGTGGCCGTTTCTGGATAAAGCGATCGCTTCGTCGGTTATTTGGGCGTTATCGGACGTGGTGAACGATTTAGCGAAGATGAGTAAACTGAAGATTGGGTTTCGGACGTGGACGTTAGGGGACGAGCCGCCGATTTTAACCGCGGCGAAAGTGTTGGACGACGTGGAAGGCGAGGTCACGTTGGATTTGGAGTTTAAGTGGGTGGCGGTGAAACCAGAGGTGGTTTTGGACGTGAAAGCGGCTGGGATTAATTTACCGATTAAGTTAGAACACATAGAGGCGTTCGGGGTGGTGAGGTTGGTGTTCACGCCGTTAGTGCCGTGGTGGCCGTCGTTCGACGGGATGAAAATTGCCTTCGTGGACAAGCCGACGATTGATTTTAGTTTGAAACTGATTGGTGGAGATATCAATACCATTCCGTTCGTGGCGAGCTCGTTGAGGCATTTAATTACAAACTCGTTGGTGGACTTGATGGTGTGGCCGCAAAAGATTTGGGTGCCTATGGGAGAAACGTGGGAGAGAGAGAACACGAATATTAGCGGGTTGTTGAAAATCGGGATCCAAAGCGCCGAGGAGTTGGTCAGCGGGATGAACGTTTTAGAAAGAGGCGTGAGCGCGATGACGAGTTTGAAGTCGTTCGTCGCGGTGGAGTTGAATCAAAAGAACGCGCGAAGGAAATACACGGAAGTGAAAGGTGGGCGGTCGCCGGTGTACGAGGAACAGATTAGTTTGCGCGTGGACGATATTCGGTACTCGAAAATCAAGTTTACCGTGTATAACTCCAGCGTGGTTGGACGGATGTTAAAAGGTGGATTCGATAACGGGAACAAACAGCGAGACAACGACGAGGAGCAAACGGAAATATTGAACACGGAAATCGGGTTCGCGCTGTGCGATTTGAGCGGATTTCAAATGAAGGATTCGAACAAGACGTTGAGTTTGACTTTGGACATCGAGAAGCCGGAAATTCACGGCGTCGCGTCGAGGTCGACGCAAGTCGCCAAAGCGGTTATTTATTCCCCGTTCACGATTTTATCGGTCGGTGCGAGAGGTGTCGCCGCGGTTGGACGGAAAGCCATGAATGTAGATAAAGTGGAAAAGAAGAGAGAAACGAACGGGAGGTTGCGCGTGACTTTGCAATATTTACCGTTTGAGGATAGAAATAATAATAATAATGCAAACACGGAGACAACGTCGAGTGAGAGTAGTAATATTAATAATAATGCTTCAGCGGTGAGGACAGAGTCGATGATGGTTTCCAATTACGTTGGAACCGACGCGGCTATTCGTAAAGGGAAAGAGTACACCGGCGTCCTGTACGCGCGCATTATTCGAGCGGATGCGCTTCGCGCAGCTCGAGGTATTAACCCCGACCCGTACGTGAAAATTAAGTTCGGGAAACAAAAACGCAAGACGAAAACGAAAGTTGACACTCGGCGACCGACGTGGGAGGAAGAGTTTGAGTTTATAGTCGATACGGCGGAATCGAGTCGAAGCGCGATTGAAATTTCGGTTTGGGATCGCGCGCCGTTGGGTAGAAAACAAAGTCTCGGGACGCTCAGATTACACTCCGGCGATATCTTGTCGCAATGTTTGTCCGTGTTTAAAGATACCGGCGCAGAATTTATGGAGAAGAAATTTGAGTTGGCGAACGTGCCGTGCGGGACGCTGTTGATTCAGTTCGAGTTTATATCCGTCTCGCAAGCGCCGGCGTTGGAGACAGACATCGAAGAGGCGAAGGAGGCGTTGATTCAAACCGAAATGAAACGGTTGACGACAAAGAAGGAGAAAAAAGCGTCGTCGAAAATTTTAACTTCCGCCGAGGTAGCGGCAGGATCAGCAGTGACAGCCATTCCGGAGAAGTTTGAGTGGCGTCAAAGTAGTCCAGGGAAGGTTGTCGATTCCGCGCCGACGGAACCGACGATACCAAAGAAGAAGAAACCTCTCGGGAGACGAATCGCGAGCGTATTTCGAAGCAAACATGAGAAGGAGCGCAAAAAGATGGCAAAGATGGAAGCGTCGTACGAGGAGAGTGAAAGCGATGACGATGACGATATCGACGAAACCTTGGAAACGAATAGAAAGCTCTCTGCCGTTCCGGAGGAGACGGGGGATGCCGAGAAAGACCGCCGGGCGAAGAACAACAGACGAAAATCCTTACACATAAACATCGAGGATCTGAACAAAGTCAAAATGGGGTCGCCCGTATCCGAACACGAATCCGTCATCCAAAAGAGGAAAGCGTATTACCGCGCGTCCTCTAAGTTCGGTGACTCGAACGAAACGCTGAAATTCAAATCCGCGTTGGATGAAGTTTTAGAGAAGGAAGAGGCGAAGAAACAGCAACAACTACAAAATATGCTCGCGAGTCCCAAAGGAAAGATGAATGCGAAAAGTAAACCGATACCTGGAGCCGTCGTTTCCGATTCTAGCGAAGAGGAGCTCGAACACGACGAACGTGAGCGACGACGGATACAACGCCTTTCGATTGGTGCCGAAAATTATTCGAGCAACGCGGAGACGTCCTCGGAGTCTTCCTTCGAGTCCGGCGACAGTATCTCGGAATTCTCCTCCGAATCTGAAATCGACGATGATAAATACGACTCCACGACTCGAGAGAAACGTTCGACGCTTCGCAAAGCCTTGCGACGAATGAAGCGCGAATTAGCCGGCAGAACACCCAAACACGACAGAATTCGCGATCGAGAGTTTTACGACAAGAAGAAAGCGGAGAGAGACGCCGAGAGAAAGATGGAACAAGCCGTTCCGGGATACGAGTGGCGAAGTAAGAACCAACAGTGGAAACAAAAAGACGTGACCGAGTCGTACGTGGAAATGAGAGGCGCGAAAAAAGCGAGACGAATAGAAGATTTACGAAAGCCTAGCGTCGCGAAGATTGAGAGTAAGAAGCAGCGACAAAACGGCGCCGCCAACGACACTGGCTGGACGAAAGTCAAGTAGTTATAGTAGTATGTTTATGTAGTAAAACTCAACTCGCCACGGCCAACTTTGCTAAATGCTGCATAAATACGCTCAAGGATATATCGTCCGTGAAGATGATCTCGCCGCCTCCGAAATTTTGTTGTTGCTCCCAACCGCTTTGATGTTGCGTCTGGTGCGTGTTGGACGGATTCAATTTCGCTAACAAAAAGCGAGCCTGCGAGCCGCCTTGGTCGCACTCGACCAACCTAGGCGTTGGGCATCGCGACTCGGCTAATTGATGCGCGTCGCCAACTGGCTGCGCGAGAAGTTGTTTGAAGTGCGCGTAATCGGGCAAATCTTGGTAGTTTGCTTTTCGCCACTGCGCGATAGTCGTCCCCGAGTGCACGACGACGAAGAAGTATCCGTCTAAAAGCAAAATCGTATCTGGAGTGATCGAGGTGACGTCTAACATCGTCGGCTGCGGAGGTCCGTTCATGGAATACATCGTCAATGTTGGTTGAATCATGAGCAAACAATTCAAAACCGATTCGCGTCCGAGCGCTAATCGATAAAACGCGGTTTCATCCGGCGAGTTGTTCGCGGTTTGTAAGAACGGCGACCGTCTCAAGTTGAACATGAACTGCGGGTATATGGCGACATTTGGTGGTAACCGAAACGTTTCCGGTTCGTCTTTTCTATATTCGCCGAATTTCGTTCCGGCTCGAATCAACGTTCGATCTAACCATCGCAACAAATCAAACGCCTCTTCGTTTTCGGTTCGAAACGTGGCCACTCGCGCCATCAACACCGCGCACGCTTCTTGATCGAATCCACCTATAATTTCCGGCGCCGCGCTCGATTCTACCCACCGTCTCGCCACAGTCGTACATCTCAGACGAATCTCCCCGGTGCTCAACTTGTACCGACAACAAAACTGTAAATAAAACGGTTGCCCGTGCGGCAACGGGTTCGAATGTTGATTGACAATCTCGTAATACACCGCGATGCTCGTCGACGGCGTGAACGCGCACATGCGCCAACTCGTCGTTTGTCCTAATCCAACTTCGTTTTCGCTAATTGATTTTGATTTTACGGCTAAGGCGGAAACAGGCCCTATGCAGCCTTGTACCATCACGTGCGGCGTACAAAACGCGCTAAATGTACCGTTGAAAAGCATTTCCAAGGTTCCATCTTCCCTTCTGGCGAACATTTTCCGCAACGATTTCCGGAAGTTCTCCGCGCCAAACTGTTCAGCTAAGATGACTTGACCACCAGTTTGGTCCACAGCTAATTTCATTTCCGCTAAACCGACTTGATCTAAAGAACACGCGAACACGTCCAACGCGTGCGAACTCGTCGCCAGACGAATGCCCATGGAATTGTAAAACTTCGTCGCGTCTTTAAAATGTTTCGCGCTGTTTTTATCCAGGTCTCGGTGCGACCGCAAATCTTCCTCCGCGTCTCTCCCAACGATGGTCCCGGGACCAACAGTACATGGCCCGGTGGTGAACACCATCACCCTCGCGCCTTGCGCCGAATGCGCTTCGGCCAACACCCCAGACGCGACCGCAATAGCCGCCCCAGTCGCTCGATACGGTCTCTGACCTTTCTCTCTCGGAAAACAATCCGGTTGTAGATCCTCGAGAATATTGCTCAAAACAAACTCGCATTCGCTCACGGGTAACAAAAACCGACTCTTCGCGCTCAACTCGTTCGCCACTTGACTCCCGGTATTTTTATCGTACGTCACGTATTCCTGAGCGGTCAATTCCAAACCTAACAACTTCTTCACTTTCTCTTGCGTCACATCTTTCGTCCCTCTCAGCACGTAACTCCTCGGCAGTGGGCTCGTTCCGCTCAACTCGTGCACCGTCACCGTCGCTCCGAACGTAATCAACCCGACGTAACACTCCTCCGGCAACAGCGCCAACAGCTGTCCGATAGAATCCTTCGCGTCTTGCAACTCCTCCCTCGGACACGCGGTATCCAAAACGATCATAAAACACGGCGCTTTCACGTTTTTATTCGTCATCGTGTACTCCACCGTCGTGTACGTCGGGAACAACTCCGCGGGTAAGTTTTGCGGGTTGATTTCGTGGTAGTTTCTCGGCAAGTTGTTCATGCAATCGCACAAGCAACACCTCCACGATTTCCGTGCGTAATCCACCATGCAGTGTGGATTTAAAACGCCTTGGCACCCTTCGCACACCACCGGTTCGTACGGTAACACCGGCATTTCCGGAATCGATTTACCTGGCGTCACGAGCGCGCCGGTCGGTAAGACGATTCGCGTCGCTTCGATTCGCGAACACGGCCACGCGTTGAAGGACATCCGGACGCCTTCCCGGTTCTCGTACGCCGCGAAATCCATTTTGATATCTTTTACTTTTACTCCTACGTCTTTGTCCCGTCGTCAGTGTTTTATTTATGCCTTTTTGTAACCTCGCGTTCCTCTCTCGCGCCGATCTCTCCCTCGAAAGGTTCGCGTGATGAATTTCAAGCGCGCGGGGGGGATCCGTTCACAATCCAATTCGAATTCTCTTTCCAAAAGAGGAACTCCTTCTCGTTTACGTTCTCTCTCGAATTGCGAGTCGTCCAACGCGATGATCACCCAAAGTTGCTTCTCGTAGAATTGCGCGAATGTCTCTCTCTTTCTCTCTCTGAAAGCGTTTAAAAGAGTATACTACGAAGAGTAACAGAGGGAGTGATTTTTGAGGAAATTCGAGCCTAAATTCCCCTTTGAAGGAGAAAGAGCAAAGGGTGCGACGAAAACGTTTCGCGAGAATTTTAATGAAGTGTCTCTCTCTGGTATCTCATTTAATCGTCGCGTACTACTGCTGTTGTTCTTCTTCTTCGAGCTTCCTCGCGACATATCTCGCGTATTCTTCGTCCGTTGGTTCCGGAGACCCTTTTGCGAGCAAGTAGTTTTCGCAGTCGTGGTGCTCGAAGTAACGAGCGCAAGCGATGTGTTGCCAGTCGTTAAGAGGCGTTTTCGCCTCGTCGACTAAGTAGTTGAGGCAATCGAGGCGGCCGTACCTTGCAGCATTTGTCACGCAGCTGACCTTTACTACCTCGGGTATCTTTCTTTCTTCGACGAAATATTTCAAGATCTCCATGTGACCACCGCATGTTGCGTGTATTGCCGAATCTTTTTCCGTATCTCGCGAAGGTTTCACTTTGTCGAAAAGAAATCGAAGACAGTCGAGGTGTCCTCCATAAGCAGCTAGTTTACACGACCTTTCTTCATTATACGGGCAACCATTAGAGAAGCAGTACTTCAGCATCTCGAGATTACCTGTAAGTGCTGCCACAGTAATCGTCCACTCATCCCACTCGCAATGTTTCACTTCTCTCGCCCACTTGAGGAACTCGAGTTTGTTCGTTGCAGCAACTCCCTCGCAAAACCAGGCTTGATCCATCACTCTTCCTCTATAATCTTTCTCTCCCCAGGGCATGTCATTCCACTCCAATTCCAACGTCGAAATCGATGAACATTCGTCAATAGTCACACGTAATTCCGATACGTCTACCCCGGCGTACGCAAGCACACCCCGACTCTCTCTATTCACCTCTGCAAAGAAACACCGATCTGTCCTATTCAATTTCGAAATCACATGCGAGACAAAAATATCTTTATGATGCAACACCAACCCGGTCCACAACTTGCTCGGTCCAAGCTTTACGCGCTCCATTTCCTCGACCGTCGTCTCTTCTTTGATCGCCTCTTCCTTCTCCTTTTCCTTCTTCCTCTTCTTTTGCGCGCCGCCGGAGAGCGTAAAAGTATTAAAAAATCGAAATGGCGTTTTTTCCCTCAGAGAAATCCTCACTCGTCGGCGCCGTCACAACTAACTGTTTTTCTTTGACGGAAGCAGCGAGAGACGCATCATCTTCTCTCGGAGCGGGTTGACACCCCCGCGTTGCGTTCGAATAGAAGAACAGCAGTACTGCTAATAATGCACATACCGCTTTCGCCGAAATCTCGTCGCAAAGCGGCCGCCGCCGCATCAAAAGAAGAGGATGAACAAGACGACACAACATTGGACGTTTTGGAAACCGTCTCGCAAGTTCGAGCGAAAGTGTATTCAAAGCGACACAAAGAACAGAAAACGATCGCGTTCGTACCAACCATGGGAGGATTACACCAAGGACACGTGTCTTTAATCCAACTGGCATTGAACAAATACGATTTTGTCGTCGTGAGCGTCTACGTGAACCCGATGCAGTTCGCACCGAACGAAGACTTTGACCTGTATCCGAGAACGTTAGAGGAAGATTTGGAGAAGATGAAAAATTTAAGAGAAAACGCGCGCATGTGCGTCTTCGCGCCGAAGGAATCTCTGTTTGGAAAAGGCGTGGACCCTTCGGAGTGCGCGCACGTGACGGTCCCGAACGTGGGTCAGGGGTTGTGCGCGACCACGCGACCGCATTTTTTCGGCGGCGTGGCGACGGTGGTTTTGAAACTGTTGAACATCGTCAAACCGGACGCGGCGGTGTTCGGGAGGAAAGATTATCAGCAGTTGAAAGTTATCGAGAAGATGGTGAGAGATTTCGATTTGGACGTGGAGATTTTGAGTGGGGAGATCGTGCGCGAACCGGTGAACGGAGACGCGTCGGATGCGGACTCTTGCCCGGGATTGGCGATGAGTTCCAGGAATACGTATTTAACGGAAAAAGCGAGGAAACAAGCGGAGTCGATATCGGTGGCGTTGAAAGATGTCGCGGATGGTATTTCCGGACGCTCGGACGAGTTTACGCCGGCTATGGGGGCGAACATGGCGCAGGGATGGGTTGGGTTTATTAAAAGGTGCATAGAACTGAGCGGAGGTAAAGTCGATTACGTGGAGATTCGCCAACGAGAGACGTTGGAAGGGCCGGTGGAAAAGTTAGTCAAAGGGGAGAAATACGTGGTGTTAGCGTGCGCGTATTTCGGTGGCGTTCGGTTGCTAGATAACGTGGAAGTGGATAAAGCGTAAAATATAGAGAATAGCGAAAAGTAGTAACCAAAAATAAATCATTTAATGAAACAGTCCTTCAAGGAGCTCGAGCACGGGCCCGCGCTCGTCATCGCCTTCTTCCCGTCGTAGCACGCCACCCCGTCCGCGTCAGTTTTCAATTTTGGCAACACCTTATCCAGCTGTTTTTTCTTTGGGTTCAACACCTTCTCCGGTTCGCCTTCGAAGCCTTCAAAGGTGACGCGTTCGCCGATTTTCGCGCCGCTCGGCGGCTTGACGAAATCGACTTTCGTGTGCGCCTCGTTTGATGCGCACAACACCATCGCCTCGGAATTCAAACCTCGCATCTTGTTCGGTTTCATGTTGCAAATGACTAAAACCTCCGCGTTGGTCATGTCTTCTAAAGTTTTAAACTCGCGCAAACCGGAGCACACTTGCAACGGCTTCTCTAATCCCACGTCGATTTCTTCCGCCCATAATTTATCCGCCTCCGGATGTTCCCACGCCTTGACAATTTTACCCACTCTGATGTCAACGACGGAAACGTCGACTTCTTTTTCTGCCGCCGATGCATCGCCTCCTCCTTTTTCTCCTGCTTCCGCCGCCGCCGCTTGTCTCGCTGCCTTTGCCGCCGCTTTCTCCGCCGCTTTCGCCTCCTTCTTCGCTATGGCTTTCAATCGCTTCTCCTCCGCCACCGGATCGTCCAACGGTTGCGACCCGCCTTGCGGATGCTGTGCTCCCCCGTCGTCTGGCTTATCCGAGGTAGACACGTGCGCTTTCCCGCCGCTCTCGCTTCTGGGCAACGCCGTCCACTTCACATCCATCGCGGAAAAGTCAATCGCTCCTTCGCTTTCGCCCAGCGACAACGCGCTTTGCATCCGCTTACACCATCGCACTAAACTCTTCTTCTGTTTCAACTGCCCAGAGGACATCGTTTGTTTCACTTTCTCTCTCACCATGCCGAACAAAACGATGTCGGCTAAAGTCACTCGATCGTTCGCGGCGACGTGCGATTTCGTCTTCAAGTGCTCGTTGAGAGATTCCAACGCGTGTTCGCAATCCGCCTCGAATTCGGTGCCAGAATAGGTGGTGTTCACTGCCGCGAGCCAATCGTCGATGGCGAGTTTTTCCGCATCCGTGGTGCCCAGTAAAGAAGAGGACGAGACGAACTCGTCGTCGTCGTTTGTAAGACTGCGCGTCAAGGCTTTCGCCACCGGGACGAGCCCTTCGAACGAGGACGACGATGACGCTTTCGTCGTGTCCTCTTCATATCGAGGCGGCGTCGATTGGTTTTGGTCCTTGGAAACCACAATCGTCGGGACGACGTTAGAAAGACGACAGAGAAGTTGGACGGTTTGGCCGGCAGGGGATGAAACGTCGCACGTGATTTGAACAGGAGACATATTGTTCTTTGGTTCGTATGCGGTTTGCGCAAACTGTGTGTTACTAAAAGTGAGGAGTTTAAAAGTAAAACCGGAGGAGGAGATAAAGTTGAAAAAACTGCTTGCGCTTTTCAACCAACGCGAATAGAATACTATTTGCGCGGACGGAGCGAGAGAGAGATGGAGATGGAGAAAGAGAAAGTTACTTCTCGTATTCATTTATTCACGTTTTATGATGATCATATATTCCAAAGTTTAAGCTAAACACAACACCCCCCTCTCGTACGGTTTCGCGCGTTCGTTTCGAGAAGAAACTTTCGTTCTTCCTTACTACGGCGCCCGCCGTACAATACAATTGTATATACTAAAAATTTAATATTTGAAAAGATTAAATGTTTAATATCTGTAGGCGGCCGGCTTGAACGGACCTTCAACCGGGACGTTAATGTACGCGGCTTGTTCCGCGGACAGTTTGGTCAACTTGACGCCAATCTTTTCCAAGTGCAATTGGGCAACCTTTTCGTCCAAGTGCTTCGGCAAGACGTACACCTTCTTGTCGTATTTGCCAGATTTGCGTTCGTTCCACAATTCCAATTGCGCGATGCACTGGTTGGTGAACGAGCAAGACATGACAAAAGACGGGTGACCAGTGGCGCAGCCCAAGTTGAGCAAACGACCTTCGGCCAAGACGATAACGCCGTGTCCGTCCGGAAATTCGTATCTGTCGCACTGCGGCTTGATGTTCATGCGCTTGGTGATAGCTTCCAAACCAGCCATGTCGATTTCGTTGTCAAAGTGACCAATGTTACCGACGATGGCGTTGTTCTTCATGCTCTTCATGTGAGAAGCCATGATGATGTCCTTGTTACCGGTGGTGGTGATGAAGATGTCACACTCGCTGACGACGTCTTCGAGCGGGGCGACTTGGTAGCCCTCCATCGCCGCTTGCAACGCGCAAATCGGATCGATTTCGGAGACGATGACACGACCGCCCGCCGCCTTCAAAGAAGCGGCGGAACCCTTACCGACGTCACCGTAACCGGCAACCCAGCAAGTCTTACCGGCAATCATGACGTCAGTGGCTCTCATGATACCGTCCGGCAAAGAGTGTCTGCAACCGTACAAGTTATCGAATTTGCACTTGGTGACGGAGTCGTTGACGTTGATCGCCGGGAACAACAATTCGCCCACCTTTTGCATTTCATATAACCTCTTGACGCCAGTGGTGGTTTCCTCGGAAACACCAACGCACGTCTCGACGATCTTGTGCCATCTCTTCGGGTTAGTCTTCAAGTTGGCCGCGATGATGTTCAAGACGCACTTCATTTCGGCGTTGTCCGTGGTGGACGAATCCGGGATCGCACCGGTGGCTTCAAACGCCTTTTCGGCCTTGTAACCTTCGTGGATCAACAAAGTCGCATCCCCACCGTCATCAACGATGATGTCGAGCGATTCAGAACCCCAGTTCAACATTTGGTCGGTGCACCACCAGTACTCCTCGAGCGTCTCGCCCTTCCAGGCAAAGACCGCCGCGGAGTCTCTCGCAACCGCCGCCGCAGCGTGGTCTTGCGTAGAGAAGATGTTGCACGAGCACCATCTGACGACGGCGCCGAGCTTCACCAACGTTTCGATGAGAACCGCAGTTTGAATGGTCATGTGCAACGAACCGGAGATGTTCGCGCCTTTGAGCGGTTGGCTCGGGCCAAACTCGGAGACGCAGGACATGAGACCCGGCATTTCAACCTCGGCGAGTTCAATCTCCATGCGACCGAAATCAGCTTGGGCCATGTCGCGAACCTGTGTTGTTTTGATGAGAAATGAAAAACATCCGCGGTCAGTAAACAGGCGCGTACTAAAAAACAATGATTGTTCGATTTTGAGTTCGATTTTCCTTCTTCTGCTCTGAACCACCAAAAAAGGGAAAAAGCGAAAGTCGACCACAGAGGACGCTTACACATCATCATCGGACTCTCTCTCTCTCTCTCTTGCCGCTCACGACGCACAGACACAGACACACACGAAAGGAAGAAACCAAAAATCACATCGTTCAATCTCTTTTATACGTAAAACTGCGCGTAAAAGAGACAAAACTCGTTCGCGTGTGTCCTCTTCTTCTTCTTTTCGCGGCACACGACGCGCGAATGTGTTGCTTTTTTTGAGCGGCTGTGAGACGACGTCCGACGAGACGCTTTTTTTCGTCCGTCCCTTTTTTTGTGCGATGAAGGCTTTTGTTGTGTCGTTTGCTCTTCTTTGCCACGACGCGAGAGAGAGAGAGAGAGAGAGACAGACAGAGAGACAGAGAGACACATCTTCATTCTTCCGTGATGATGCGTTTTGTGTCTTCTCAAAACGCGCGGGGGGTTAAAAATATCATCATCGAGAGAGAAGATGATGAGAAAAAGATGATCGAGAGAAACGACGGCCACTTCCCCGATGGAATATAATTATCCATCTCGCGTTTTTGTGTCAAAAAGAGATCGAGAGACAGAGAGACAGAAGTCATAATCGTCACAAAAAGAGAAGTATTCATTCGTACCTTGTATTCGCGGGCGCCAGTCGTCTCGATGACGCACATTTCAGTTGGTTTAGAAGCCATTTTGTTTGTGTTTAGATGTGTGTAGGTGTGTGTAAGGTGTAAGTTGCGGTAAAAGTAAAGACAAGTGTGGGACGCTTTGCAGCCGTTGATTTTTACATTGATACCCTAAATATTTTTCTTAGTTGCTCTTGTAAAAATTAAAACTCTTCGTTGTAAATATAAATAACGCTCGTATCCTTCTCTCTGTATTCCTTCTTTCTCCCGACGTAATAATAATAATAATAATAATAATAATATAATATATAATGTGTTCTGTGTTCAGTTTTGTTCTTGTTCTTCTTCTTGTTGTCTTGTTCTTCTGTTGTTCTTACGTTTAAGCTGTGTCGACGCCGATGGCGGAGCGCACGTTTTGAACGGTCAAATGTCGGCAATAGTTTGGACTTCCTTTCCCCCACTGCATGGCACCGTTCAACCCGTGACCTTTGACGAGGATGTTCTCGACGCTAAACTCGCAGTGCGAGTTAAAGTTTGGTTCGTTTTCTTCCACGCCCAAGTTGGGAACTTCGCCCATGCACCCGTGGTAACTCTGGTCGCCGCCGACGCCGTTCCAAACGTCGGAGAGTAAAGTCCACTCGCAGTTGGCGCCTTCGGTGCAGCCACCGGAACCGTAGATGTTCAATTGCGTTTGGCTCGGGTCTTCGTTGCACCAGCAGGCGTACTCTTTGTCCGGCCCGCGTTCGCCAAATTCGCAATCTTTGCAGTCTTTATATTTCGGTTTGAAACATTCGCCGCCGTTGGCTTCCGCCTCGGACGCTTTGCAAGTGGTCACGGTGATGATTCCGGCGTCGTCTTTACGAATAGTCGTGTGTCCCCAGGCTTCGTCGATGTCGTACGGATCGAGTTCGACTTCGTGGCCTCCGCCGGCGAAGTTCATTTGCATTTTTTTGCGCATACAAAATTCAGAGCCGTCGATTTCCCCAGAGCCGGGGCCCCACTGCCAGGTGTCCGGACTCATCCACAATGGAGCCGCCCAGACGCCTTGGCATCGAGAGGTCGTCCAATCGTAATTTAACGATTTGAAATCGTGCATGGGGATTTTGCACTCTTTCGCGTGCGCTAGCATGCACTCGGCTTTTCCTTGAGAGACGCCAAATCTCACCGAAGCTAAATCGTCTTCGCACATCTCCGGTTCGGTTCCCATATCATTCACGCCTCCATTTTGCGACTGACACGAAGGGTGCGTCATGTTCCCGACAAAAAAAGGCCATTCAAGGTCTTTCCATTTCGAGGCTTGACATACCTTTCGCGCTCGTTTACCCGGGGTCTTGGCGAGGAGTGATTCACCAAACCGAGACTCATCGTTTAAATGGTTCACTTTTTGCCGCGCGATGTACGCTTGCGCGGCTTTCTTCTCCTCCTTCTTTTCCGAAGTCTTGACCGCTTTCATGGCGTCTTCGTACGCTTTCTTCAAAGCCTCGGCGACTTTTTCGGCTTCAATGCGACTTTTCTTAGCTTTCTCAGCTGCAGCTACTGCTTTTTGCTTCTTGCTCATCGCCGTTGCGTATTCCTTCGTGGAAGAAGGACTGGAAGGCGTTTCGATATCCTCCTTCGCCGTCGATTTCTTCGAAGAGGCAGAATCGACGACATCTTCAGCGTGATGTCTGCTTTTGTGATCTTTCTTCTCCGCCACGAAGTCATACGATGTCGTCTCCAATTCTTCCTCGACTTCTTCTTTCGGCGCCTCGCGTTCGTCGACGTCTTTTTGCGAAAAGTACAGATCCGATGATTCTTGCGCGGGGCGTTTTTTAGAGGCCAAAGGATAATCGTACGCTCGATGATCTCCAGAGCTGTCCTCTTTCTCGTCGTCGTCGTCGTCTTCGTCGTCGTATCGCTCGTAGCGGTGCTTATGAGAGGGTTCGTCGGAGGAAGCTTTTTCTTTTTCTTTTTCTTCCTCCTCCTCCTCTTCGCCAACTTTCGGTGCTTCTTCTTTATCGACGAGTTCCTCCGGGCAGCACCCGACACCTGGAATCGGCACACCAGCGATACACGTCGGCGATGGATTACACGCGACGTTTTTGTACGGATCCAACTTAAATGTGTGCGGAACTTTGACGTTTTGGATGACAATCATGCCTTTCTCGTGATACGGTTTTGGCGCGTTGGCTTTCGCTTCTGCCTCAGCCTTTGCCGCGGCGATCGCGGTAGCTTTCGCTTCCGCTTTCTTTCGCTTCACTTCCTTTTCATCAACGTTGATATTCGCGATGAGATCCATCTCTTCCTTCGTCATACCGTTCGTTTCGATGCCTTTTGGCATGTACTGCGCGGTGATGGGATCAATTGACGATGACGTCTCCTCTCCTACTTCCGTTGCAACTTCAGGCGTCGCCGCGGCAGTAGCCATCACAGTTTGCTCCGGAAGTTCTCCAGATTCTAATTGTCGCATTCGTTCTTCCAGACTCGCTTTCGCGTCATCGTCTTCACTCGATCCGAGTTTGGTCAAAGCTCTCGCTTGTTGCGCAGCCATTTCAAACTTGCTCGCGACCGTCGCCTCGCCTAAATTCGCCATTGCTTCGTTGTACATTCTATTTCTGTTTATCTGCGCCAAAGCTCGTGGGCTCACACCGAGCATAGCTACTTCTTCTTCCTCAATTGGCGCATCAAAAGTCTTGCGTTCCCCAAGCGCAGCCTCTCCGGCTTCATCACTACCGTTCGCGAAGGAGTCATCCTCCGCCGGGGAATTAAAGTTTAAAGAATCGATCAACTTTTGTTCTTCCTTTGTTAAACCAGTTTCCGGGTCAACCTTGTTTCTGAGCTTTTCTTGGTGTTTCTGCTTGGCTAACTTGGCCTTCATGGCGCCCGTGTCCGTGCCTTCGGATAAAGGCACCGTCGTTGCAACTTTCTTCCACTTGCGCGGCTTCAAGCTCATCGGGTCCATGTTCGACGCAGGAACTTCGTACGAACTTTCGAGCGAGCCTTCGAGAGTACCGTCGGAAGAGGCATTTTCAGACTCGTCGACGGCGGGTTCATCAGCGCCTTGTTCTTGTTCTTGTTCTTGTTCTTGTTCTTGTTCTTGTTCTTGTTCTTCGTCGTCGTCGTCGTCATTGGAGGCAAAGACGGAGTCGTCAAAGTCAACGGACGCCAAGGCATCCGCAGCTTCCTTCGCGCTTTCGTCGTCCATGGATCCGTTCAATTGGTCCAACATGATCTGCTCTTCCGGCGAGACGCCAATGGCCCCCATGTTCTTGTTTGCTTTTCCCGCCTTTCGTTTAGACTTGGCTTCCTCTTCGCCAATCTGCGCGCTCATCTCATCCAAAGCGTCCATGCGTTTCATCAACTCAATCTCCTCCGGAGTTTTACCCGCGAATCGAATGGCGTCAGCCTTCGCCTTTGCTCTGGCAGCTCTCCTTTCCCGAGCTTCTTGCTCCTTTTTAGCTTTAGCGGCTTCGAAAGCTTCCTTTTCTTCTTCGAGCTGTCGCTGCACGGCTCTCTTGTGCTCTTCAATCTTTGCCGCCTTGGCCAATTCCTTCTTCGCCGCCTTGAAGTCAATCTCTTCGCCTTCCTCCGAAGAAGAGGAGGAAGAAGATTTCTTCTTCGCGGCTTCTTTTTGCTCTTCCTCAAAAACATTTGCGTCGTCCGCGTGCGCCAAGATCTCATCAATCTCGTCGCGTTGCGCGTTGGCCGAGGCTTCTTCTTCCTCGGTCAACGGTTCCGGTTGGTCCGGGATGTTTTCGCGCTCTTCCGACTCTTCAACAACAACTTCCTCGTCTTGTTGCGGCGGCACTTCCAACTCTACGACCACGTTGTGCTCCTCGCCGTCGGCGTCAGCGATAAACTTTCGCGCCTTGCTCTTGTGTGAGGATTTTTTACCGGTCGGGTGCAACGCATTCTTCGCCGCCCTGATTTCACCTTTCTCGAGACGCGTTTGGCGATCGATTTGCGTTTGACTTTCTGCTTGGATTCTCGCAATTTCCGCCTTGCGGTCTGTTTCTTCTTGAATCTTCGCGTTAACGGCATCAATCTTAGCCTGCTTTACAGCGTTGGCGGTTTGCTCCTCCGCTTCTTTAGCTTTGCGCGTTGCCTCCTCTTGCTCTCTTATGGCGGCTTGTTGCGCGGCGATGATTTCTTCGAGCGGGCACCCGTCGTAGTTACACGGTCCGTCCGTTCGGCCTTCCTTTTCCGCTTGAAGCGTTACGGCGGCATCGTTCCTCCATCCACCGCCTGCAGTAGTAGTGGTGGTGGTAGCAGATGCTTCTTCCGCAGAACCAGTCGTCGCTTGCGGAGTTGCAATCTCGGCGGCGTCAGCTCTCATCTGCGCCGCCAAGTCCGTTGGTTGTTGTGTTCCTTGAGATTGCGATTGCAAATCATTCAACTGATCCACGGTCGGGGTAGCAACTGCTTGCGTTTGCTCAGCTTGCGCTTGCGCTGCGGCATCAGTCGTCGCCGCCGCCGAAGCCGCCGGTTGTTCCTCTTGCGCTTCCTGGATCGAAACTTCATCGTTGGCCTTCTTCTCCTCCTCCGCTGCATTTTCGGCGTCTCTTTGCGCTTTTTCGCTCGCCGCCTTGAGTTCTTTTTGCAATCTTTCAATCTTTTGCGCCGGAGTTTCGTTTTCCGGAATAGCTTCAGAGGCCGTACTTTCCGCCGGTTCCGGAACAACTTCTTCAACTTTTTCTTCCTCCTCCTGGTCCGCGTCGCCCTTCAAATCGGCTTTATCCATGGCCAAAATTTCCTCTGGCGTCATCTCATTTGACGCCTGCGCGGATGCAACTGACGCTTTCGTGTGTTCCGAGTTTGTAATCGCCGGAACGAACACTTTTTGCGCGGACATGGCCGTGTTCAAAAGACCGCTCATGCTCCCGTCCGACGGTTCGTCGTCGTCCTCCGAGGCGCCGCCGACTTCGGCTTGCTGCTGCTGTCCATCGTCCGCTTGCTGTTGCGCGTCCAATTCGCACAACGCCAGCTCTGACTGCACGGAAAACGCGCAATCCGAGTGGCAACTCCCCCAAACGAACGACCTCCCGTCGCTCTCTTTATACACGCGATCGTAAAACGTCTTGGTCGAATCCGAAAACGTCGACGCCGTGCACTCGTTCATGTTAAACATGTTGTTCGGGCTTCTCCCCAAGTTATTCTCCGGCATGCACGAATCCGGATTACTCGCAGTCGATATGCACCCGGCATCTTTTCGAAACGCCGGTCCGTTCGGCCCGTTCTTTTCGTACAAGGCGAACGTAAACTCGTCCCCGGGCGCTAACACGTTCGCGTCGACTTCAAATGCGCCGCAGTGCGTCGCCGTCATCTCAATCCCGCGATCGAACGCTAACTCTGGATTTTGTTGCGATCGAACAATCACTCGCGCGCCCATGTTTTTCTTCCACGACGTCGGGTCTGGGTGGAAATCGAGCACGTGCAACGGCGCGCACGCCGTGTGCAGTTTGATGGTTTTGGACGCGTGCGATGATTGGACCTGCGACGACGCGGCTTCCCCGAGATGATGATGCGATCGAGTTGTTCCGCTCGTCGCTAAAGAAGAAGAACTCACCGAGTTGCCTTTGTTCCCGCCGCTCAGAGCGAGGGTGGTGGCCAAAACCATCGCGCCAGAACCGGCGAGGACTTTCGTCCACGTCTTTGAAGACGAGGACGACGCGAGACGAAATGCATCGTCGTTCGCTTCACGCGGCCTCAGCAACGATTGGTGCTCGGCCATTTTGTGTGTAAATAACGTGTGCGTGTAAAAAGTAACAACCACTCTCTCTCCTCGTAGTAGCGCTCAAAAAAGGTACGCGAACAGAAGCGTCGTTTATGTGTCGACGAGTTTTTGTGTTTCGAGAAGACAAACTCTTCTTCCTCTTCTTCTTCTTAGCTTCGAGCGCGTTCTTTTCTGTTGCATCTCGCACAATGCAGAGACCTCCGCTTTGGTACATTTAGGGTTTTAAAAATTATTTCTACCTTTTTTTTCATTTGAAAAAGTAAGGCACAACAACAACAACTTATACTCGAGACCGTTCGCCTTTGTCTCTCTCTCGTCGCAAAATCGAGTCTATTCACTTTTACTTAAAAGCTTCTTCTCGAACAAAATCAAGTGCTCTTTCCTGGCCCCGTTATAGACGGTTCCGGTAGTTTCCATGGTTCGTAACAAAGCGAGCGAACAACTGGCGAGAAGCGTAAAACCGAGTTGCTCGGCGCAAACGACGGTGCTTTTTAAAGCGTCCACGTTGGCGCCGTCGCCAATCATGACGAGCATTCGACCGGACGGTTTTAACGTTTTATAGGCGTTCTTAAGCCATTGCGTTTGGGATCGGGTCCATTTGTCGTTGAACGCGGACGGGTCTTTCCGTAACTCTCGCTTGGCGCCGAATTCGTTGGCGGAGCTGAAATCGTCGCTCCACGGCGCGCGGTTGCCGTTTTCGTCCAATTCGTTCGAGTCGGGGACTTTTGCGTCGACGTAGTACGACGTCGGTGGTTTTTTGGATTGAGTTTCTTCACTTGTCGTCGTTATCGCGCTACCGTTACCGGCAGTACTCCCGACGCGAAATCTCGACCTTTGTTTTCTCGCGAACGAGACGTAGTCGTACACTCCCGGGTACGGCGGACTCGTCAGTATTCCCGAAACTGTTCCAATTTTATCTTTAGGAACTAAATCATCAAACCGGGCGTCGCCTTTACGGATGACCACGTCTGCTGTTCCACCTACCGCGTCGTGTAAATCCTTCACGCGAAATATGTACTCGTCGACGCACCTTTGGTAAAAGCTCAACGGCGAGTAATACGAGTCGTCTCGATCGCTTTTGCTACCATTGCTCGTCGCGCGTCGCTTTCCGAACCGTTTTTTTCTCTTATTTCTTTTCTGTCGCACGAAGTGTCTTCGTTCTGCTTCGGCTAAACAGAAGAAAAGCGCCGTTTTCCTCGTCGTCGAGTCTATGCTATTGCTATTACTCTCGTTACCGCTACTGCTACTATTACTCTCGTCGTCCTCGCTCTCTAGTGAAATCGCCTTCTCCACTGCCACGGCAATGCTCGCAAAGCTCCCTAACGGATTGACGTTTTCGTCTGCGTCTTTTTCATCCGCAATAATCGCCTCAATCTTCTTCATCCGTTCTCTCAACCACGTCTCTTCCTCGTCCACGTTTTCCGGCACCCAAACGCGGTGGCCGCAAACGTGTAGCGCCAACGGACTGACATCCGTCCCGTACGCGATTAAACCGTTCGTCATCGCCACGACCGGTACTGTTCCGCCGCCACAAAACGGGTCCAAAACGCTTTCTTTGTTCTTCGTTTTACTATTCTCGTGATCGTCGTCCTCCGCCTCTCCCCTCCTCAACAAGAGCTCCACGCACCTCTCGGCCGCCGCTGGTTGCATGCCGGCTAAGATTTCCCCAAACCCGTGCGTGACTCGGCGAAAACCGCTCGGCACATGCGTAAAACCGTGCTTCCACTGCATTCGCATCGCGTGGAGAAGCACAGAGGTGTACTCCTCCGGTCCGTGGCACGTTTCCGTGAACTCTGTGCTCGGGATTTTCGTGTGTTCGTAATACTCTAAGGGGGGTGATTCTGTCGTTTTTGTCGCGAGAGTGCTGGCGATGGCGCATCGATTTCGTCTCCTCTTCCTCTCGCGCGCGTGGTGTTGTTGTTGATGACGACGATGATGCTGTTTTCTCCGCAACTCTTGCTGCCGAAAAGCGAAGAGAGAGGAAGCGACGACGCGCATATGGATGTGCTTCTCTTTTCCAAGCAAAGAAACAGTTAAAAAAGTGTGGTTTTATGACATGTACTTAAATAGTAAAATTTCAACGGTTTGGTCTTCTATACGCACACATTTTTACGCGTTTAGTATCATTTGCGCATTCTTTTGTGCCTGATGTAGTTTAGTTATTATCACGTGGCTTTATTCTTTTCGGCTTTCTCGAACGCTCTTTTCAAGTCGTTTAACAAATCCTCGGCGTCTTCGATGCCGCAACTGATGCGAACCAAATCGTCCGGCAAGCCTCGAGCGGCTCTGACTTCTGCTGGAATACTCGCGTGCGACATGAAACACGGCAAGGAAATTAAACTCGTCACGCCACCGAAAGAGACGGTAATTTTAAACAGTTTCGTTTCTTCGACTATAGTTTTGGAAAAGTTGACGTCTCCCGTGGTGAAGGAGAGAATGCTTCCCGCGCCGGTGGCTTGGGAGAAGTGCACGTCGTGGAACGGGTTGGATTTTAATCCCGGGTAGTTTACTTTTTGGACCTTCGGGTGATTGTCGATCCATTCGGCTAATTTCATCGCGTTTTCTTGCTGTCTTTTCATTCGCAAGTCCATGGTTTTGATGCCTCTCAAAGCTAACCAACAATCGAACGGGCCTAAAAGCGTGCCGCAGGCGTTTTGGAAAAAGTACACGCGTTTTGCCAACTCTTCACCTTTGACTGCGAGTAAACCTCCGGTAACATCCGAATGCCCGGCGATGAACTTTGTCGCGGAAACCATGCTAATATCTGCTCCTAACTCTAACGGGTTTTGAAACGTCGCGGTCATGATGGAGTTATCCACGCACACCAAAGCGCCTTTCTTCTTGGCCATCTCGCAAATTTTGCGCACGTCGATGCATTGCAATCTCGGATTGGT
>JACLAB010005873.1_pt1 | contig 23480 bp, 21 predicted proteins | sample 8027921 | NCBI WGS metagenome assembly JACLAB01 (sample SAMN15725117, study PRJNA655200) | protist metagenome | isolation source: fluorescence activated cell sorting (FACS) single amplified genomes of... | place: USA: West Boothbay Harbor, Gulf of Maine | collected 2000-07-19
AGTGGCGAGGACCACGTACATCGAACATGTTCAGCATGTTTGTCACCTTGCTCACGTCCCAGTCACCGATGGGCTGATTGAAGGCAGACCTCTACAGCGCAGCGAGGGACGGGCGGCCGTGTGGAGTGAGCGGCGATCTCGGAGCGAGGGGATGGGTGGCGGGCAACGACGACGACACAACGGTACAAGAGCAGCAGCAACACGCGAGATGGAGGAGCACGTACCTGGAACATGCTATTCATGTTCTTCACCGAGCTCACGTCCCAGCTACTGATGTCCACGTTCAAGTTGTCTTGGTTATAGAACAAGTTTGCCATGCTGGTGATACCCGTCGTGCACGACGTGGAGAGCGCTGCGCTATCGGCATCGGCCAAGCTCTGCAGCGTGGTGGAATTCACCCTGGTGAACGTGACGTCGTTGATGTCGAACGTGTCGCCGACCGCGACACCGGGGCACACGACGGTCACGCCGTTCGGCAAGACATAGTAAGGCTTCAATGACGGCGCCTGGCGCACGGCAGCCGAGACGAAGAGGAGGTTGCCCTTGAAAATCGCCGAGAACACCGAAATTGAGAAAAAGGCTGCGTAGCCCCTTAGGAGCATAGTCCTGACGGACGACGGCCCCATCGCGGGCATATGGATGCAAAGAGTCATGCTTTGGTCGATAGGTTGTCGGATTGTCGGATAAAAGTATCGGCGAGAGAATAGAATAGAATGGAAAAGTAACATGAAAACGCGTCCGATTCTCCGATTCTCCGATTCTCCGAGAATTCTGAGAATCATGGATTAGGCGGGGGCCCTCGCCCAATTGTTCAGCCTCGCCGCCTCGGTCGTGTCACGTCAATCCACCGATGGACCCTCGGCACGAGAGTAGTGTAGAGTAGAGTACCGGGTGCGTCCAGTCGACGGGGCACTCGACGTTCCCACTGGGTGTGTGGACTGCAACGAGGCGGGTCGCCCGACCAGGAAGTTTGTGGTGTACACGGACAGCGCGCTGTTCCCGAAGAACGGAGAAGGGGCCCCTGAGGCAAACACCGGAGCCCCTGGGGCGAACAACGGAGCACGCTCGTTCACCCCCACAATGGTCGCTTTTCTGATAGTCGCACTGGCGTCAATGTATTGACGGCTGCACGCGGACCTCGTGGCGATCCGGATACCGGCAGAGTTTGACACGAACGAGTAAGTTCTTCCAATTCACTATTCTATCCATACGGGTAGGGTGCCTTCCACTCGGGGGAGCACCGCGACTCGGCGAGTCGCACCTTGTCGCCTAGAAACACCAACCCCGCTTCCAGAACGGTACCTGAGACCTTGGGTTGACGGACGTTGTAGGTCCGAACGACTTCACCTGGAACGAAAAGTACCTCTGCACCTTCTCGTTCGTCCACATACGATCGACGCACTCCTTGGTGTTGGCCGTATCGAACGTCGTCCCAGAGGATCTCAGCAAGTACGGCCACAACACATACACCCGCGTCCAAAACGTCATCCATCCCTTGCCCAGCATGCCGGTTCCACCGCGCATCTTGACGACCGCCTCCTGAAGCTCGTCCATCGACTGGACCCACACCATCTTGGGAGCGAACGATTCAACGGTCCAACCGAGCGACCTGAAGAGCTGCACCGACCATTCACGGAGAGTTATCGAGTACTCGTTCGTGACGTTATTGACGATGAAGCGATCAGAGAGAGCACCAAGACCCTCATCGCTGTCCTTAGAGGAGGCCTTCGAGGACGTGGAGGAGGCCTTCGAGGAGGCCTTGCACAAACGGCCGAACCAAGTGAACACCGCTTGCTCCGTCAACGCCTTGGACTCCTCGTACGAGTTGTTGAACTGCTTCTCACCCGGATAGTCCTTCTTGTCGACCACGAGCTCCTCCAGAAGAAGGCCTTGCCTCGTCCCGTGCACGTAGGCGGTGCTCACGTAGTGCACAGCGCCAACGGTATACCTCGACTGGTCAACCCGTGTGTCGTCGCGGTCATCTGCGAGAACAAACGCCATCATTGCCGTCACAACATCCTGCACGTCAATAATGTCCAGCACACCGTCGGGGTTGCCCACCATGGGGAGCCGTGTCTGGAACTTGGCCAGCAGCCGGAACCACTTGTGGTTCGGCACACCCCAGGTCGTTCTTCCGAAGAACGTCAGGACAGCCATCACTCCCGTATTGCTCTCCTTCCCTGCCACAATGCTGGGGCGAACGATTCGCACGACATCTGGACTCGATCCACCCCCCATCAACTTCTCGATGGCACCCAGCAGCGCCAACGTCCCCCCGACATTGGTCGCCATGTTCGTCATACGGATTCCCTCTCTCCGCTTTTCTGTCATCCTGTCATGATCTTGAAGCAATGATGCCGCACTGTGGATCACAACATCGATGCGCGTGACGCCCAGGCCATCCAGAGCAGACTTGAGCAATGAAACGAGCGCGTCCAGGTCCGTGTTCGGTCCCAGCGAACAATCGACGCAGTGCAGCTGTTCCGTCCCGATCGGATCCAAACCCATCGTCTCCTTGAGATCGGCGAGACGACTCTGCGCGCTTCGGTCTCCCTTGCCACGCATCAGGGCGAGCACGTGGTAGCCCTCGGCAATCAACCGCTTCGCCATGTACATCCCGATGAACCCGGTCGCGCCCGTCACCAGCGCGACACGAGTACGATGATATAAAGATGGAAGGTCGCTCATTTGAAACGTTCACAAATATTATACATGTACTGAACTCTGGCTACGGGCACGGTATCGCCGAAATGCGGGACGCTTGAATTTTATCGTATTTTATCGTATATATCGTGTACATACGATATATATCGTATCAAAGCGCGTTTGTCTGATATATCAAAACTGGTAGTTGTGGTAACAGCACGGGGTCGAGGCGATCACACCAATTCTTGAACTGAGATGGATCTAGAGGAGCGTACCAGCGACTACCTCGCGCGGGGGGTGAGTCGCAGGTCCCTCGTTCGTCTGGCCTCTGAACTTGGGTCTTCAACGCCCCGAGGGGGTGGCCACGCCCCGACGTATCAAGGGGTCGTCATCACGTTCAGGGATGTGGTTGTCGATGTGGGCAGGAAAAAGAAGAAAAAAAGGTGGACATTGAACTCGGCCGAGGTGCGCACGCATGTCCCGACTCTCACTCGACTCCGTTTCTCGCTCCTTCGTCGACCAGGCTCCTGGACTCTCTGGACGGTTACTTGCAGCCAGGCACGATCACCGCACTCATCGGGCCATCAGGGTCGGGAAAGACGACGCTGATCGACGTGCTGACTGGCCGCAAGACGCCTTCTTCCGGGGACGTGCTGTACAATGGACGGGCGCCGACTAAGCAGTTTCTGAGACACGGCATCGCGTATGCTGCACAAGAAGAGTCGTTGATTGAGAACATGACCGCGAAAGAATTCATGTACTACTCATATGACTTGGAGCGTGGCCGGCGATCAGATAAGACGGAGGCAGCTCGCGCCATCGACGCCATTGTTGGTCAGCTGGGACTCGTCTCCTGCTTCGACACGCTCGTCGGCGGCCCGCTACGCAAAGGGCTATCGGGTGGGCAAAAGAAGCGTTTGAGTATTGCGGTAGCTATGCTAGGCCGCCCTGAACTCCTGGTGTTGGATGAACCAACGTCCGGCCTAGACAGCTACACGTCCCTCGAGGTCATGACTGCGCTCACGCGTCTTTCCCGTGGTGGGCTGACGGTGCTGTCCAGCATCCACTCACCCTCGCCGAGCATCTTTACGCTATTCGATAGGCTGTTAATGCTGTTGAATGGCGGCGTGGTGTTTTTCGGCGAGGTGGGTACTGGCGAGCACATCAAGTACTTTGGGCGGCTCGGTTTCTCCAAGGCGATGGCATGGGAGAGCGACGCCGATTGGCTTTCAGGGATCGTGGCAGAGGCGATGAAATGCTACTGCGTCAAGTGCGGTGATTGGAGGTCAGATATCGCGGCAGAGCCGTCGATGAAGTGCACGTGTGTCGATGGGTTCTCAGGCTGCCGAACACTGGTGGATGTGTACAGGCAGAGCGATCTGTGCGCAGAGAATCTTCGACAGGTGGAAGCAATGTCCGCCCCTTCTGCAGACGGCGCCAAGCCAGACGGAGCCAGGCCTGTTGTTACCGAAGGCTACCAACAGCCACTGTTCAAGCGGCTCGGCCTGTGGCCGTTGTGGGCAATCATGAAACATCGATTCGTCGCCGACTACCGGGAGCCGTTCTTCACGGTACCCCGCATCGGGGAAAAACTCATATTTGCGTTCGTTATAGTCACTATCTATCTCAACTTTGGGAGGAATTTGAATGGACTCTTGGACGAGGGTGATGTAGGGCTCGATATCAACTTCGACACCCCGGAGGTACTGTCGTATTGGCTGGGGCTGTCGACCTGTCTGTTCATGTGGGGGGTGCTCCCGGTGTTCGGGCAGTTGGCGACCATTCCAAGTCTGTTCACGGAGAGGGCGCTGTACTATAGAGAAAGCGGCGCAGGGTTTTATTCTGCGGCGCCGTTCTTCTTATCGCGTGTTCTCGAGGAGACCATCCTGATCACCGTGGTGTCGATGATCACGGCCGTCGCCGTCTTTTTTGGGGTCGGTCTGAATCCATCATACTGGCTGTTTTGGTTGACCCACCTGCTCACAAGCACCTGTGGCTTGCTTCTCGCCTATGCGTTTGCTGCTGTACGTTTGCTTGTGTGTCCGTCTGCACCACGCCTGCTCGCTCGCTCACCCGCTCGCTCACTCACCCACGCAGGCATCCCCCACTGCCGACGTTGCCCTCATTTTTGACGCTGGATTCAACATCATTCTTTTGTTCTTCACCGGGTTTTTGATCCTAAAATCGGAAATCCCCGCCTATTGGGAGTGGGCCATGTACGTCAACTACCTCTTCTATGCCTGGGGCGCGCTGATGAAGAATCAATTTGCGCTGAATCCGGAAACAGACGGTGCGAACCAGGCTCGCAATGGTAATCTGGTGCTGCAGTACTATAGCCTCGACGACGGAGTGAGCGGATGGGGCTACCTCGGGTATCTTTCAATATTTGTCGGCGTGTTCTTCGCGATCGGGTTGCTCAGCCTGAAGTTCGTGGCGCGATTGTACATCAAACGGTAAAATGACCGATTCATACACGTACACGAATTCAACTTGATCGAGTCAGGTGTTCCAGCACGAGCAGGCTGTGACCGCGATCACGCACGCCGACGACAATCGTTGAGATCACGGTTGCTCTGTCAGCGGACACACCTCGACACGGCGTCTTCCGACGAAGACATCCGCATGTTACGGAATCGATTCTTACCTGTTGGCGTCCTTGCGGCGTGTCCACGGACATCGCCATCCGTTACGCAGGTGCCGCGGAGGAACAGTCGACGCGTTGGTCCGCCAATGAGCCACCCGCCGTGTCGAAAGTCGACACGGATAGGTCGACACCCGCGTCCAAAACGTCATCCATCCCTTGCCCAGCATGCCGGTTCCACCGCGCATCTTGACGACCGCCTCCTGAAGCTCGTCCATCGACTGGACCCACACCATCTTGGGAGCGAACGATTCAACGGTCCAACCGAGCGACCTGAAGAGCTGCACCGACCATTCACGGAGAGTTATCGAGTACTCGTTCGTGACGTTATTGACGATGAAGCGATCAGAGAGAGCACCAAGAGGTTCCCCTCATCGCTGTCCTTAGGAGGTACGTGGTACTACGGTAGTAGACTTGCAAATAACCAATTGATCAACGACGCAATGTTCTGTGTTACTCGTATTGCTTTGACGGCGCTTTTCGGTACGTGACGGGTTCGTTTCCGAGTGACGACGACCTGATGAAAGAAAATCTTGATGCCTCGAGATTTTTGGACTCGTCTCCGTCTCTCCGTCTCTCCGTCTCTCCGAACCCAGGGTTCTCGCCTCTCACTTCATCCAAGTCTATCTCTATCACCCATCGATAGCCGTTGGCCTGTCGTCAACCCGCGTGTTGGCTGCCATGACCGACCTGCGGAGCGGAGATTTTGTCCTCTTTCCTGTAGGGACGCCGAACAGGACCCTCACCGTTGCGGAGGGCGTACAGGACACGTGTGCGCCTGCACTCGCGCCGCTGTTTAACGGCAATTTCACGGACCTCCTTCGTCTCTCCGAGCTCCTCGGTTCTCAGGACATCGTCGTGCCCGACACGAAGGACCTTGTGGATGTGCTCATCTTTCCAACGGATGCTGGGTTCGAGACTGTCTTCGACAAGCTTGGGATCACGGCAGATGAGGCTTTCGATTCGAGCCCGCAAAGCATAGAGCTTTTGGAAGAGCTTTTGGCTATGCACGTTACCCAAGCGGTGAGCATCAATGCGACAGAGTCGGAGACTATCAGCGCAGACGTCATTTCGTTTGTGGACGGCGACGGCAATCCTGTCGAGCTGGCAGAGTTTCCAAATCTGTCTCTTATGGATGGGAAGGACACTCTGATTTTCCGTGGGCCCGGGAATGACATAAAGATAGACTCTCTTGTGGACTGCAACGAGGCGGGTCGCCCGATCAGGAAGTTTGTGGTGTACACGGACAGCGCGCTGATCCCAAAGAACGGAGAAGGGGCCCCTGAGGCAAACACCGGAGCCCCTGGGGCGAACAACGGAGCACGCTCGTTCACCCCCACAATGGTCGCTTTTCTGATAGTCGCACTGGCGTCAATGTATTGACGCGCGTGTTTTTTGTAAGCGTTTTTGTAAGCTCGCTTTCTTCCTCTGGCGAAACTCGACTTCCTAGGATTTCTTTCTCAGTTCGCCGCCGCGGGTGAGTCTCCATGATGGTAAACCGCAGCAGGCTGCACGCGGAAGGACTCTTCGTGAGAGCATAGCCCGGAGGAGGCATGGCACGATACCGATGGAGAAAAAGATGCAACGCCAAGACACGGGCTCCAAGGCCCGACTCGCCCGGGCCTGGTGGCTGAGCTCATCGACGATGAGCAGGATCATCGACTCGGAGAGAGTCATTGGCGTCGAGTCGTCGAGTCGTCGAGTCGTGCAGCAGCTGCTCCTTATCACAAGATATGAAATCACATTGCCAGACTACCCGCCCATCGCCGCAGGCTGGAATACGCCTCATCCTTCCGGCAGACGCGCCGTATCTCCAACACCTGTTCGCACTGATTGATCTTGCCGGCTATCCGCCCGTCCAGGAGTAGCTCGAGAAGCAGCTCCTCCACATCGATCTCACTGGCACCGACAAACTCACGGAGCGTCTCCAGTTTCACCCTCGCGTACGGGGCCACCTCACGCACAATCACCTTGCAACAGAGCTTCTTGCGGAGTTGGGCCAGCTGTGGGGCGATCCATGAATCCCCAGAAATGTCCTCGTGCTTCATGGCCCGCTCAAAGGCGGCGATGTCGGACGTCTGATACGCGCCAACCAGCGCCGTCATCGCCGACACCACCGGATCCGTTTTATATGGTCGTATTTCCTGACTGTCAAACGGGTCGACATCGCTTTCCATCATCATGTTCGCCAGCACAAGGTACTTGAGACAGTGCGCGCGCTCGGTGCCCATGCCCGCCTCATCGAACGCGCGGAACGAATTGAAGAAGTCAGTTGCGGCAGCGCTCCAGTTGCTGGACGTCATGTGCATCTTGCCACCGACTTGGTGGATGACCCCCAGCACCCGGGGGTGGGGAATCGCTGACGTGATCGACAGCGCCTTGCGGTACGTCGCCTGGAGCAACGCGTGCTTGCTCCGATCAGCCTGCGAGCCCAGCAGCTGAATCCGAAGCGCATACACCTCCAGCAGCTGTCCACCCTCCTCTGCATCCTCCAAGAGCCGCTCGACCACCTCCTCAGCCTTTCCGTGCTGGCCGGTCGCCAGATACAGCGCCCCAAGCTTCAGGCTGGTCTTATAGTAGAGCCGGTCTTGGCTCTTGGCATCCGCCCGTGCGTTGAGGGTGGATGTAAAAAACTCTTCCAAGATGTCGTTATTCCCATCCTTCTGTGAGCTGACAAAGTCCAGCAGGCTGTTCACCTTCTTCTCCGCAGCGTTGCGTGTCACTGCGGTTGAGTAGTCGAGCAGCTGGTTGAAGGAGTCGATGATCGATGTGTTGTCCGTGGCGCGGGACAGCAGTTTGACTTTCACCACTTGCTTAAGCGCCTTGAACGCCCACTCGGACTTGCCGTCAGCGGCGTCCACGACGGCCATGAACCCTTGCAGCGCGTCCTCATACCGCTCGGCATCGACGAGCGCTTTCGAGGAGTAGTAGAGATTCTCCGTGTGCACTTCGCCCTCCCCGTCGCTGGCCTGACTCTGGTCATCGTCGCTATACTCGAAGTCGTAGTCGTCGCTCATGGAGTCGTATATCTATCTATCGTCACGTGATAGCGAACGAAAACGAAGAAGAAAGAAGAAGAATCGACGTCCGACGACGTCGTCCTCGCGAGGATGACCACGACGACCACCGTGCGTTGCCGAGGCGTCACGCCAGCGCGGTCTAGGATATATCGTCGTCGGTGGCTACAAATCAGAAGCCACCACGGCGAGGGCGGTGAAAAAAAACCAAGCGCAAGGGTGTCGGCCGATATCCTGGCCATCGCCTTGCCCACGACGCTCTCGCTGGCTATAGAGCCGGTAGCAGCGCTCATCTCCACGGCGTTCGTCGGCCATCTGGGCGTCTCCGAGCTCGCCGGCGTCGGGGTCGCCCTCACATTGTACAACTCGTTCACCAAACTGTTTAATATGCCGCTTCTGGCCATCATCACGACACACATGGCGACGGTCTCCGCGACGTCGGCGCCAACTGGCGACGGTCTCCGCACTGTGTTGAGGTCATCCGCGACACTGACGGCCGTCGTGGCCCTGGCGCAGACGCTCATCCTCGCGATCCTGCTGGAGACGGGGGCGGGACTGCGTGCGTACGGACTGGCGGCGGACAGCGCGGCCTATGGTTCGGCGAGGGCATATCTGGCCGTCCGCATCGTGGGGAACGCGCTCGGGGTGGGGTTCTTCGCAGCTCTGGGCGTCTTCCGGGGGCTGCAGGACACGGTTTCTCCCCTGGCGGCGACAATCGTGTTCACGTCGTCCTCGATCGTGCTCGAATATGTCATGCTCTTCCGTCTCTCCATGGGCGCGGCTGGTGCGGCGCTCGCCGTCGTCGCAGCGCAGTGTCTGGGCTTGGCCCTGCAGCTCGTGCTCCTCGGCCGGCGGCACGAAGTCGAGTTGGGCAAAGTATTCGCCGAGACCCTGGATGGTGGGGAGGACATAGGAGGAGGACAAGGAGGAGGACAAGGAGGAAGAGAACTGCGCGAGAAGCTATCCATGTGCGGCATGTTGATGTTTCGAACGTCGCTTGTGATGCTCGTTTACAGCAGTGCGACGTCGCTCATCGCCCGATCGGGCGTCCCCGCGCTCAGTGCCGCGCACCAGATCGCATTCCAGCTCTGGTTGGCCAGTTCACTGCTCGCCGACAGTCTTGCGGTCGCAGCACAATCGCTCATGGCAAAGTCACAGGACGCGGCGGCCAGGCGGCAAATAGGGTCCCTGTGCCTGCGGTACGCCATCCTGCTGGGATGCGTGCTAACGGCCGTCCTGCACGTTGGCATGCCACGGATACTTGCCGGATTTACGAGCAGCCCGGACGTGCTCGAGGCACTCTCGACGATCACAAACTACGTCGTGTTGTCTCAAATCGTGTCCAGCGTCGCTTTTGTGCTGGACGGCATTGTGTACTCGTTCGGCGCCCCTGGGTTCCGACATGCCACGTTGTCGATGTTCTATTCGGCAGCGGCCTCCGTCTCGACGATGTGGGCGGCGTCACGTTGGCTGCCGATGGACCCGCTCACTGCGTCATGGATCGGCCTCGTCGTGCTCATGGTGTGTCGGGCGTGTTCCATGTTCCATTTCTTCGCCACCAGAATGTGACAATACTCGCAGTTATACCGCGTATCGTGGGTTGTATTTCAATCTCAGACTTGGATGGGCCCCCGGTGCCGTCCTCCGCAACGCATCCTCCGCGTCGATGCCGGACCTCGTCTGTTTCGCCGACAACGAATACACGTGACGGTACCTCATCAGTCCCCTGCCCGTGAAGTACACCATGACGACCATGAAGCTGGCGATGATGCCGATGATCACCCAAAAATACCAGCGCTCGGCGTGGGGCGTCTCGCTCGAGAAGAGCCCGTCGAGAATGGGAATCGGCACCTTGATGTTCATGCCTACCGCCGAGCTCTGGCCGTCGGTCATCGCGGTCAAAACGGCCAGCAACGCTGCGACAAGGGCACACTGATACTGATACTGATACTGATACTGATACTGACGGATGCCCATGGTATCGCGCGTGCAGCTGTTCTCAAAGGGAAGTTCCCCTATGCGAACACAGAACATTTCATCCCCTTCTTCATCCTCCCCATTTCATTCACCACGAGTCAAAATAACCAGGGCGTCTCATGCTGGCCGCGATAGCCCGGCGCGGGAGGAGGAAGACGAGCGGCCTCTTTGCCGCCGTCGGCCACGCACACGGACAGCAGGGCGAGAGCGCCTCTGTCCGTCTGGCCGACGCAGCCGCCGACCTTTATAGCGTGGGACAGGAGCACGCCGTCGGCGACGTCCTTGGAATGGCCAGATGGTTGTCCACATCTCCGACGAAAGCTTGGCGCTCTGTGACCCAAGCCGAGGACGAGGCATTCTTGTCGTCACCCTCGTCGTCATCCTCGGAGCTCAAGCGCGTGAGAAACATCGGCATCTCAGCTCACATCGACTCCGGAAAGACGACGTTGACGGAGCGAATCCTGTTCTACTCGGGACGCATCCACAAGATACACGAAGTCCGTGGGAAAGACGGCGTCGGGGCGATCATGGACTCCATGGAGCTGGAGCGCGAGAGAGGAATCACGATCGCCTCTGCTGCGACCTTCTGCTCGTGGAAGGATAACCAAATCAACATCATCGACACCCCGGGGCACGTCGACTTCACCGTGGAGGTCGAACGCGCACTGCGCGTGCTCGACGGTGCCGTGCTCGTCCTGTGTTCGGTGGGCGGCGTGCAGAGCCAGTCCATAACTGTCGATAGGCAAATGCGGCGTTACGAGGTGCCGCGTCTGGCGTTTATCAACAAGATGGACCGGCCCGGTGCCAACCCGGGGCGCGTCCTCGAACAGCTCCGAGAAAAACTCCGTCTGAACGCGGCGTTCGTGCAACATCCGGTGGGGGCCGAAGATGAATTCTCGGGCGTCGTCGACCTGGTCGATATGGAGGCGTACCGCTTCTCCGGCGCATCTGGGGAGGTTGTTGAGACCTATCCCGTCCCCAACGACCTCCTGGTCAACTGTCAGGAGGCCCGAAACGTCCTCGTCGAAAGGCTTGCCGACGTGGACGACGAGATTGCCGAGCTCTTCCTCGGCGAGGAGGACGTGCCCGCCGATGTGCTGCGGGCCGCGATCCGGCGCGCAACTGTCAACCTCAGCTTTGTCCCCGTCTTCATGGGAAGCGCATTCAAGAACAAGGGCGTCCAGCCACTGCTCGACGGTGTCCAAGACTACTTACCCGCTCCCCCGGACGTGCCCAACTGGGCGCTGGACGTGGCCAAGGGCGAGGAAAAGGTCCTGGTGCCCTCGGATCCCAGCGGTCCGTTGATCGCGTACGCGTTCAAGCTCGAGCAGGGGCCGTTTGGTCAGCTGACGTACGTGCGCATCTATTCTGGAGAGCTTAAAAAGGGCCAGATGATCACCAACTTGTCCACCGGCAAGAGGATCAAAGTCCCTCGCTTGGTCCGTTGCCACGCCGATGAGCTCCAGGACATTGACACTGCCGCAGCCGGCGATATTGTCGCCTTGTTCGGAGTCGACTGCGCGACGGCGGATACCTTCACCGATGGCTCGGTCAAGCTGGCCATGCAGTCCATGAACATCGCCGACCCCGTGGTCACGCTGGCAATCGCGCCCAAGGCTCGGGATATGTCGGCCAACTTTTCAAAGGCGCTGAACCGCTTCCAGAAGGAGGACCCTACGTTCCGGGTTGAACAAGACAAAGAGAGTGGCGAGACAATCATCAGCGGCATGGGCGAGCTTCACCTGGAGATTTACGTCGAGCGCCTCAAGCGAGAGTACAACGTCGACACCGACGTTGGGAAGCCGAAGGTGGCGTATCGCGAGGCGATAACCAAGCGTGCCGAGTTTGACTACCTGCACAAGAAGCAGTCCGGAGGCCAGGGCCAGTACGGACGCGTGTGTGGCTACATCGAGCCGCTGCCCGAGGACTCGCAGGAAAAGTTCGTCTTCGAGAATGCCATCATCGGAAACGCCATCCCGCCGAACTACATCCCCGCGGTGTCTAAAGGATTCGAGGAAGTGGTCAATGCCGGCTCGCTCGGCGGCTGGCCCGTCGAGGGCGTCAGGGTCGTCATCACGGATGGCAATGCTCACGCTGTCGACTCAAGCGAGATGGCCTTCAAGTTGGCAGCCATGTACGCTTTCCGGCAGGCCTACCCGCTGGCCTCGCCCACGGTCTTAGAACCTATCATGGAGGTCGCCACTGTGGTCCCGGTCGAGTATCAGGGCGTGTGTGTGGGCGCAATCAACCAGATGCGCGGGCAGATCCTGGACTCCACCCAGGAAGGCGACGACGTCACCATCACGGCGCACGTTCCCCTTCAGCAACTGTTTGGATATAGCTCGTCGCTCCGAAGTCTAACGCAGGGCAAGGGAGAGTACTCGATGGAGTTTGTCAAGTACTCCGTGGTTGCTGCCGACGAGCTTAGGCGGTTGACGGGTGCATCCTCGTGACGACGCGGGCGTCGTCTTTTAGTCGTCGATGACGGATATTAGGATCAAAAAATGATAATGATAATGACAAAACAAGATGACAAAGAACTTGTTAGTGCGTCAACGGCCATACAGGTATTCCTCGTCCGCCTCATACACGCCGATGTCCTGCTCCAGCTTGGATGGGGTCCGTTTCTTCTTCTTTTTAAAATGCTCGCCGTCGTGCGGTATCGGCGTGACGGACACTCGCTGCCTGCCACTGCCCCCCTGCTTCGCTGCCGGCCTAGGGACGGTGTCGTCTTGCTGAGTCTCGTACTGGCAAACGGGTGAGCGCGGGGCAAGTGAGAAGTAAGTAGTCAGTAGTCAGTAGTCAGTAGTAAACAGTAAGAGACAGAGCTTTCCACTTGCCAGAGCGGTCGATCAATAGACCGAGATGCAAAAAAAGACACACACCTGGACGTTGTCCGTTTCCATCTGCCCCGGCGGTGTCGGAGGCTCCATCTGCCCCTGCTGCTCCTTCTTCTGCTCCATCTTCTGCTCCATCTTCTGCTCCATCTTCTGCTCCTTCCTCTGCTCCTTCCTCTGCTCCTTCCTCTGCTCCTGCTGACCATTATCCGTCGAAGAAGGCACCCGCTCCGCGTTCTTCTGGGCCTGGTCCACCAAGATTTGCACTTGACGTTTCAGCTCTTCAATTTCGGCGTCCTTTGACCTATGAACCTCGCCATGAGAGTCGAGCTCCTTCTCACAACCAAGTTTGCAGTCGCTCAGCTCCGTTTGCAGCGAGGCCTGCGGGCAGAGAGTGATTGGCGATGCGTGAGTGGGCCTCGGTCCATCCGCCTCGTGCAATTGGCGGAAATCACAAATCAAAAAGCGTACCTCGCGCTGTGTGCATCGCACCGTCCCTTCCTTGGCGGCCTGGAGATTGGCCTCCAGAGCTGTTTTTTGAGTCTCCAGGTCGGCAATGGTCCTCTGGTTGGCCCGCTGCGTCTTGTTCAGGTCTCCGATCTCCTTGTTCTTGTCGGCGATTTGCTTGGTCATCCTGCTCATCTTTTCGAATGTCTCGGACTCGCTCGCGGAGGAGAACTGCCTCATCTCTGCGAGTTGCTGCGACAGCGACGACCGAGTCTTCACCGACCAGAGCAACGTCGCGAGGAGCAGGCACCAAGCGATGACGCCGTGGAACGAGGACATGCGAGGGACAAATCCACCTTTCCTCCTGACATTGTGATGGTATAGGGGCCGGGAAAGTGAAAAACGCGCGAGAGGAGGCGGCAGAGCGTTGATGATCACCAACCGGGCAAAAGATGACGCGAAACGCACTTCGAGTACTTGGAGTGGCCATCATTGAGCATGCCGCCGTATCCACCACCGTAGTTCATACTGATCCAATCTCTCGCCAGCGATCGCGAGTTCCAGCCCGAAAACAACGCCAAAAAACGATGAGTCAATTTTCCTCTACATTTCCTCCGTTTCGTTTCCTCCGTTTCGTTTCCTCAGTTCGTTTCCTCAGTTCCCGGTGCGTCGAGTTCGAGCTGTACCCTCACATCCGTGAATGTCAACCCGCGGCGACGGCCATCTCTGCGTGCGTATCGCTGAGACGTTCCTGAACTGCGTCCTTGTCCAAGGCCCGGAGCGAGGGCTGGACGAGCCCGTGTGTCGGAGTCACTACGCCGCCCTGAAAGCTTGCTGTGCGGAGCAAAATCTCATTGCCATCAAACTGGTGACGGATACGGATAGTGTCGACGATAAGAGGGAGCAGGCCGACAAGGGCGAGCAGGCCGACAACGGCAAGCAGGCCGACAAGGGCGAGCAGGCCGACAAGGGCGAGCAGGCCGACAAGGGCAACGGCCACCTGCCCGACGAGGAAATTGCGCAAGGAACAACACGTTAAATAGTAGCGGACAATGTGGAGGACGGTTGTAAACGCCACAAGGGACCGCCCGTTTCTGATGGCTGCATTCATCGCGGCCGTCGGAGCCGCCTCGGTGGGCGCTGGCGAGACGGCGCTCAAGACGACGTCCAAGGGGGACGCCAGCCTGGAGGACGCGCTGCGACGAAAGTCGACGATCGAGAGTCGGATGCTGGCTCGAGCGAACAAGGAGCGGCTGGGGGTGCTCTTTGACGAGATAAAGCGGGGCGAGGGTGGCAAGCGCTATGCGGCGGCCCTGAATGGTGAGAGTCTGGGGTGCCACACGGGGTCCACAGGCAGGGGCTCCCGGGGCAGTCAATGGGTGGGTATCGAGGAGCAAAAAGAAGAGCAGATGTAAATACTTTCTTTCTCTCATGCTTTCTTTCTCTCGTCGCCAGACTCCTGCGCCTCTCCGACACCATCCAGGTACTCGTACAGCGCCCGCCGCTGCTCCTCGGCTATCCTGCGTTCCAGCATTTCTTCCTTATACCGATCTCTGCAGCTGTTGTAGAGCTTGTAGTCCATGCTGCGGGGTTGGACGGGAGCGAGGCACAAAGTGAGCGAGGCACAAAGTGACTCGAGCATGATCCACGAACCTCTGAAACATCTTCCGCACGTTTCCAGACAGATTCTGCACGGCAACGTTCCAGTGATCGGCCGCGTTTTGCTGCGAGTGGTCGGGAGCACGTGAGCACGTGAGCGAGCGAGCGAGCCGGGGACGGTGACAAAGCCAGAAACAGAGCGTCGAAGCGCACCTCGAGGGCCCCAACCACCAAAGGCACGACTATAGACTTATTGTGGTGCAGCAACTGCACGATGTATTCGTTGTTCCACAGGAAGAGACTCCGCTCGCCAACCTGGAAGTGGTTTGACGTCAGGCACCGGCTCAATTGCTTGAGCAGGGGCTCGGCCACCACGGCAAACTCAGCATCGTGCGTGAGCTCTAGAATCTCCTCAAGCTCCCCCAGGAATAGCACCTCCTTATGCGAGTTGGTCACGGGCCAGTACCTGAGCAGGCCCCGGATGACAACGCACGCCAACGTGCAGTCTTTCTCCACGAACTGCGTCACGCAGTAGGCAAGTTGCTGGTGATACATCGGCAAACTCTTTGGTTTGTGCAGCGGAATCAGCGCTCGCTGCAGGAACAACTTGTGCTCCTCCTTCAGTGGCAGGGCAAAACCGTTGATGATGGACCCCAGGATCTCTAGCAGCTCTGCGATCCCATTGTGCCGCTCCGTCTCGTACACAAATCGGTAAAAGACGTGATTGATGGATTTCCTGATGAACGGTCGATGCACCATAAACTTGCCGTAGACGCGGTGCAGTATGGTCTTGAGGTAGTCCCGCTCCCGGGGATCCTCGCTGTCAAACAGATTCAGGAACCTGAGGATGAACCGGTGGTTCACATACTGCTTCGCAACCTTGGCATCGGTATCGCTCGACACGATGTACCGCAGCAGTAGCTCGTACACGAGCGACAGGTGCGTCCACGCTGGCTCCAGCTGCGGCTCCTCCTCATCCAACTCGTTGCCCTCCGGCGCCCCGCCCACGTCTCCGTGTCTCCGTGGCGGCAGCTCGCGGAACAGGTTTCGCGATATCATTCGAACAACCGCCGGCGACGCCTCCTCAGTGAATTTGCCAGATCCCACGTTGACGTAGTCAACGAGATCCTGCAGAGCCTCCCGCTTGACCTCCTTCTCGCGCACCTGTTTGGTCACGTCGGTGAAGTCGTAGACGACCGAGCACAGATCCAGCTTCTTAAGAAATACCTCACGCTGTAAAACCGGAGGGAGGGTGTTCAGCGGCTGGTTATACCCATCGTACGAGACGGCGTGGCCCGCCGCAGCGGCTGGCCGCATCCGTGTCGGCGCATCGCCATCATCGTCTGACAGTGCTGGCGCGTTCGCGTCCGCGATTGCCGGCGCGTCCGCGATTGCAGGCGCTTTAGATCCTGCCCCCTTGCGACCGCTCACATCTGCAGTGGCGTCAGCACTCGCTTCCCCGGCTCCGCGATGGCCGGGAGTCGAGGAGGATGCCCGAGACGGTTCTGAATCCCCGCCCTGACCATCCCGACCATCCCGCCCGTACCTGGTATTGTTACTAGAGCTATGATGGATCCCTAGCTTGGCCTGAATGCTCTTGAAGAGCCCCCCAGGGGACGGTTCGTGCGACGAACCCATTCCCGTTGTTGTCCCCGTCGCCGTCTCACACGCCCGCTCCGGTCAGTGCGTCACCAGCAACGACAGACCAGTCCGAACAGGTGAGCTGGTGCGAGATTCTCGATCCCCTGACGCCAAGGAGGGGCGCAAGAGGCTGAACACTTTTTTCTTCCGTTTCTCGCCTTTGCAACGAGACACGGCGATATGACGGAATCCCCGTCTGGATCCACGGCCCCCTCTGCCACTGGGCACGTCGCTGCCGGCAACGCGGCGAGCCAGACGACGTCGGCGATCGTCCTTTGCGATACCGCATTGGCGAGCTCGAAGTTGGCGAGGCTCTGCCAGCGCGGGGCCCTCCTGTTGCCCGTGGCCAATCTTCCAATCATCCAGTACATTCTTGACACGCTCGTACGATCAGGCATCAGGAAGGTGACGTTTGCCGGCACGGACGAGGTGATCTGCGACGCGCTCTCCATGTACTTGACCTCGGCCGCGGGCGCTCCTGCGCAGCAGCAGAATGTATCGAACGTCCCGAACGTCTCGAACGTCTCGAACGTCTTAAACGTATCGAACGTATCCGTGGACGTCGTCTGCGATCCAACATGTGGTAAATCCTCCGTGAGCCTCATCCGCCGCGTCTTGGCGTCGGATCTCAGCAGCTCAGTGGTCGGAGACCGGACAAACCGTGCGCCTCGCGATTTTTCCGCCGCCCACGACCATGAACACGATGAGGACGTGCTGGTGGTCGGCAGTCTATTCGTATCCCCGGGAGATCTATCACTGGGGGGGCAGCTGATGTATCACAAGGTCAAAAAGGCGGCCGTGACGATGACGCTGAGCCCGGCGGTGGCGGACGACGATGGGGAGTACCCCACGAGGGAGTATGTCGCCGTCGGGTCAGATGGGGTCGTCACAGCCTACTGCCCGGTGGGCACATCCAAATCCGGTGATATCAAGCTGCCCGCCGTCTCGCTGTATTGTCTGCCGGAGGGTGGCGCCCGGCACAGGTTGCACAAGGACGCCACGGACATGCGGGTGTATGTGTTCAATAAGGAGGCGCTGTTGCAGGTGTTGCGGGAAAACGAAGGGATTTTGGATATACAGCGGCATCTGATCCCCTACTTCGTGCGGCTTACCGCCGCGCTGAACGGGCGTGGTCCGGCCGGGAGTGCGGGGGCGCACGAGAGTGTACCGCAGGGACTTGGGCGTGGAATAGAGCGGCTGAGCAGCAGCAATCTTTCCGGAAGCGGTGGCGAGACGGACAGGGAGCGCGCTCGATGGGGCGGCAACGAAGGGCTGGGACGGCGGACGGCCGTGCTCGCGTACGTTCGGGGCGTGGACGGCCCCCCTTCGACGTTGCACCCGACGTTGCCGTCGAATATGCCGTCATCTGCATCGCCGAGCATGATGCTGGTCGACTCGGAGGTGTCGTACGCCAACGTTAACCGAGACATCTTGAAGAATCTCGAGCGGTCGAGCATCGCCAAGGACGTCACGTTGGGCAACAAGGCGGCGGTTGGCAATGGGAGCATCATCGGTACGAATAGTGCACTGGGAGACAGGGCGTCGGTCAAGCGCTCCGTGGTGGGTCCGAACTGCTCGATCGGGAGCAACACGAAGATCATAAACAGCATCCTCCACGAGGGTTGCAAGTTGGGCGACGGATGCCACGTCCAGAACTCGATCCTGTGTCGGGGGGTGACCGTCGGCCAGAAGGGCGTTCTCAAGGACTGCGTTGTCGGACCAAATCAGTGCCTCGCCGGCGACGCACACAAAGGCGCGGAAATTTTTACCGCTAACTAGCCGGCCTGCTGGTCGTGTAAACGTCTTGGTTACATGTACGTGTGGACGGGTCACCTATCATCGATGAGCACCTCTTTGAAGACGACGTTCTTGATCCAGACCTCCATTCCCGTCTTTTTCACGTACCGCGCTCCGAGAGCCCGGTTCGGGCGCCCCGACGGACCGCGCGCGGTCGCTCTGTCGGCAAGATCCGACGTGGAAGCTGGCATCAAGCTTGTCAACCTCGTGAAGACGGCGGACGACCTGGTGCCCTGTGACGGGAGGCACTCGCCCAGGATGGGCATGCTCGTCTGGCAAGCCTTGGAGAGAGGAACCGACGACCCGCGGACGCTGCTGTCCCTCGGCGATGTGGACATCGAGAGGTTGTGGCGCCTCGCAGACGGAGAGCAGAGGGACCACGGAACAACGGCGAACTACCGGATTTGGGACGACCTGCCATCGGTAAGGGCAGGCCGTGCGACCGTGCAATTTCGCGCGAGGACGACGGGAACGACGATAGGAGCCCGCTATCAGCGCTATACGCTCTCATGCGACGTGGAATCCCGGGAAAGAGACGAGGGTCACGTCATTATAGGATGCGTGGACGACCCCGTCCGCAGAGCCCTGGCAGTGCTTCCATTCCTCCCCAAAATTCGACCACGGCAGTTCAAGGTTCTCGTGGGAACGGCGATGGCAGGGGCAGGCACGTGCGACATGTTGTTCGAGCACGAGCACGTGTCACCCGCCGACTCGGCCGACCGGCCACTCGACACGAAGAGGCAGTTTGTTCGCGTGGTGGGACCGCGGGTATTCGTCGCGATGGATCCTCGCGCGGGACGTTTTACGCTGCTGGTGCGGATACCAAGTTGAGGGGAGTGTGTGTGCGTTGTGTTGAAATTTGAGTTGAGAGGGGAGGAGATACGGGGAGATACGAATCATGCGACGTCGACGTCGCATGATCGACGATGACGACGACGATAACGACGAGGCGTCCATCAAGTGCGCGCGCGCTGCCGCACGCATTCTCACACATTTGATATATACGTACAATATTTGCAGTTTGACTCGCTGTCGTGTGGAGGATACGAAACTGCGGGCGGATAAACACGATTTTCCCCTGGGACCACACAATTCGGACCTCGTCTCCTTCACCCGCGCGCCGGGCCCGATATCGCAATATATAGCAATTATCCACCTATTTCGTGGCGTATGATCGCTTTCGCCCACAATGGCGTCGCACTCGATGAATGAATCCCAAGGCGTCGTCCAAGGCTTGCACAAGGGCAGCTTTCACCGCCCGTACGGCTCCTCTGTGGACCTGTCGGTGCTCAACGGGGGTTCGTCGTCGGACGACTCGACGATCGGTCCGAATATGTCCAGCCGGGCCGTTCCGCAGCATTCGCTCCCGTCGTTGACGTCCTCCGTGAGCTATGGGAATCTGCTCAATGCTCCCAACCCCGAGTCCCCGACGCGCTTCTTGTGGATCGGAAATCTCACGCTCAAGGCGACGCGGCCGCAGCTCTGCGCCGTGTTCGAGAAATTCGGACTGCTGGAGGATCTCGTCTCCTTCCCCGGCAGGATTTACGCGTTTGTCACCTACCAGAACGTCGAGTCGGCGGTGAAATGCCACCAGGCGCTCCAAGGAATTGTGCTGTCCGATATCACGGCGGATAGTGGCATGGTCATCAAGTATCGTCCGGAGAGGAAGGCCTCGATGCACTCGTCAGAGTCCAACAGCGCGTCGGCCAGCCAGAGCAACGATGCGGAGGTGGAGCCGTCGCCGAGGATATGGCTGGGTAATATCGCGCCGACGGCCACCGCGGCGAATCTGCAGAGCGTTCTGGGGCGCTTCGGACGCCTGGTCGACGCGGCCGTGTTTCCCGCGCGCATTGGGCCCCTTGGCTACGCCTTTGTCAAGTTTGAGAGGATCGAGGACGCGATCAACGCGTACAACACGCTGAACAACGCAGTTGTGCCGGCTTTATCGGGCACCAAACAGGTGAAGATGCGTTACAAGCCCGTGTCAGAGGGCGCGCCCCCAAGGGACACCACCCTGGACGCCCTGCAGGCGAGCATCCCGTCAAGGCACATCTGGATTGGCAACGTAACGCAGAAGCCATCCGAAGACGCCCTGATCAGGATCTTCTCCCGCTATGGATCCATCGAGTCGGCCAGGGTTTTCTCGGCCAAGTCGTACGCCTTTGTGAACTTCTTTGATGTTGCGTCGGCAATCGAGGCGATCACCAAGCTGGACGGCGTGTCGGTGCCCGTTCTGACGGGGCTCAAGCCCTTGGTGATGAGGTATCAGCACGATTCAAGCTCAACGTCGCGGTCGACTGGAAGTGAGGGTCAGAGCACCCTCAACTCCAAGATGCTCGACCTGCTCAACCGCAGTCGCACGGTTCCGAACGTGTCGAGCGTCGCGGACTCACACCAGACGCGGCTGGCGACCCCGAGCGAGTCTGATATGTCCATGTCGGATGTCTCAATGATATCCACTGACCCCTCCAAGCTCTCGGCGATCCTGCAAAGCCTCACCGCTCTCAACCCCGGCATGGTCACGAACTTTGGCGCAAACACCCCGAGTGGGATGGGCGGTATGAACGGCCTGAATGGCATGGGAGTTGATATGAATGGCATGCATGGCATGCATGGCATGCATGGCATGCATGGCATGCATGGCATGCATGGTATGAATGGAGGCACGAGTGGCGGCCTCGGCATTATCGGAGGCTTCAATGGACACCACGGGTTGAACAGTACCCAGAGCAGCCTGCTTTGGCCGGGTGCACCCCTTCAACCGGAGATGACCCCCCAGCAGCAGTCCCAGCATTCCCAGTCCCACGCACTGCATCGTGACGGGTCGCATTCGTCCTTCAGCCCTTGGATATGAGCGTCTGGGAGAAGATTTTCACCCTCCGGCAACGCGGAAACGAAACAGCAGCAGAAAGAATCATCATTGCATCGAGCCCCTGGCATAACGGAACTCATTGGTCGAGAACGAACATTTGTCGATATATATATATAGCTAAAGATGTATAGAACGGTACAAGTTGAACAACATCAGCTCAGGAACAGCTCACCCAGGATGCGGATCGTGTCCTCGGGCGAACCAACGTGGTGCCCGATCGTCCTTGGGTCGCTGAAGATTTCAAAGTCATTCCCTCCCTCGTGGGTCTTGTCCCCGAAAAAGTGCACCTCCTCGAAGCCCTCGCTCTCCACGTGCCTCAGCGCGTACGTCTTGTCCCACCCGTTTGGGAACACATCGAAGGAAATCTGCCCGCCGATCGAGTAGGTCAGATCCACATCGCTAAACTCCTTCTTCAGTGCGGACACGAAGTCCGACCGGATGTTGTGCTCCAAGTCGAACTTCTCGAATGCGTCCCGCTCCTCCTGGCTGCAGTTCCTCCCCACGGGACTCACATTGAGCATGCCGTTGCGGAATTCGATAAATGTACCCCGCTTCACGGGAATGTTATCGATCTTGGACATGTATCCCAGCATGAAGTTGATCAGGCGCTTCAGGACGTCGTCGCCAAGGTGGGCAGAGAGCGACTGCTTGGCTATCAGCTCGCCGTTCTTGTAGGCCACCAGCCCGTTCTCGGCGAAGCAGTAGTCAAAGTTGGTGAGGACATCACTCCCCAGCTGCTCCATCTGCTTGTCCATATCGCTTCCGCCGACGGTCCCTATCACCACCTTGGTTCGCAACGCAGCGAGCGTGGAGAGCATCGCGTCGGAAATGCGCTTCCGTGCAGGCGTGAGCGTCCCATCCACATCGAAGAGGACGAGCACCTTGCCCCTCTCTCTTTCGCTGGCTGGGATCGTGGCCATGTCGCGTATCCTGTCGTAGAAAACTTGCGTTCTTTTTCAGCCAGCGTTTCAGAGTTATCTCCTCATCTTTCTCGGTCGGGCAGGCGTGCGGTCGTCTCGCATCCGTTCAACAGACTTCATTGTGTTGTGATTACTTGCACGTCGCGCACGCGTTCCTCGTTGTGAGGAGTTCCGATCGACGATCACGACTGTGATGATGATCATCAGGCGAGCACGGCTGCTTGCGGGCATTCTCTGCGCCCTGCTCTCTCTCTGCCTTCCCCTGGCATTGGCCGTTCGAGACACCAAGTACTACGATCTGCTCGGTGTTGCGCCCGTACGTCGAAGTTTTTGCCGGGGAGGCCAGGGAATCACCGAAGGAGCGCTCTCGCCTCTTCTCGTCCAGGCCTCCCCGTTTCCTCCCATTTCCTCCCATTTCCTCCCATTTCTGCATGTATGCCTGTCGATCTGCCGACGCTTGTGCAACATTGCGATTACGTTTGCGCTCATGTCGCCCGCTTGCCAGGATGCCGACGATGCAACCATCAAAAAAGCATACCGGCGGCAGGCCTTGAAGTACCACCCGGACAGGAACCCTGACAATCCGGAGGCCGAGGAGCAGTTTAAGAAAGTGGCGGCGGCGTACGAGACACTGAGTGACGCGGAGAAGCGATCGGCCTACGACCGCTTTGGTGAGGATGCCGAGTCCCGACAAGGTTTCCCCGGAGGCGGTTTCCACGGAGATCCATTCAACATCTTCGAACAAGTGTTCCGTGGTGGCGGGTTCGGCGGTCCAGGCGGCAACATGCGATTTAATTTCGGGGGCGGCGGCGGCCCAGGCGGCGGCGGCCAGCGGGGACAAGCTCCCTCTCTGTATGAGAAGGACGCCCTGATTCAGGAGCTGGACGAGGACACCATTCCACAGGGCGATGGCGAGGGCTGGATATCGCTGGTGGAATTTTATGCTCGTACGTCTGGTGCCTTGTGTTGAAATTGCCCGACGGCCCGTGCTTCCTCCGCTCCTGCGTTCCCCCGTTCCTCCCTGTCCCTGTCCCTGCTCCTCCCTTTCTCACTTATCACTACCTTCTCGCTTGGCGCGTCGTGGCG
>JACLAB010011898.1_pt1 | contig 23477 bp, 10 predicted proteins | sample 8027921 | NCBI WGS metagenome assembly JACLAB01 (sample SAMN15725117, study PRJNA655200) | protist metagenome | isolation source: fluorescence activated cell sorting (FACS) single amplified genomes of... | place: USA: West Boothbay Harbor, Gulf of Maine | collected 2000-07-19
AAGACGATAGACCCGAGGTTGACTACATAACTTTTACAACTGGTGCGATTGATGGTCTCACTTATTTTACGTTGAATGTTGTAAAAGGAGCTACTGGAATTCTTTATAAGCCTGTTCTCTATGGCTATCGCGATGGCGCTTCAGGTTTCTTCAAAGGTGTGAAAAAAGCCACGTTAGGAACGGTTTCCAAGCCAATTGCAGGCGCCGTTGGGTTTCTTGGACACATCACATTAGGAGTAGAAGGATCTATCACAAACGCACTTGCCGCTCTTGGAGTAAAGACAAAGAAGAAGCATGTGAAGAGAATTCGTCCCGCTCGTCTCCCATCCATGGATGGTGTATTGAGAGCGTATGACGAGCAGGATGGAACGGCGTCAATGTTGTGGAGAAAAATAAAGCAAAGACGTTTCGTTCGACATATTTCTGATGATGGGGATTTCGCGTGGGTCATAAATATTGATCATGATAACATTATCATCGCAACTAGTAGGCGTCTCTTCAAGATTGCAGTTAAAAAACACCGAAGCAAGAGAGCTTTAAGCATTGAGTGGGATTTGTTTTGGAAGTCAGTAAAATGCGTGGAAAGGAGTAGGGAAGGAGACTACGTTGATTTAATATATTCCAATAGCAGCTACCTGGATCAATGCCAGCGAATCAGCGTTCCCGTTATTTTACAAGATACGCTGAGCGATAAGATTCTCTTATCGTCGAGATTGTTCTCGAGTAAGAACGAAAAAAGTTCTTCTGAACCTCGAAGGTCCACAAAATCGTCGATCAGAAAGAGTCTCGAAAGAAAGCGGGGCAATTTCGCTGGTGAAGAAGAAGACGATAACCAGTCGTTTTCATATTCATCGACCTCGTCTTCCTCAGGGTTGAGCGACTACTCTGAACACTTAAATCTCTCGACCTCGTTTGATGATAGAATTAATACCACTGATAATCGAAAGCTCGGTAAAGCGTTCAAATTTAGCGACGGTTACAAGTGCGTTTACTCCTCTTCAAAGAGAAGATCGGCAGGATTCAGCGCCAATGCGCCAGAAGAAGAAAACGCACCGAAAATTTTCGGGATATTTAATCCAGTATCGGGAGGAAAGAAAATTACTTTTGGATCAATACTCCAAATAGGAACCAATGCGGCCCCGTCATCATCAATTCCTATGCCAGTGGTCAACAAAACAACAGTGACCGGGGAAGATTCAATTTTTGCATATCCCGTGAAATTTGAACTCGCAGGTAAAATAAAAGGATCGAATGTACGCTTCTTCTGGCCAGTACCACCGGAAGGTTACGTAGCTCTGGGAGTATACTCTGTTAGAGGCAAAAAAGCTCCAAGTAAGAGGAAAAGTGTTGTATGCATTCGCCAAGATTTAGCGAAACCGTTCAAAATCACGAAAAAAGGAAGCTCTGCGTTCCCTGAATACGTATTTGTAGAAAAAGCAGATTTTACATTGTGGAGAATTTTGAATACAGTCAATACGTTTATAATCGTCGATGGTCACGCGCCCTTGCCGCCAGAGGATGAAACATTTGCAGACTTCAAAAGATACGATCTGTGATTATGAAAAAGAACTATGATGAGTAGTGTTGTAAAGAAGAAGATGATGATTAGTTTACTAGCTTTTATTACTGATTAAAACTGCACGTAACCTCGTTCGCATGTTTTGTCCTCATCGTTTTTCTTCAATGAAACAAGTACACCATTCTGTCTTTGTAATGAAACAATTTACACAACAAATTACACCATTTCACACGAACCACAACTCATAACTTTCTGGAAACAAAAGCGCGAGGAAAAGAGAGAGAGAGAACGTTACCTTTGATATTCGGCGATTAATAATATTATTATTATTGAACTCCAAAATACGTACAAAATAAGAGATGTTTGTTGCACTTGTTGATGTTTGAATAACGAGAGAGAACGACGACGAGCAAACAACACGATGACGACGTTCAACAACAACGGCGTAACGACTTCTCTCAAGGATAAAAATCTGTTGAGATTTTTCCTTCTCGGCGTCGGGACTTTACTCCCGTTCAACGTGTTCATCACCGCGAAGAAGTATTTTGACGTGACTTTACTCAGACACGATGGTGGGGATGCCGCCGCGGCTGCGAGAAATGGCGAAGGATGGTTTACGTTTACGAAAGATTCGTTTGAAAATGCGTTTAGTTTTTCGTACACGATGGCAAACTTGGCGACGTTAATCGCGATGAATAGGATGCGGGTGTTTGATGCGGGCAGAAGAAAGGATGATGATCCAAGAAGAAGAAGAGAAGAAGATGTGAATGAGAAGAGTAAATTATACGACCGATTGACGACGTATCCACTCTTGGCGTGCGCTGTATGTTTCTTCGCGACGGCGTTACTGGCGTTGGATGAACACATAAAAGGTACATTTGTCGTCTCTTTCGCGACATTTAATTTAGTTTTGTTCGGTATTTTCACTGGTTTGGTGCAGTCCGGATCGTTTGCATTAGCCGCGACGCGAGAGAGAAAGTTTTCCACGTCGGTGGTGAGTGGGCAAGCGTTGAGCGGGGTGCTCGCGAGTTTCGTGGCGTTGACGTGTAGCGGGTTTAATTTCGCGGCTTTGTATTTTGGTTTGAGCGGATTGGCGTGTTTACTGTGCGCGAAAGGCGGGAGAGAGTTAGTCTTGGAGATGAAAAAGGAAAATATGACGTCAAATATGGGCGACGATAGTATTAATAGTGGGAACATTAGCACGCAGCAATACGCTCCAGTCGCGATACTCGAGGAGGACAAGGAGGAGGAGAAGAAGAAGAAGAAGAAGAAGGAATCGAATAATGCATTGTCTGAGAACGACTTGGAATTCAACGTCGAAGACGAAAGGTCAAACGCGCGACTCATGGGCGCTTCTACGATGTCGTCTTCTTCGAACGCAACAACAGAAGCGTCGGAAGGTACCGAAGGCGCCGCCGATGAGCCGCCGATTAAAAAAGAGACGTGGCTCTTTCGGTTCGCCGTGTTTCTCACGTTTACAGTCACGCTCACCGCGTTTCCCGCAATCACTTCGTCCATAGTCACTCGCGCGGAAATGAATAACAACAGCGGTAGCGATGATAGTAACGGTGCATCCACCGACGGCGACTACTGGACCTCCTTCCTCTTCCTCCTCTTCAATCTCGGCGACCTCGCCGGACGCGTTTTTGAAGGTTCCTCGTACGCTCACAGTCGAGGGCTACAAAACGTCACCGGCCAAGTCGCGTTCCGTCGAAGTCTGTATCGAATAGTATTCGTTCCTTTGCTCGCTTCGTGCAACGTGAATCGATCCGGCTGGCGCATCCCTCGAGTCTTCTCCTTCGACTCGTTTCCAATCCTCTTTGTATTCTTATTAGGATTCACCAACGGTTTCAACGCCGCATGCAGCATGGCGCTAGGACCGCAAACGCTCTCTTCTGACCACCATTCGCCGCGCTCAGACGAAATCGAAAACGAAGACATTGAAATAGAAAACCCACCGTCGTTGGTGTCCTCCTCTTTGACGACAGAAAGGACGAACGAGGACGAAGAAAAAGAAGATGTCGCGAAAAGCGAAGAAGGCGCGTTTCTCGGCACCATGCTCTCCGCTGGAATCGCCTTCGGAAGCGTCGTCAGTGTACTCGTCTGCGGGATTTTCACGAGTGGTGGGTATTTGTAAAACAGAAAGAACTTGAACATAAAGTTGTGTACTATTACTACTCATCTCCGTATTAGTATTTTCTGTTCTTTTTTCTCTCTTTTTCTTCTCAAAAAACAGCCGCCAAGCCGCCAAAAATTCCTCTCAGGAACTTCGTTTACCCGAGCGTTTTCTCCAAACATACATCCAAAGAAACAAAGAAGAAGAACGCAGAGAGAGAGAGAGAGGTATAAAGATGGGATTCAACAACAAGAAGCGCAAGTCAAACCCGAGCGATGGTAATAACAACAACAACAAAAGAATCCAAAAGCGAGACTTTAAGAAATCCAATCGCTCAAATTCGTGGGACAAAGAACCCAAAGGGAAACGACCGGCAAGAGGAGGAGGCAAAAAGAACAACGGCGAAGGGAAATACGGCGCGACTGAATACGTCCGCGAAAACGAGCACTTCGAAGCGTACTACTCGGCGCAAAAGATATGCTCGTCCGACGAGGATTTTGCAAACTTGATGCGCGTTTTGAAAACGGATTTACCGAGCAGTTTTAGAATCAACGGAGTTGGGAACTTTGCCGCGCGGATCAAGCAACGAGTGAAAAACGAGTTCGCGACGTTATCCGGAGCAGGGTTGGAAGATATTAAACCACCGAAAGCGGTGGAGTGGTATCCAGACTCTGGGGCGTGGCAATTTAGTTACTCCAGGTTACAGTTACGATCCGTGCCGCAGTTGAAGTCGTTGCACGAGTTTCTCAAATCCGGCCAAGAGTTTGGTTCGATCACGAGGCAAGAAGTCGTGTCGATGATACCGACGCAGTTTTTGAAGGTTGAACCGCACCATAAGGTTTTGGACATGTGCGCTGCGCCTGGATCGAAAACGTTCCAAGTTTTAGAGGCGTTGCATAGGGATTTTGAGAGTTACGATCCGAGCTTTGGGAGTTTTCACGCGGACGCGGAGGGAGGAAAAGCAGAGTTGTCCGCAAAGATGCCGACTGGGTTTGTCGTCGCCAACGATGCTGATTTGAAGCGCTGTAATTTGTTGACGCACCAAACGAAACGCGCGAATTCGCCGTGCTTGTTGGTGACGAATCACGAGGGGCAGAACTTTCCTGTGATTAAAGGTGAACCCAGGAACGCTCAGGATGATTTTAAGTTTGATTCCATTTTGTGTGACGTGCCGTGTAGCGGAGATGGCACGATGCGGAAAGCGCCGGATATTTGGGCTCGATGGCACGGCGGCTTTGGAAATGGTCTGCACTCGCTGCAGATCAAAATCGCAAAGAGAGCCGCGCAGATTTTGAAAGTTGGAGGGAGGATGGTATATTCCACGTGTTCGTTGAACCCGATTGAAAATGAAGCCGTGGTGATGTCGCTGATGAAAGCGACGAACGGGGCGTTGACGTTGGTAGACGTGAGCAAAGAGTTACCGGACTTGAAACGATCGAACGGGTTGAGAGATTGGCAAGTTTGGGGGAAATCGAATCGTCGATGGAATTCGGCGGAGGAAGCGCACGAGAACAACGAAAAAGTTGTCGCGAGTTCCATGTTCCCGGATAAAGAGTTTTTAGATACCATCCCGATTGAAAATTGCGTGAGAATTTTACCGCACCACTCCGATACCGGTGGTTTCTTTGTCGCCGTTTTCGATAAGGTGAGAGAATTGGATCCGGAGATTGAGACGCAAATCGAAAACGAGGCGAACGGCAACGAGAGTAAAAAGTCGAAAACGAGAGAGTTTTCGAAATTTAAAGGTTTAGGCATGGCGGAAGTGAAGTGCCATTTCGAGTACCCGTCCTCGTCCTCGAATGGTGACTCTGGAGATCAAATTAAGCTCTCTTTAACCGTGGAACAGCCGAAACCGCCGAAAGAGAAGTACTCTCGCGACCCGCAAGATGGTACGTTACTCTTCCTCAACGCGCACGGTCAAGACCAATCGAGACCGGGTAGGAAAGGGTTCGACGGGGTCGCGCCCGTGAATTCTCCGGACGTCGTCGATCCAATCAACGAAAAGTACGGCATTCACTCGCTTCAAATCGAGAAAAACTGTGTCACGAGAACCGCGGCAGGGAGCAAACCGAAACGCGTGTATTATGTCACTCCAAATTTACGACAGTACATCGCCGCCGATACGAGGGAAAGTTTACGCATAACCGCCATCGGTTTAAAAGTCTTCGAACGACAAAACTTAAACGACGATAAAGACTCTTACTTTGGCGCAGACTCGAAAGTTTTGAGCTCGTGCAACTACCGATTAAACCAAGACGGTTTATTCCTAACTTTGCCGTTCATGACAAAACAAGCGATCACGATCACCATCCCCGAACTCCTCCAAATCCTCAAACTGAGAGGTTTGGCGTTGGTTGAAAACGAACCGGTACCGGACGGTTCCAAATTCACTCCGCGACCGAGTTTCACCGACGCGGAAACTCGAAAACACGTCGAAAGTTGCTCCCAAGGCTCGCTCGTTTGTTTGCTCCGCGACGAGGACGTTCAGAAACTCAACTGCTCTCGATCCGAATTCGCAATCACGTGTTGGAAAGGCAAAACGAGCTTAAACTTGCTCGTTTCGAAAGTCGAAACCGAACACTTGCTCGAAAAGTTAAAAGCGCACACGAGAGATGTGAACGACGACGCATGAAAAGAAGACACAACAACACGTAAAAAAGAAGAAGAGTTAAAAGAGAGTGTTATCAAAGTTGTATACTTATTTTTACGAATATAATGAACGCTATTACATCACGATTTACTTCGCGTAAAATTCCAATACAACATCTCAAACAACATTCTCAACAAACAATTCACGCTTGAATCAGAAATTACAAAAATATTTTTTTCTCGTCCTAACTTAAAGAAATAATGAGCTTTCGAGATGAATAATTTTTAAAATATCATCACCTCATACCGAAAAAATATACGTAGGATGTTCGAGTCTCCCACTGAATCGGGCGGTTTCGGGGCTTCGTGCGAGCGCGAAGTTTCGCAAACTCTCGTGCAACATACTTTTCCAGGCGGGCGATATCCAAAGCGAAATATTGGAAAAGTTCCAGGACATTACCGTTCTCGAAATGCGAAAGAAACTCGGCGCAATACAAACACAATACCTCGAAAAGTGCGTCAATACAAACAGAGCAGGGCGTTGGACGTTTCCAAGTACGTAGCCTTTCCCATAAGCTTGCCTATGAGTCCCCAAAACTCGTTCTTCCCACTTCCTTCCTTCGACTGGAATACCAACGCTGTCTTCGGTTTCTTCTCGGGATTTTGAAATAGAAAAGCAATCCACTTCAAAAGATACTCTTGGACCGTTTCCTCTCCTCCGCTCATATCCCAAAGCAAATCGAGAAAAGGTTGGATGTCCCCCGTTTCCTCTGACACAAATTTCTTCTTCTCTATGTCGTACGGGTAGACTTATTCAAAGAAATTATTTCAAAGTAGGGTAGAGACAGGTAGGCATCTTTTCGTTTATGTTTATTATACTTTTATTTCTTCTTCGCATTTGATTATGCTCGCTGAAAACTTTCAGTCAAATTCTTTTAAAGCCAAATTCAACGCACAGAGTTTTTCCTCCAGAATAATGAACGTTCGGTTCCTTATGGAAAATTCGGTAGCCCGATTCGTGTAAATGAGTAAAAAATTGTTTCGCGTATGAATTTGGTTTAGGTGCCTCTGATCCATGATGTGTTTCAACTAGAATTTCTTCGATTTGCAAGCCTGAGATAAACCAGGTTTTGTGCGTTCCCCATTCACATCCTTCGCAGTCGATTTTAAAAACATCTACTCTTTTATCTTTGTGTCCCAACGCTTTCGAAATTTCTGAAAGCGATTTCAAATTAGGATTCCTGTTTGAATCCACCTCAGATAAACCCCACCTATGAAAGAATACATTGTGAGGCTTGTTGCTAGCGTTTACGACGGTATGATCGAAAACATGAATAACACAGTTTGGCGCTCTCGCTTTTACCCCCTCTTCCCAGCTAAAGTCATTGTTACTTCCAATGCTATAAATCAAACAGTCCTTTTTATCTCTCAACGCATCTATATTGCACATCCATTTGCCCCCTTCACCCTGATTGCCAATACGATCTTCATGTAAACAAGTAATAGAAGGTTCAACATTATTCTGATACCATACGTTTGCCGTTTCCGGTGCGCCATTTGTAAGGGGATGAAAGAGAGAGTAACGAGAAAGCCTCTCCTCGGATAATTTGAAGTCACGCAACTCCGCACCTTCATGCGCAGCACCATCTCCTGACGGAGCCATTCGAATCGCAGGAGCAGAAGTTTGCACCGTTTCAGAGGCTCCTCCAAACTCTATTTTAACGCTAATTGAATTCCTTCCTTGCCTTGGGACGACAAATACGAACACCCAGGCTGAGAGAGAAAGCAGGGAAAAAATCAAAAGACTCTTACTACACTCCCCATTCCGAAATGATACCTTTTTGACGACTCGATCGAGGAGCAAACTATGGACGCGCGAGGACATGCTGTTTTGCACAAAATTGCACGGTGTGTTCACTGACTGACAAGGCACTTCTTCCTCTTCTCGTCGCTCTCTAATCGTATCTCTCTCTCGAGTAATCGTCTTTATTTGTGGTTATCTTTCGAATTGATGTTGTTGGTTTATTATTAAAAACAAAAAAAAACTGCTTTTGATGACGATGAAAAAAGGCATTTCAGGATGCCTCTGCGTCTCAAATTTCTATTCAAGTGCAAAAGATCTCATAAATATCTCAAGAAAAAACCGCTCTTTACGGGGAAGGAGGAAACACATTCTCTAATCACACAAAGAAGGTCACGAGGAGTGCAGAGAGACAGCGCGCGCACACACACGCGTAAACAAAGAGAGAGATATACCATGAGGCGATCGACGCGCGCGCACAGATCTTCCTCTGGAAAAGAAGAGGGAAAAGAAAAGAGGAATCTTGAGTCTCCTTTTCCAATCCGGAAACGGAGTGACGACACGTCGGAGTTTGAGGATGATTTTGTTGAGAAGAAGACTACGACGAAGAAGACGAAGAGGATGGGCGGTCACTCGGTCGCTGCGAGCAAAGAAGCAAAGATCAAGACGAGATCATCGAAACAAAAAAAAGAGATCGTCGTCGTTCTCGAACGAGGAGGGACTGAAACAGCGGCAACGACGACGACGACGACGGATGATGGTGACGACGTTTCTCCCCAAAACGAGGAGGAGAAAAAGAAGTCAACGAAAACGACTGAGGAAAAGGAGAAAAAATTACGAATTTTACTGGTCGAGGACGACATCCCGACCTCCTTGATCATAACGTCCATGCTCACGCAAGCCGGAGCGATAGTGACGAACGCATCCAACGGGAAGCAAGCTTTAGAGCGATTACGAGATAACGATTATCACGAAAAGATTGATTTGATTCTAACGGACATCATGATGCCGGAGGTGGACGGCATCGAGTTGTGCTCGATTTTATCGAAGAATCCGAAATTGAAAGAGGTGCCGATAATTGTCATGTCGGTGAGCGATCATTTGGAAGCTACCGGGGAAGTTTTGGATGAGAGTAAAGCGCACGCGATTGGTGCGGAGGGGTTTTTGCAGAAACCGCTGAGTAAGGATGTGTGTAGGAGCATGGTCGGGACGCATCATAGGTTACCGTCGAACGGGAGTTCGTCGAGTTCGTCTTTACTGTTAACGACAACGACGAGGAATGGTGACGGTAAAAACGACAATAATAATAATAATAATAATAATAAGGATAATAATAAGGATAGTAATAATGATAACAACATCATCATCAACAACAACAGCGGTTCTGAGGAGAAAGGTTCGGGCGGCTCGGACGATCCATCGACTTTCAAACTCGCGGTGAAAGAATCTGGCGGTCTCGGAGTCCTCGACGAAGAAGGGACGAAGGAAATGGAAGAGATGAAAAAATCGAAAACGGCCGACCGTTGGACTCGAAATCAAATGCGAGATGCAGATTGCGGATCAGATGAAGGTTCTGGAGCCGGGGGTGGGAGAGAATCCTCCGGAAACGAAGAAGAAGGAGAAGAGGAGAAAAAGAAGAAAGAAGATTCGTCGGAAAAGGAGACCATGAAAACTACTACTACTACTACTGTTACTGCTCGAGAACTCGCGACGGCGCCAATGCAAGAAGAAGGACCAGGAACCTCGGCGCCAAGGACTTCAGACCTCATGACGAATATATTGCACTCGGAACAAAAGAAACTCTTCTCGGGTTTGTCGGTGCAACTCGTGCGCGCACACGGCGGTCCAACGGCTGTTCTCGAACTCGCGTTACCGCCACATTCACACAATAAAGGCGAAGGTAGTAACAACGATGGTAATGAATATACGAACGATTCTGATCGCGTCAAATTACGCCGGTCTGAGTCGCGCTCGGCGTTTCAATCATTCATCAAACAAAACGAGAACAAAAACGTTGGCGTGGAAACGGTAGCGTTACCGATTGATCCGATGTCGATGGTTTTTCCCAATCTGAATGATGGCGCGAAAGCAGATATGACTCCGGATGGTAAGAAGAAGAGCGGAAAGAATGCGACGAAAGCAGCGCGTTCGAGATTATCAAAGAAAAGTACTTCACCGCAGGCGGCGATGACTGAAGCGAAAGATGTGGAAGCTGCGGAACTCTTGGTCCAGTACCAGATGCAACAACAACAACAACAAGAACAAGAACAACAAGAACAAGAACAACAAGAACAAGAACAACAACAACAACAACAGCAGCAGCAGTACCAGATGCAAATGCAACAGCAGCAATTCATGCAAATGCAAATGCAATTCCACCTTCAACAGCAGAACTTCATGGGGGCGGCACAGGATCCGGCCACGGTGCAAGCTAACGCGCAAGCGTATCAAAATTTGATGCAGTCGTTGGCGATGTCTCAGCAGCAACAGCAACAGCATCAAATGCAAATGCCTCCTGGATTCAATCCCGCCGCCGCGGCTGCAGCAGCCATGTTTGCTTCCTCCTTGAATGGAGCGCCACCGCCAACGAGCATACACAGTAACGCCGGAATGGGCATGTTTCCGTACTTTCAACAAAATCAAGAATACGTAAATTCATTCGTGCAAGCGTTGGCATCCGCCGTCGAGAAGGCGCCGATGACAATGTTAGAACACCAACATCAGCAGCATCACTATGCGCCACAGCAGCCGGCCCAACCGTTCGTAAACACATCTGCGGCGCAAGTGAAGTTGGACAACATTGTTGCCAACAATACCAACGCTGCCGTCAACAACGTCAACACCGCCTCAACCTGTGCCGAGCGAAGAGCGTTGGCCATCGCTCGATTTCTCAAGAAGCGCAAGGAGCGTAAATTCGAAAAGAAAGTTCGATATGCCAGCAGAAAACGGCTGGCGGAAGCTCGACCAAGAGTTCGCGGTCAGTTTGTGAAAAAAGTGGTTGCCGTAGAAGAGGTACCGACGATGATAGCGGCGAAGATCGCGACGACGACGACGACGAACAGCGACGAAGAGGCGAACAAAGCGAGTGAAGAAACTTTGAAAATGAAAGTTGTGGACGAATAAAGTGTGAAAGCGCTCCTCCTCTCGCAGAAGCAATAACATATAACAACATTAAGATAAACGTAATAATAATTCAATCGTGTAAATGTATAACAGCTAATACGCGGCATTCTATCTATGACTATATTAAATCTCATCTCTACCTACTGTATCTATCTCTCACGTTATCGGAAGGAAACTCACGTATCGCTGATTTTGCATCACGAGGAAAGCGCAAGTCCGCGGCGCCAAAATCTCGACCTCTTGTTCTTCTTCGCATTCTCCTTCAACGCTCGACGACGGTTGCTTTCGTTTCCTATCGCTGCTGTTCTTCATCTTCATCATCTTCTTCTTCGTTCTCGTGGTTGTCTGCAATGCTTCACAAGAAGGTTGATTCGGAAACGCGTGGGCGCAAACAACGCAAAACTCAAACTGATCGTCCTTCTCGATCATTTCATTCGTCGCTTTGAGCGCTCGCTCGAGGTGATTTGATGTTAAAAACCCGCTCCATCGTGCAGTATGAAGGCGACAGGCAGACGGAGACTCCTTCGCCGCCTCTTCCTTCTTCTCTTTCTGCCGACTTCGCAAAGCAGCGACGCTTACAATTTCGAGTATTTTCCGTAAAGTCTCCTCGTGCTCACCAGATGTTATCGCGGCGCTCTCTTTGCTCTCCACGGACCGCCGAAACGATTCAACGAGTTCAAACAACCTATTTTCCTCTTTCTCACATTTCGCTTCTCCTGTGCACTTTTCAATTTTCCGACTCGAAATCTCAACCGCGTTCTCGCCGCTTGCAAAACTAGACCTCTCAATCTCTATCGCTTCGTTTCCAACCTCAAAGTGCGCGAGGAGCACATTACTGCCACCACCATCACCAGCTATGTTACCCAACTTCCCTCCAGAGGAAGAAGTTTGACGATGAAAAACCCTCCTCGCATTATCCGTCACGCGGTCGTGCGTCGTTCGCCCGGGTACAAAGTTATCGCTCCGTAAGTTTATCGCGACGACTCTCCGTCTCCTCTCTTCTTCTCTCTCAGACGAAGAACTTCGAGAGAGCGGTCCGGACACGCCCAGTCTCTCGCACAGACGCTCGCTCAAAATAGCTTCGAACCGGCCTCGAGCGATGGAGAAAATATCCTCCTCCTCGTCGCCAATCGAGAGTAAACTCAACTCTTTTTTCTTCTTCCCTTCTTTCTCTTCATCTTCTTTCACGTACTCGTGCACAAAATGCGCGTTCAAAACATCCGCCATGGTGCACTTTCGAATCACAGAAAAAGATGCACGATCTAGGGCATCGATCGAAAGAATCTTTGCTGCCGATGATGCCTGTTCGTTCGCCTCGTTCTTCTGAGAATTCTCGTTTGAAGTTGAAAACGCGAACAGTTCAATCGAGGAGAGAAATGTCGGCACGAAATCATCAGACGAAGAGGAGGAAAAAAAAGCGGCGTGTTTGGGATGGTTGAACGAAGAGTATCGACATCGCAAAGTCGTCGTCGTCGTCTTCCGATGTTTGCTCGTTTCTTTCTTCCTCTTCTTCTTCTCCTTCCTCTTTTTCTCGCGCATGATGATCGCTCAGAAAGAGCGGGTTTGTGTAGTTCTTTTTTATTTTGCGTGCGGTTTTATTTGTACATACACTCGCGTTCTAATCTAAAATCTACTAAAATCAGAGCTCTTTTGAATGCATACGACGAGTTCAATTCTTTGATGCGTACTTCTCCAACAGTGGCTTCCACACGTCGATGTTCCACTGGGTCGCGCCTTCAGGAGTGTCCGCGATGTCGTTACCGCACCGGGGGCAGAATACAGTCACAGGCATCGCATCTGCTACGCTTTGCATGCGCAGAATGATTTCATCGTTTATTTTGGATTGAAGCAACACGTCAGCAGGGCTCACACCTTGGACACCGAAGTGCGGCATGATGAATTTACTGCCATCTTCTCGAACTAACCCAGCCGGGAAGGTGAACGACGAAGGGACGAGGATAGCAGAGGCGCCTAGGTCGCGGATTGCCATGAGTGTCGTCTTTTCGGATAAACAGGTGATGTCGTCGAAATGAACGTTCTCATCATTCGTTATCATCTCGCGCTTGATAATGTTAAGTTGTAAATTGAACAATTCCTCGCACTGCTTTTGACGGTCGTCTCGAATTGATTCCTCCAAGCCATGTTCGACGCAGAGTATAGGGACAACACGTTTCATCCCCCACTCGCGGAATTTCTTTCCTACGAACGAAGAATATTCTGGTGGTGCCACAGGATAATCAGGAGCGTAGCTTATAGGCACGTCAGAGCATCTGAAGTGAACTGCGGCAATTTTCTGCACATCTTGTTCGATGGATTCGATTCCCGTTTTCGGGTCAAAAGCGCACTGCTCGTCCAGCTCTGCCGCGACGATAAGATGCTCTTTCAGCGCACCGTTGGATGACACCGTGTTCCAAAAGGACGTGTAATCTTCGTCGCTCCCCCAGTGCAACGGTTCCCACGCGCTACAATACAAATGCCCAGTTGGGCATCCCCCCGCGCGGCCTGGATTCCCGTGCGCAGCGTCTAGTTCGGTCTTCATACCGTCGCCTAGGAAGGTATTTCCGAAACCTATATTTTCAGCTTTTAAAGATTTTGCACATTGCGCAAGAAGAGAATCATTCGCATCATCCTCCGCGTTCGCAGGTTTGGAAGAGAGTTTCGACCAGGCTTCTTCCACCTTCGTCAGGATGGCCCTTTTACTCTCGAGACCTTGTAGCCACGTCGCATGGTACGAAATCCAATTTTGACTTTTCGTATACACCGAACAAACGCCCCTCGTTGAACACTGCCAGTTTGCGGCATATCTAAAACTTAATCCGGAAGTGTTTACGCCCGCATCGCTCATTCCATCCCGAGTATGAGCTTGCTCCAACTTATCGCCGGAACCTCCTTCTTTACCTCGAAGTAACGCTCTTAAAGTGCCTTTGATGACGTTTGCGGTTGGCATCCACAAGACTTGGCCAGAGTTGTACCCGTCGTGTCGTACGCTTTCTTCGAAATCCTCGTTCGGATTCTCCATTTCGTAGAGTGCTTCATAATCAACATATTCCCACTGATAGTGGAGCTCGGCTTCGGGATGTAACTCTTTGATTTTAGCCAAATCTGGGACTTGAAAGAATAATATATCCGAATCCAAGGTAAATACGGTCAGTTTGGCGTTTAGGAATGCCAGCGCCATTTTCGGTTTCAGCCAAACGATCTGCCTGTAATCATCGTGCATATAATTCGAGGACGCCATAGATTTGATATATTTTACGCAGTGCTTGAAACCGGCAGCTTCACATTTCGAGAAGGTTACATCGTCGAGGCATAATATCACGAGGCGGTCGGTGAAACACTTCTCATCTTTGATATGTTGCAAACCGAACATGGACATGTCCCAGTCGTGATCGTTCGTTAAAGTTGCAAATATGTGGTCATCGGGAACACACGTTGAGGGCATTTTCGACGCTTCCAGACCAACTTTCGTGAGCTGATTGAACCACTCGCATTCCGCTTTGGACGTGAGAGCGCCGCTCTCGTCGTTTCCTTCTTCGACTACGAGATCGCTGAACTCCTCGTCTATTAATGGAGAACATATTTTCTTGCCATTCTCGAGCGATTTGAAAACGATTTCGCCTTCTTCGTTTGGGCTAGACCGGCTATCTTCTCCAGAACGTGCGATCACGTTCTTCTCCGAGTCTTTGCTGCCTTCACTTACATCTTCAGCGGAGCCTTTTTCAATTTCCTCCGCATCCAAAGAAGAAGAAGAAGAAGAAGAAGAAGAAGAAGAAGGTCCTCTTGCTGCCAAAATCGACTCCAAATACGCTTCACGATACGACCTCAAGTACTCTTTTCTCGCTACGTTATGCGCTCTGTACGCATTTTTAACGTTTCTGTGTAATCCCTCTATCGATCCTTTCAGCATCGCGTGACTTTTGTCGTGGATTGATAACGACAAAAACACGCCGAAGAAGATACCTAAACAGAGCATCGCAATCATCCACTTTTGACTGGAGTTCTCGCCAACAGAATCGTATCTTCTTGAAGAAGAAGAAGATTTAATCTTAGCTTCCTCAATGTCGTTGCTCAACTCTTTATCATCGCGTCTACTCTGACCATTGTTTACCGCTCTGGAACGCATATTCTTTATCTGTATGTGCGTTCCCAAGCGAGCGTTTTAATAGCGTTTTTGGCAATTAATTTTTTTTGTTCAGAAGTCACCTCAACCGACCGTATTTTCTCTGAAAGAAACGAGTATTTTTAGAGCGAGTACCGTAAATGAGCGCACGATATCAATTCCTCTTGTCAATCTGCGCGCAGTACGTGTACATAACAGTAAATGAATGTGTGATGATTACTTTCTACATTTAATGCAACTTGTGATATTATTCTTAAATGCTACAAAAAAACAGCTCGACCAAATACTCACAAACGCGAAAACTGTTTCATGCTATCTCTCACGCCAAAGTCCAGCATGATCTCCTCTGAACCGCCAGGTATAGCGTACGCTCTGACATCTCTGTACAGCCTTTCGACTTTTTCACCCTGCCCTCCTCGTACGTAACTCGCGCCGCCGAAAATCTGCGCCGCTTCTCTGGCGCAAAACTCAAACACTTTCGTCGCTTGGACTTTTGCTAAAGCGGTGATGCCGGCGAGCATTTTTGGTTTTTGTTCTTCAGATAAGGTGTTCATTTGATACGTGATATTCTCGAGTAGGTTATGCGTGGCTTCGATTTGGCGTATCATTTCCGCGAGTTTGTGCCGAATAACTGCGTGATCGATTAAACGCTGGCCAAACGTTCTCCTACGATGTGCATACGTAAATGCCTCTTCGTAACACACTCGCGCAAATCGATTCGCTTGCACGACGAATCCCCATCGCTCGTGGTTGAAATTGTGCATAATGTACTTAAAGCCTTCGTTTTCGTTACCGATTAAGTTTTCCACCGGCACTCTGACTTCGTCAAACGTAACAAAGGTCGTTCCGGATGCCCAAACGCCCATGCAGTCCATGCGTTTGCAGTCCACGCCTTTCATTGACTTTTCAATCACGAGCAAGGAAATTCCGCTCGACCCTTTCCCGCCGGTTCTCACTGCAACGGTGAAATAATCTGCCCAAATACCGTTCGTGATCCATTTCTTCTCTCCAGTGACCGTGTAAAATCTCCCAGTCGGGTCTTTCTTCGCCTCGCACCGAATATTCGCCACATCTGACCCAGCGTACGGCTCTGTAATGCACAAGCAAATGATACTCTTCCCCTGCAAAACCGGACTACCAACTCTCCTCCTCAACTCCTCGCTCCCAAAATTTAACACCGGCGGTAACCCGATGTGCACGCCTTCCAACAAGCCCCACAAGACGCCTCCGGACCCGCATCTGGCAAATTCGTCAAACAAGATCAATTCGTGAAAGTAATCAAAATCTGGTGGAGGTTGAATCCCGTATGTCAATTCTTCACGCCACGGTTTTCCAACCACACCCGGCAGGATTCCAGCTTTGTATGTTTTCACGTATATTTCTTTCGGAATGGTTTTCGATTCGTCCCATTCGTGCACGAACGGTAAAATTTCTTTTTCAACGAACGAGCGGCACTTGAGACGAAAATCGGAGTGCGTTTTTTTATAGAATGGTGATGTGTAGCCGCGGTACCAGTTTGGGTCTCCGAATGGCACTAAATCGCCGTAAGGTTCATTGTACGGTTGATGATCTTCACCGTAGTTTCGCTGCATTTTGTTTGCGAGAAAAGGAATTGATACGCGAGGAGAAAAAAGTAAATGAGGTTTTCAGAGTTCGTTAATTTTCTCCCTACGTCAAAATACAATACACCAAGGGAGATAGAAACATAAAGAGACAGGGACAAGGATAAAACTGCTAATGCTATAGGTGACTATGATTCGAACCGCTACTCGCAATCGAGCAACAATCCATATTATTCAATTTCCTATCTTCTACAGTGGTATTACATTCATATTCATCTCCAGCCTATTAATATATTCAACCAACACATCCATCTACCTCGATTGTTTTTCGCAACTCGGTTCCAGAACTCGCCTAAACTCTTCATTCAAAACATCCTTCCAAGCGTTTTCATGATACTCATTTTCAAAGTATAACTTGCATAACTTCTCCGCGACACTTTCAGGTAACTTTTTCTTGGTTCTCAGTGCGATAGCAGCTAAGGTGTGGTAATATGCGCCGTTGTTTACTGTGAACGTATCGTATTCGTCGTTTTCTTCTCGTCCGTTTGTTACGTTCCAAGCTATAGCTTCGCGAACGACTCGTAAGTTAAGAAGCATTTTTGCATACTTACCGCTCGAAACAGTATCCTCGAGTACTTCTGGTAAGTCTCGCATCATTTCACCTGGTGCTCGGATGGTGAAAGATTCGTAGTTTAAGAAGATTTCAAACGGATGCGACGTGTTCAACTGCGTCAGCACCGGAACGCAGCCGCGACTGATACCGTCTATAAATCTTTGGTCGAATCCGTTTCCGCCCGAGGAGAGACAGAACTTGGAGCGCATGCGAATGGCCTCTGCTTGATGCTCTGCGTCTCCTTTTTCCATGGAACGTGTTAGTTTTCTGTTGAGCCAAAATCGCTCTTCGTCCTTGAACCAATCGACAATCCAACCTCTGGCACCTCCACCGTACGAGTACATGCAGTTATTTTCTAAATTCTTGAAGAACTCTTCACCTAAGCACTCCGGTCTACTTCTCTCCGAACCAGCAAAGAAGAGCAGAAACCCATCTTTTGTCTTTTCGTCGTATCTCTTAAATTCAGGATCTTGCGCGCCATAGTATCCACCCCGACTAGAGACGCTGGAGGGTACGACGATATCTATTTCGCTCCGGAAACACGGCGTTTCGTCGTTCGGATGAACTCGCCACTGTCCGTATTGCGTAATACCTATGGCACTTGAGGGAAGTGCATCACGAGATTTCTGTAATGTACAAAATCCGCGATCTTGCGCGTTGAACCATATGGTAGAAAAGGATATGTCACCCATAAATTTATCGTTGACGTATTTTTCAACCCGCGAAGCGTATATTTGAGCCATTCCAACGTTTCCAACCGTATCAGAAGGGAAAAAAGGGATCACGGCGACAATATCTTTGCGCTCCTCGTCGCTGGTTTCGCTTGTAGGCGGATTTGGATCGAATATTTCAGCATCTTTACGGAGAGAATGTTCGAAATAATGCACTCCCCGGAAACTACCATGATTCTGGTAGCTCTGTCCACGGATGAACCGCCGAATTGTACCGGGTAAATCAAGATAGGAAAGGGAAAGCTCCTTTTTGCCTTTTCGCTTCGGCGCGGTCAGTCGCGCAGAATCCAAGTCTTTTTTACTCATAGCACAATCCATGCCAAAACGTCCTTCTTTACACAACACGCATTCGTAATCAACGCAACCACCACCAAATCTTTCGCAATCTGGGGAACAGTTCGTCGCTTTCTGTTCTTTAGAGTCTACGAGTTTGGTCATGACTTTCCGACTTTCTTCCTGCGTGGCATTATCCGATACTTCTCCCATTTCCTCACGCTTACTAATTCGTTTCTCATAATCCATTTCCATAAAAAGCGTTCGTTTTACTTTATTATTTTGCGTGCAAAGGTGTAAACTTGGATCGAAGCGCTTGTTATCAGTAGAAAACGTGCGCTTGTACATTGCATCACCGTAGGCATTTAGCAAATGTGACACGCATTCGTCTGCACACTGGCAAGAAGGAAACACCGTTTCCTTCAAGCCTGGAAGCTCCTGCGAATGCGCGAAGCGGTACAAAATATCGCCACACGAAAGAAATGTTTCTCTGTCGCAGGAAGGGATCGGATCGACTTCGCATCTTTCTCCGGTCCAATCTGTGTTGCATATGCACGTATTCTCTTCATTCGTTGAGGGATAACCATACACACACTTACTATCGCTATTGCTGCTTATCAAATCGGGCACAGAAGCATCATTAGCACGAGTGCTTAGAATGTTATCATGTACTACTGAAGCGTGAGGGGCTTTTGATGGATTGGACTTCTCATCAGCCTCCCTACTATACTTCTCTACTCCGTTATCTTCTAAAAGTCGATCAAGTATACTCGTCAATTCCCTCAGCGTATTAGTGTAATGTATTGAACTAGCTCCTCGACAAGCCGCAGAGTAACTAAAGGTCGATGAACTTGGAAATCCAACGATCTCTCGTCCCAGCGATAACAAATACCAATCGGCTATATCGTTCAACGAATACAAAGGCTCCTCCTTATAGTGCTTGTTGAAATCCAAAACATCTGGATCGGTGACTTGGATGAATTTCTCGTGCTTTCGCAAATAATTGCGAACAACTTGGGAATCTACAGCCACGTGCGTTTTCTTCCCAGTCTTTTCGAATAATAATGTACAAACTTCCACCATTTTCTTCACCATATCTGGAAACTCAAGAGCCGCTGCTTTTACGCGATTGATCCTGTTATCACCAGATTTGCGCTTGTCGCGCTCACTCTGCGCCAAATCTTCGTTCAACGTCAAATCTTCATTAAATGCTATGCCAATGTGCTCATCTCCCATCGTTCGAATGTGAAACGTAATCAATTTATGCATTTCACTCTCCGGCTTCTTCACCAACTCCAACAAATCGTTCACCGGCTCGTCAAACCAGTATGGCATGTTTTCGCACGCTAGATGCTCATCAGGTCTGTACTTGTTATGAAGTTTCTGCATTATCAGTATCTTAGTTGCTTTTCCATAAATTTCTTTGCTGTTTAGAATCTTACTCCAATCGTTTCTATGTCCATCCACAAAATCAAGTTCGCCACTCTGGTCGTACTTTTCGTAATCCGCGACTACTTGCGTCAAAGTCTGTTTACCTCCAATCTCGTACGTTCTCTTAAAATTATGATAAATGTTATTTCTTTCCGGTCTAGCTTCGCACGAAACCAACTTGTCCCAACCAGTTTTCCAGGGCGGATCTCCTCCGCATTCGTGCACAGCAAACCTTTCGTAACCGGCGTGTTTCAGTGTTTCTAAAATTGGCACCAAAGCGTCCACTATTTGCCCGAGACCAACCCCGGCTGGTATGTTTAGAATGTGGACCGCTGGTAATTTTGAACCAGCTCCGACGTCAGCAGTACTCTCATCTTCACCGCTGCTATCTCGCTCGGACTTCTGATGCCCTGTTTCCTTCGGAACATTCTCTCTTTCGTGTCTTCTTCTCTTGTGTTCTCCCTGTTCTCCATTGACCTCCTCCCCCATTCGCCCGGAACGACGAGAAGTGCGTCTTCGTCTTCCTATTCTGCTCTCGTCGTCGTCGGCTACGCTCGATTGCAACTCATCTACATTCACAAATGGTTCCTTCGATGTTACTTTCTGATCGTGACTGTTATCGTGACGATGTTGATGTCTTTTCTGTCGCAAGCGCTCCAGACGTTCCGGTCTGCTCAACAATAAAAACGCATCATCGTCGTGACTTTCCTCGTCTGACAAAACTCTGCGAGCAGCACTCGAACCACCAATCGGAGCGAAAGTGAGGGTGAAGATGAAGATGAAGAGTAAATAGAGCAGATGCGCCCGCCGCGCATGTCTCGACATCAACCTTTATCGCTCTCGCGTTGGCTTGGATTTTAAACGACGCGAAAGGTTTTCAGGTGAATACGTTAGGTGAATTTTTATGTCTTGTCAAAGTCTCTTCAGACAGTCAGACACTTCAGCAGAGTTCAGTTGACAAGTTGTTCGAAATACTATGTATTTTATTTTATTCATAATTGCTGCTCTCGTTCCCTCTTGTGTTCTAAAAAGTACTCCTGCGCTTCGTTCAATCCGTGGAGCTTTTGGCTTAACGTAGTATGGCAACACGCGTGGAAAGTCGTTCTCTTTAACTTCTTCTCTTCGTCGTAAGGTCTGTGATGAAAACACCCCGAATCAAACTTGGACGATAAATGGTGTGCCTTTTGCCACACGGCGCCATCATCTTCATCGCGAAGGGTGCCCGAAAAATAGAACTGATCGAGGACGTCGATCTTACCACTTTTGTTTCCAGCTCGGAACGCCTTCAAAAGCACGCGTTTCATGTCTTCGCTTGGTTTCCAGAATAATTGACCGGCATTGAAATCCTGATGAGAGTGGTACTCCTTCGTAAACTCGCCAGCTTTTTCAACTTCTTCGTCTTCAATTGAGGCGAGCTGGAAGAATATGATACCGTCTGGTTTGGTTGCTTGAATCTCCGCCAAATCTGGAACATCGAATAAGAGTACGTCGCTATCAAACGTGAAGACGGATATGTCGGCGTGCATGAGTGAGAATGCTACTTTCTCCTTGATCCATGTGAGTGCGTTATAATCGGTTTTTGACTCGGTTTGACCCTCAGGGCGTTCGTAGTCAGATGCGCGCATAGCTTTTGGGTACGGAACGCAATGCTTAATGTATCCCGAACCTTTGCACAACTCCATAGCCTTATCATCCATGCACTCAATCATGAGTCTATTCATGAAACATTCGCGGTCTTTGATGTTTTGTAAGTTGAATATCAGCATTTCCCAATGGTACTCGTTAGCGTATGAAGAATACACCGTTTTATCTGGAACACAATCTGAAGGTAATTTAGACGCCGCTATTCCGGTGCCTTTCACTTCGTTCAGCCAAAGACATTCGTCTGGTGATATCGAGCTCCCCGTTACGGTTTCGGCTGTGAGCACGTCAGAGTATTCGGCTGGAACACCGGGAAGGCACGTGCGGATACCAGAGGAGGTTTCATGAAACCGGAACTCAGAATCCGTAGGAGGCGGGAAAGGAATATCTGCCAGCTTCATCTTTACGTCGTTTTCGTCGCCATTATCATCATTATTTCATCAGCATTTGTATCTATCTCAATATCAACAACTGATTGAGCCGTGCTTGAAATTGTTTCAGAAGTAAAGATATCCTCCTTAAATTCGCTTTCCAATACCTTATACACTGTTTCCGTAAATTCGCTTTCCGTGCCTGCGTAATGTATGACGCTACCACCTCTGCAGTGAGCAGAACTACTATAAGACGAACTTGTTGGAAATCCGACGATCGTTTGTCCTAACGACAATAAATACCAATCTGCAATATCATTCAGTGAATATGCCGGCTCTGTATAATAGTGTTCTTCATTTTTCACAATATCTGTCGAAATTACTTGCATGACTGTTCGATGCTTTCTTAGATAATCACGAACAGCCTGGGAGTCCACGGCCACGTGCGTCTTTTTACCCGTTCTTTCGAACAATATGGTACAAACGTCCACCATTTTTTGAATCATTTTAGGAAACTCGGGCGCAACTTTCTTGATGCGATCTGTTCTCTGCTCCGGTGCTTTCCCCTTGTCACGTCGTTTCTCCGCTAATTCCTCATTCAACGTTAAATCGTCGTTAAAAGCAATACCAATGTTTTCATCCGCGAACGTGCGTATGTGAAAGGTGATGACTCTATGCATTTCACTCTCAGGCTTTCTCACCAACTCTAGCAAATCACCGGCAGGCGCATCGAACCAGTATCGCGTCGAAGTGCAAATAGACTCACTCGATGTCTGAGCGAATTTATTATGCATTTGCTGCACCATCAACATCTTTTTCGCATTCCCATAAATCTCTTTACTACTCAAAATCTCTTTCCAATCGTTCACACTCCCGTTGAGATGATCTACTTCGTTGCTGCTCTCGTATTTCTTGTATTCCTTCATCACTTCCGTCAAAGTCTGCTTACCTCCAATCTCGTACGTTCTCTTAAAATTATGATAAATGTTATTCTTCTCTGTTCGTTCTTCACAGGAAACCAACTTTTCCCAACCAGTTTTCCAGGGCGGATCTCCTCCGCATTCGTGCACAGCAAACGTTTCGTATCCGGCGTGTTTCAGTGTTTCTAAAATTGGCACCAAAGCGGTAACTATTTGTCCCAAACCAGTGCCCGTGACTAAATTTAAGACGTGCACCGCCGGTAACGACTGAGGAGAATCAGAAGCAGAGTTCGAGCGTCTCGCTTCCTTCACATAAGTCGCCGTCTTCGCCACAATGCCATCTTTATCTTCTTCTTCTTCTTCTTCTTCTCCTCCTCCTTCCATCTCTCGTTTCAGTCTCAATCTCTCCATTCTCTCCTTCTCTCGTCTTTGAAGTCTCTCGCTGTGTCTCGTCCATTTTTCCTCCTCTTTTCCTTCTCTCGTCGGAAGTAAAGAAAATTCCCTGTCGTCTCGAAGTGCTGCTAACGTTGCCGCCGTCGATCCTTGATGGTGACGACGATGACGTCTCTTCTGTCGCAAGCGCTCCAGACGTTCCACTCTGCTTAAAGATACGTCATCTTTTTCCGCGCCGGTCGTTTGTTGTTCTAGTAACGCTCTTCGATGCTGA
>JACLAB010008441.1_pt1 | contig 23449 bp, 12 predicted proteins | sample 8027921 | NCBI WGS metagenome assembly JACLAB01 (sample SAMN15725117, study PRJNA655200) | protist metagenome | isolation source: fluorescence activated cell sorting (FACS) single amplified genomes of... | place: USA: West Boothbay Harbor, Gulf of Maine | collected 2000-07-19
CGGGGATGTGGTGCGCGTGATGCGCGAGAGCGAGCACGAGACGTTTCCAACGAGTGATAATACAATGATTAGCGTGCGAGGGGTGTTTGATGTGTTTGTGAAGGCGGTGGTGGATGGGTTGACGAAGCCCGAGGAACCGAGCGGGACGGGACGACGCGTCGGGGAGACGGCGCTCGCGGAATCGAATACGGCGGAGACGGTGGGGTTGATCAAGCTACCGCCACGCGCGACGACGATGAGGACGACGAATGTGCTCGAACCGACGAATGTGCTCGAGGAGTTGTATAACACGCCCGCGACGGCGTTGAGCGAGACGTCAACGCCTCTCGTGGAGTGCGCGCCAGATGTTTTAATCGCCGACGTCGCGGGTATGCTCGATGAACGCGACGTACACGCGGTGTTTACCACGACGTTTGATGGCGAACGCGCCATCGTGACTGCTGAAGACATCTTGAGATACCTGTGCCCGCTTCAAGACGCGTTGCGCGAGGTGGCGACGTTTGACACGGAGGCGTTCAACGCGCTCTTTCGGTCCCCGAGAGACACCTTCTTAGCGGTGCGCCAAGAACACAACATGGACTTGACCACGGCTGACGTGATGTGGTGGATGCACGAGCAAAATGTGAACGCCGTGGCGTTTTTCGAAAGCACCTTCAGAGTGCCGGGCGACCAGCCGCTGTACGGCTCAGTCTTTGTTGAACTCTCGACGCGCGACTTGCTCGATGTGACGCCCGACAACTTTCACACGGTGTTTGAAACCGACCCAGTGGCGTACATTGCCATGAAACGAACGGGCGTGTTCGTGCAGTCTCAAACTGTCGCACCCGACGCACACGAGCGCGGCGCGCGCGACGCCATCGCCGCGCTCGCTGAGAAAAATCCATCGCGCTTGCCCAAGCGCTTTTACATTTTTCAACGCGACGTCGTCCGCGCGATGACGCCGCTCTCATTACTCCGCGTCCTCGTCGCCGCGCACGCGCGCTCTTAGGCGACGACATCGACATCGATAGTATCGTCCTCTGCTTAAAATGAAATGAAATCAAACGAAATCAGCGCCAATGCGTCGTCATGGCTATCATCGTCGAGCCCGCGCGGTGGTGCCCCCTCGGTGTGGGGACAACGAACGGCACACGACGTCGCGCGCGCGGGTGTGAGCACGCGTCAACGACATGGGCGACGTCAACGACGAAGACAAAGACAAAGACGACGATGAAGGGCCGGTGTGCCGATTCTGCTTCGAACCCGCGCGCGCGAACGACGCGCTCGTGAGTCCGTGCGCGTGTAAAGGTGGACAAATGTACATTCACGAACAGTGTCTCATACGGTGGCAACGCATGGTTGTGGTACGTGTGCGGTGCGCGGTGTCGTTGTCGTTGTTTATATCGTTCTCGATCTCGTGTGCGCGTGCGTGTTGGCGATCGCACGACGTGACTGACGCGGGGCCCTACGGGACGGATGCGCGCGCGCAGGTGAGTCAGCCCACGCATCCAATGTACTACGAGCGGGACCAGAGGCATAGCGTGTGCAATGTGTGCAAAGAAACGTTCAATACGCCACCACCGACAAGGTTGGTGTTGATGTCTTCATTTACCGGCGCTGAGATTGCGGCGATGATTGATGTTGGCTTTATTCTTGGCTCGCATGAAACGTTTAGCGACACGCTGGAGCGGAAGTTTTCAGAAATGTCACCCGAGTTGAGACGAGTTTGTGGATACGAACATTGGATTAAAGGAGCGTTCTTGATTACGAGTGTAAACCGAGACGATGGTGATGGCGATAGGGCAGTGCTCGATAGTCGATGGGGCGTCATTCGGCGACCGCGAACAGCGGACAACGACGCGGGCGAAGACGTCATCGTCGGCGTTAATCTTTCGGGCTGGCACTCTATGGAAGAAGTCGTGCGCGGCGAAAGTCGCTTGTTCGAAGCTGTCGATGGCGATAACGACGACGAGCCGACGGCTGGCATTAGCATTCGTATTGATGGCGGAAACGATGAAGTCGCGCGCGAAGTCGTCGGAGCATGGTTTGAACAAGCGATTGACAACATGTCAGAGGACGAAGACGAAGACGATGAAGACCAAGACCAAGAAGAAGTGCGTGATGCCGATGAAGACGAAAGCATGAACGACGAGGACAGTGATGACGACGATGACGACGATGACGCTGAAGACGAAGAACATAGTGATGATGAACGACGCGATCCCAACGCTGATGAACAAGCCCAGGAGAACGAAAACGACGAAGACCACGCGCGCATTCGCCGCCGACGCGTTCCTGAGCGTCAAATCGCCGGCCATATTCGCCAGCTCCTCTCACCTTTTGGTCCAATCTATGAAGTCTATAAACGTTATCGGCGACGACGCATGATCGGTAGCGCACTAAAGTCCGCAGCGGAGCGAATGAAGATTACAGTCGATGACATTACAAAAGTGATTACCATCGATTCGCATACGGGTGGACCGTGCGATGAAGACACAATTTCAATGTGCCTCGTCGTCGGTCACAACAGCGCTCCCGGATTCCTCACTATTCCTGACCCTGTAGATGCAATTACTTTCGCATACGCGCAGTACGATGCGCGAAGGACAGATGGCGACATTAAGGTTGGTTCCGTGGTGAACATTGTAGCACGCGGCCCTGGCGAACCAAAACGCAGCGGCGTGGTGATTCAAGAAGTGGAATCATCGTCTGATACTTGGCGCATTGCCACCGCAGACGGTATCGCCGAGTTCTCACGCGATGCATTAGAAATTGAAGTGCCAACCAAGGGTGGTCGAGTGCTCGCGTTCTGGGGCACGGCGCAGTGGACGCGAGCGCAGTTGCTCGGAGAAATTGCCCGCGGGCATTGGGGACTGTTAAAAGCCGAACCTCGAGACGTGGCTGACGCGAAAACGACGTATCAGCGCATTCTTGATCGTGGCATGGCGTTCGCACCTCTCACTGAAATGACTGAAGAGTTTATGCGCGACGCTATGCAAACGATGAATCGCATTCGATCGACTGGTCAAATAGAGCGCGCGGCGTCGCCAGCCATATGAATGAATGAGTGAATGAACGAGTGAATTTTTTTTGTACAGAATGATGATATGACTTGTAATAATGCAACTACGAATCGCCTAGCGGCGTTTTCTACCTTGCGCTTTCAGCTTGAGTTTATCCTGGAGCGATGCGCGCGCACGAACGGCGTCGTACTTTTTGACGTCCTTTGCGAGGTTCCGTTGATTGTTTTCTTGCGCCTCAGCCGCGATTTTGGCCACTTGCTCATGCAACTCCTCCGACGTGATGCCGTAGCAGTGCTCGACGTACGTTTTCAATGGTGCGACTTTACCTTTACCTCCGTACACACCACGCCTCACGGCTTCGACTCTGAGCAATTCAATACACTTTGCGTGGTGCGCTTGAAGGCCCCAGTCCACGGGCGCCTTTGTCCAGTCGTCCCGAGGCTCGAGTTCGCATCCCCGTTCGAGAAGTTCCCGCACGACGTCTTCTCGCCCGTAACCAACGGCAAAATGAAGCGCCGTACGTCCAGCCGGGTCTTTCGCGTCCACATCGAACGTTTTAGAATCCAACAACTCTCGCACCTCGTCGACGCGACCTCTCCGCGCGCGCTCGTGCAACGCCGGCGCTTCAAACAACACTCGACCAGCGGGCCCGCGCGTGGCTCGATCGCTGCCATCAACAGCGCTCCACGTCCACTTCGAATGCCAATTTTTCGGTGGATCTCGCGCGTAATCCCTCGTCCTCCTCCCGTCATTCTCCGTGTTCGTGTGCCGCACCGAATCGCCATCATCACCCACGAGCGTCGTCCCGTCGTCGTCGTCGTCGTCGCCAACGCGCTTCGGTGCGCGTTCACCCATGTCGTCTGCACCTCGATGACGCGCGCGCGCGCGCGTCGGTAAAATATCCCACACCCCTCGCGAGCACCTCGCGCTGTGTCGCGTCGTTCACGTCGTCGTTCACGTCGTCGTTCACGTCGTCGTTTTCGTTTTCGTCGCACGCGAACCGCCGGGTGCGCGCGTGGTGTGCTCTCTGTGTATACTGTATGCGCATACACGAAAACGCTCAATGTACGACGACATCGCGTGCGTTTTCCTCGAGAAACGCGTCGCGATCGAGTGTTCGTGTTCGTGTGTTCGTGTTTCAGTGTTAATAAATAACCGTGTTAATAAATAACCGTGCAGTGAACGTGCCGCGCACACTCACGCGCGACGTCTGGACGTGCGAGCGCGTGTGTGCTGGATGATTGTGCGCGAGATGGATGGATGTGTCGAGGCGACCACGCGCGACAGTGCGCTGCGCGACGACAGAGGACGACAGAGGACGATGACGACGTTAACGATGACGACGTTGACGACGACGATGGGGCGACGCGGACGACACCGACGATGGGCGCGACGCGCGACGATGGGGGTGTCGGCATCGACGTCAGCGGCGGATGCGTTCGTGGGGTCCTGGGCGCGCGATGCGACGCAGAATCAGCACGTGACGTTGTATTTGATCGCGCACGGCGTCGGGCGAGGCGCGATGGATAAGGCGAATATGGAGTATACGCAGACGTGGACGCGCGCGCCGTCTGGGGTGGAGGGTGAGTTTACGGTGCACACGACGTCGGGGAGCGGGACGAATCGCGTGCTGACGTATCCACTAGGGGAGTTTGTTGAGAAGTACGAGTCGAGTACGATATTTGGAGATGGTCCTGGAGAGGTGAAGCGGTGCGCGACTTTTGATCCGGTGACGCGCACGCACTTTGTGAGCACGGTGAGCTCGCTCGGGGACGAAACGACGACGCGCGTCGTGGATGAAGACGGCAAAACGATGCGGTGTCGACGCGAGTTTAAGCGACGCGATGATCCAGAAGTAGATGTGTGGTGCGCTGAGGTTTTCATCAAGCAGTAGCGTGTTTTGTGGTGTTCGCCAACGAACCCCTCGATCAGACGTAGTAGCGCGTAGTCGCGTAGCGCGTTTGTTTTCTTCAAATCACGCGAGACGTTAATGTTTGTGTTGTTCAATCTAATGACGCACTGCCTGCGACTGCGGACAAGCGAAAGCGTTAGGCGCTTGATTCTATTAAGTCGTACTCGTCATCTAAAGCATAAAGAAATTTACAAGAAACGTCGTATCTACCGTGTTTCGGAAACCTTGAGCGCCGGCAATTCGTCGTCGCACACCGTGTGCTCGCTCGGTTGCAACATCTTGCGCTCGCATCCGTTAGCATCGATAGTGACCAGACGAATGACACCGCCACTCGAGGCGTCGCGCGCAATCGCGAGTGAAATCGCGCTCGCAACCCAACGCTCGCACTCTTCTTTGCTCATGCCTTCTCTATACGTATTGTCGCAATAACCGTAAATGTACGCGCTCCCTGAACCACCAACCGTGAACGGGGACTCTACTAGCGACCCACCGAGTGGGATGCCGTACACTTGCGGACCGAGCTTACGATCCCAACCCGCTATAATCATCCCCGCTTGTAACTTTTCCTTATTTTCATACGCAATCCTCTTCGTGACGTTGGCCACGAGCGCGACATCCACGTGCAACCCTTCGTCCGCCCCGGAAGACGCAGACGAAACGCTCACCGCGTGTTCATTCGCGACGCGCGTGACATACGCCGCAACATTTTGCGTATCCGCCGCGCTCCCGCTCCGACACATCCATACGTTATCGCAAATTTGTGTGATCTTGTCGCTCGCGCGGTTTGCGACGTACGTCCCCGTAGACGTGCGCGAATCCGCCCCGAGCACCACCCCCGTGGCGTACTTCACCGCCATGATTGTCGTCTACACGGAACAAAGAGTGGCGTTTACGCACCATGCATCGTCAGTCACGCGACACACACGCGCACTACTACTACTACTAATTCGTCATCATCATCATCAGCATCAACAGCACGCCATGAACATGCTCCTCCTCCTCCTCGTCGTCGTCGTCGTCGCGCACGCATCGCGCCAATCCTACCCCGGTCGATACTGGTATCTTGGTATAGTCCATGTCGCCACTCCCTCGTGTTCGTCGTCGTCGTCGTCGTCGTCTGGCGCCACGCGCACGGATGCGTCGTCGTGCAGTCGTTGACTCCAAATGTCCGAAGTAGCGCCTGCAAAGTAGTTGTTCACAATTGTGATCGGGGCGTTCGCGCTCGGCACGTCGCGACGCGGTCGAGAACATCAGCACCGACGCGGAGGACGACGACGAATGGTGACCACGCGACGACGAAGCGCGAGTCGATCGACAGAGGCGGAGGCGACGTTGGAGAGCGCGCGGGGAGGGACGACCGGCGGTGCGAGGGGCGACGAGGGTGCGTCGGAGGTGGTTTGCGACGATAAATATGACGGCGACGAGACGACGTCGAGGTCGGGGGAGGACGATGCAGGCGATGCGTCGCATTCGTCGTCGTTTGGGAGTTTTTCGCGACATCACGTGCGGTATGCGGTACGAGTTTTAGACGACGAAGGCGCGAGCGCGGGGGCCACGCTCGGGTCATTGGCGTCGCGAGGCGCGACGTCGGATTTTTCCAATTGGCTGCGACAAAAGGCTGCAGAGAGCGATCGTCGTGAGAAGATGACGTCTAAAATTATCTCTTTCGAGACGTTTTGTGTGGCGCTCGTGATGACGGCAGTGGTGACTCGAAGCTTTTTCCAATGCGACGCGACGATGATCGTGCTGTCGTGCGCGACGACTGCTTGGGTATTTAAAACTCGCGACTCGTCACCGAGGTTCGGCCTTGCCGCGAATACTTTTTTTACGTTTGTTCAACTCATTTATTGTGAGCCTATTCATTCGCTTATTTCAACGGATGGTTTGAGCAGCGCGGAGCGCTTTTACGGCGTACCCGCGAAGACGGGTTTTCGAGCGATGAGCAGTTATGTTGGCTCTAGTTTACTCGCCGTGCTCTTATGGTCTATAGGCGCGTGTCGTGAACGAGATCATGAAAGTTTACTCGATGGGACGACGACGATGGCTTTGCACAACGTCCTTCGTCTAGGCGTGATTTTGTGGGACACGTCCAACTCGAAATTGTCCATTGAAAAAGCTTTCAATGGTTTCTTCGTGACGATTACCATGTTGTACATGGCACACGTCGTCATGGCTACCGAGGGATTTAGGAAAAGAGATTGTGGCAGCATCATCGCTTCGCGAGTGCACGTGCGATGGGCAGGTGCGTTTGAAGTGGTCATGGCGCTCGCGCTGTTCTTGACTCTTAACTCTGCCAACGAATCAGAGCGCGGCTCAAACAAGTGGTATTTATTCAACGTCGTGTGCTTGATGTTCGTACCGGCGCCGGTGCAGTACGGCAAAGGCACGTACATGCGAATTTCTGGTTTTGTCACTGGCATGTTGCGAGTGTTTATATTTCCTATAAAAGCATGGACGCCCGTCAGATTTGCGCACGCCGCGAGCGTGCTGGTGAACCACGTCGACTTGATGCCGTTGTATCTTGCTGTTTGAGAGCGAAACGCCACGAATGTTTTTGTGTAGACGTAAACCCGCGTGCTCAAGTGCATGAGCACGCAATGTACAATATCTCACTTTGCTCAGACCTTTTTATTTAAAAATCAGGCATTCTGTATTAAAAACATCGCTCAACACGCCGCCGTCTTTGCCCTTCTCGCCGCGACGATGAGTTCAGCTAAAATCTCACGAACGCGCACGTGCGAGACTTGCATAGGAGTCTCGCCATCGTTGTCTTTTGTTTCCAGTTCACTTCCAGCCTTGGCTAACACTTCAATACACTTTTTTTCTCCTTGCGCCGACGCGTAGTGCACCGCCAAGTCGCCATCCGCGCACTTTGCATTGACATCCACACCGAGCTCAATGAGTTTAGCGAGCATGACGGCTTCGCCCGAATACGCCGCTTGATGCACCGCGGTCCAGCCGTTTTTATTCACATGCATCACGCACGTTGGATCATCACGAATGCACTCGTTAAAATCTCCCAAGTCTCCATCCTCAATCGCGCCAAACAAACTCGTCTGCGACGACGACGACGCCGAACACGAGGATGCGTCGGAGTGTTCGCCGTCGTCCGCCTCGCGCGCGTTCGATCGACGCGATTGAGACGGTGGTTTACGATTCGTTCGTCGCGGCATCGTGCGTTCGCGTGTTCGTGCGTTCGCGCGTTCGCGCGCGCGTGGGTGTGGCGCACTCGGTTCTGGCGGCGGCAAACGAGAGGCACTTTTTTGCGCTTCTTCGCGAGGTGGTGGGATGGAGACACACGCCCGCGGCGTATGTAACGTAAGTTTAGTGGTCATTAATTAAAAAAGAGAGAGACTAAATGATGATAATGGTGTTGCTGTTGTTGTTGCCTTACGCTCGCCTGCGACGTACTCTAATACACGCGCGCCTTGGGAGGAATCACCTCCATTTCGTCGTCGAGCGTGTAATGGTGGTTGGGACGGTAGTCAATCTTCACCTTGCCATCCTTGACGTAGGCTAAAGAGTGCTTCATCCACGTATCATCAAGACGGTCAGGAAAATCTTCGCGCGCGTGCGCCCCTCGACTTTCCTTGCGTTGTTCCGCACTGTGCATCGTTGACTGCGCGTTGGGCATGAGGTTGTGCAACTCGAGCGCTTCAATCAAATCCGTGTTCCACACCAAGGATCGATCAGTGAGCTTGAGGTTGGACATTTCATCGGCGATTTGATCAATAAGCGTGCAACCTTCCGCCAAACTTTCTTGTTCACGGAATACAGCGGCGTGATTTTGCATCACCTTTTGCATTCGGCTTCGCAACATTGCCGTCGGCGTCGTTCCCTTGGAATGGCGAATCTTATCAACGCGCTCCACCGCGTCCGCACCCGCGTCCGCGGCGATCGGTCGGTGCGGTGCTCCAGGTTTTAATTTCTCGGCAACTGTGTTCGCGCACGCACGCCCGAAAACGACAATATCGAGCAAGGAGTTTGCGCCTAATCTGTTTGCGCCGTGCACGCTCGCGCACGCCGCCTCGCCAGCGGCAAGCAAACCCGGTACGATGGCATCAGGATCACCATTTTTCGGCGCCACGACTTCACCACGGTAGTTGGTTGGGATACCACCCATGTTGTAGTGCACCGTCGGAAGCACAGGAATCGGTTCTTTGGTGACATCGACGCCGGCAAAAATCGCCGCCGTTTCTGAAATACCGGGCAAACGCTCGGCGAGTAATTCGGGCGGAAGATGATTCAAGTGCAAGTAAATGTGATCTTTCTCTTTACCAACACCACGACCTTCACGGATTTCAAGCGTCATCGAGCGCGAGACGACGTCGCGCGACGCGAGATCCTTTGCCGATGGGGCATAGCGTTCCATAAAGCGTTCGCCTTCAGAGTTGCGAAGAACACCACCCTCGCCGCGCGATCCTTCGGTGATTAAACAGCCAGCGCCATAGATCCCCGTTGGGTGGAACTGCACAAACTCTTGATCTTGCAATGGTAAACCGGCGCGCGCAACCATTGCGTTGCCGTCGCCCGTGCACGTGTGCGCTGAGGTGGCTGAAAAATACGCGCGCCCGTAGCCACCCGTGGCCAAAACCGTTTGATGCGAACGGAATCGATGGATAGTTCCATCCTCCAAACACATCGCCATGACGCCAACGCACTCGCCCTTGTCCATGATCAAATCTAACGCAAAATACTCCACAAAAAATTGGACGTCGTGCTTGAGCGCGGCGCCGTATAGCGTGTGTAACATCGCATGACCTGTTCTATCTGCCGCTGCCGCGCATCGATACGCCTGACCACCCTTGCCGTAATCGAGCGATTGACCACCGAAAGCGCGTTGGTAAATCTTTCCTTCATCCGTGCGCGAAAATGGCATGCCGTAGTTTTCCAACTCGATGACCGCTTTGGGTGCCTCACGGCACATGTACTGAATAGCGTCTTGATCACCCAACCAATCCGCTCCTTTCACCGTGTCGTACGCGTGCCAACGCCAATCATCTTCAGTCATGTTCCCTAAAGCCGCATTTATACCACCTTGCGCGGCGACGGTGTGTGAGCGCGTCGGGAACAACTTGGTCACGCACGCCGTCTTAAATCCGTGCTCACCCAGCCCGATGGCCGCGCGCAAGCCCGCACCACCGGCACCAACAACCAACGCATCGTACTCGTGATCGATGATCTCGTAATTCCCAAACCCATTCGCCTTGGTGTTCGCGTTCGACACCGACGCCGACGCACTCAGCGTACGGATCGTTGACGCTGCCGATGACGTTGTCGCCGATGCCGACGCCGACGTCGTCGCGCGTTCGCTGGACACGCGAGAGAGGTGTTCAAACGCGCGACGCACGCTTCGTCGCATCTTCGCTCGTCGTCACGCGTTGCACGTCGTCGTGTGCGGCTGCGCGTCAACCGATCGCGAACGACTCATCGGTTTGATTGATTGACTGATTGAACGATCGGCGCGTCACACCGTTGACGGGTGTGATACATTGGTGGCGTGTGTACCCTAAACCGTGGACGACGTCGCCCACGCGTGCGCTCGACCTGTGCGACGGACGGAGGGCGTCGCGCGTCACACGACGACGGCGACGACGGAGGACGGAGGACGACGGACGACGACGACGGAGGACGACGGAGGACGACGGAGGACGGAGGACGGAGGACGACGGACGACGGACGTGCGTATTCATTCACATCGTCGCGTGTGTGTTCGTATTCGTGTACGCGCACCGCGCACCGCGCACCGCGCACGCGACTCCATCGTTCCACGCGTAACGACCGCGACGACGTCTGGACGCGGGCGCGGGCATGGAGAGCGATGAACGATATTACGACGCGGTGTATGACATGCGCGCACTCACACAGGACGACGAGGACGAGGACGAGAACGAGAACGAGGCGTATGCGAGCGCGTTGGATGACGACGTCGACGACGGCAACGACGACGACGATGGGGCGCGATACGTCGAGTGGGTGCGACGAAGCGTGGATGACATGAGAGCGGCGCGAGAGTACGCCACGGCGAGCGGACAGTGGGGACAACCTCCGAGCGAGGAAGCCAAGCGTGCAAAGGCGGCACGGAAACTATTGGCGCGACAGCTATTGGGTTTGGAACCAGAAGACGCACCGGCGGCGGCGGTACTTGAGCCTGAGCTCGCGCGCGACGTCGACGTCCCGGCGCCGCTCGAGCGGCGCGCGTTTCGGTCGAGGGAAGAAGAGGAGGACGCCGAAGCGGAGGCAATGTGGCGGCAACGTCGAGAACGACGTGACGCAATCATCGACGGTGCGCGTTCGAGCGGTGACGACGCATTATCCGACTCTGAACGCGCCGCTCGACGACTCGCACGACGACGCGCGATGAAAGCCAACTACCAATCGAAACTTCGTCGAGGGTACGTTGACAACGACGTCGCGGCGCGCGTGCATTTTAGCTAGTGAGCGCGTGCGATGACGATCTAGTCAGTAGTAGTAGTAAATATCTAGATGTACAATACACACACACATGTCACGTTCACGTCATCCGTCGACTTTGTAGTCACCAACTATGTGTAGTGCCATAGTCGTAAATTGTGTTTAATGTGCAGCACAGCCGTACCGGTTATAGAGCGCAGGATTCTTCTTAGCGCGAAAGCGACGTGCACCCTTCAAAATCCTTCGTCAAGCGCGCGCGCGTGTGTGTGTCGGCAAGTGCTGCGTTATGTGAAATTACATTACACGCCGAGCAACGTTTGATGATGCAACATCTGCTTACAAAAACCACGGACGACATTGACACCAAGCGCGACGTTCACATTACTGGAGTCGAGCCATTTCTTGAACAGGTCACCTCACGATGATCTTTAGAGAGTATCTGCGAGAGTACCGCCTTCAACGCACTTTACTTTCGCCGCGTTATCGACCAGCGATTGGCGCGTCTTTCCATCGCACGGATCAAACGTACCGCCAACTTCCTCGGTACATCGCTTCAAGACATTCTCGAGAACGCCATCAACGCCACCTTCACACGGAATCTTGACATCAGCGAGTTGAGTAGCACCCTTTGTAAGCGCCGCAATGCACGTGTCGCCACAGAGTCCATCGGGATCTTCGACGCAAACCGTGACGAGCTTCATTATAGCGTCTTCATCAAGCGTAGGACACTCCCACGCCGCTGCTGACGCGACCAAGGATGCGATGGCAATAAAGGCGAGCTTGATCCCACGTTTCATGGTGATTTTTGGTTTTAACTTGGAGGTAAGAAGTGAGTCGCGGGGCGCGTTATGAGGAATATTCGTTCTGCACGCATCACACACCTGGTCACATGGCGCGCGTACCGTCCAAGAGGAATCCTCGAATCAAATGGCGAGCGACAACAACAACGCTGTTCCACGTTTCACCCAATGTTCAGCACCAAGTCCTCCTGCGTCAAGCTCAATCATGGTGATGAAAGATGGGCGCTCACGTGATCCTGTGCGTATAGGATACATGTAAAGCGGACACTGGTACGTTCTCGCTGATTCACCTGTCTTCTCTCGCTTACGTTCGGTGGGTTTGAAGTGTACAACTGGCATCTTCACGATGAGCTCCATCATGTTTGGTTCACACAAACAGTTGTTTTCATGGTCCCATCCAGCGCCTTCCAAGAACATATCGCGAACATACACGCCGTTGTCGGGAGGTGATGCGATGTCGTCGGCGTTCGCGATTGAAAATGAAAATGAGAGCATATCGATTGGAATGCACTCGCGTCTGGCACTGGTTTGCAACACAGATGTCAAAAAACACGTGGGATACGTAAAACCTGCAAGCCAGTACGTACTCGGGTACGTCCCGTACGCCCATGTGGACAGCTGCTTAACGCGCTCGACTAAGTCAACCGTCCACGCCGACAATGGTTTCAACGACGGATACGCCTTTAAATATAATTTTGGCACTTTATTCGCAGCCAACGCGTCGAAGATAGCATCCAGGTCGCTCGACATGACTACAAGTCCCTTGATGCCTTTTCTCAGCTCGCCCAAGCTCGAATGCACGCTAATCAGTAGAGCGTTGTAGCGCTCAATTTCTTGCAATAAATTTACGTGAAGCGGGCTCATGTCGTTGCGCTTGTTCTTTGTGATGCCTTCATAGTCTAAGACAGATGGCACGCATCGAGTCATCTCATCGATGATGTTCAGCACACGTGTTTCGGTCTCCGATACTGCATTATTTCCTGAGCCACCACTCGCCGCCGCCGCGTCGTCTGATATTTGGAATTTTTTACACGCATCCAAAACTGCCTGACTTTCGGCAATTAAATAAGAAATATCCGCGTTTGGGTGCTGTCCGAAGGTATCCGCCTGATCGCTCAAAGGTAATCCATTTACAAACTCTCGATGCGATTTAAGTTGAGTAGCATTCAAGGGGATGTGATACACTTGGCCAAGCGAGCCAGCTGTGAGCGAGTACTCGTCGCTCGCGAGAACGTCTTCGCAGAAGAACTGAGCGAGGTATGCTTTAATAACACGGCGATCGATTTCATCCGTAACGCGGCCACCATAATTTGCCTCACCAATCAAGTACCGTAATGCATCCCAAGGTGTCTCCTCGTACCCGTCGAGGTACGATTTGAGCAAGTCGTCGCTGACGCTGAAGTCGGTGTCGTTGAAGTCGTACGCGATGTTCAAGCCAAGCGTACCAAACTTTCGCCGTTCGAGCAACAATGCGTGGAAAAACGACAACGCGAACAATAGTCTTCCATACTTACTTTTGCTCGAACACTGCGCAAAAGACTCGTCCGAAACGCACGTGGTATACAATCGCGCAAGATTGGCGCGCAGTCCTTTCGGCGGCTCCGTCGTCATCTTCAAGCCTCGCTGTAAAATAGCCAATGGAAAAGCAGGTGTAGGATTTGATGACAACCACAATCTGAAATTCTCGTGCGGTGGGTCATTTTCAAAGTTCTCTATGATGCTTTGGAGCTCGGGTAACCAAGATATCATCAAGTGGCAATTCGCCAGAAATACCCAATGGCCTTCTTTTCGGCCGCGAGTAATCAACTCTGTCGCTACCGAAGCTTGTCCCTGTCCAAGTGCTACAGTGAAAAGCTTGTCGTTCATTCCCTTATTTACTGCTAGTTGTTTTAGATTCGCAACAGGATCGACACCGGCGCTAAGAACGAAAATGCAAGGCGCTGTGCTTGTCGAATCAAAGTACACTTGATTCAAATCCAACACTGGCGGGTCCACAAATCTTGCGCCCAGTTTCTCGCTCACGTAAAGCCGAATCGCGCTTTCGATACGGTCAAGGCGAATAGAGCGCAGTAGTAATAATCGCTGCAGATCACTCAGAGTTTCGCTCCAGTGTCCTGGAAGTGCTTGCGTCTCAGGTTTGGGATGACGGAACCACGTTTCCCACTCGCCGACATGAGCCTTGTTGATAGACTGAATCAGAGTGGCTCCAAACACGTCTTTAAAAGTCTGAGATAACTGGACAACCTTTGACCAAAACTCAGGCTTTAACCATTGAGATACTTTCACGCTCATTTCAACTTCTTTCGTCGGTACCCGCGCGCTTGCTCCACCATCGCCGCGTACAAAGAATTCCCATTCTCGCGCGTCAACACCGTCTTGCTCTGCTTGAATACGTATGCACATCTGCAGACTCAAGAGAAGCTTATGTGATTCAAATAACCCACGAGATGTATAACGGTACACGGCATACGTATGATACTCATTCAAAATAGCCAAGCGTTCGTCAACGTCGACGCCATCCGCAGAAGTATTGGTATTGCGTTTTGATTTTGTAATGGAGCTGTCAAACAACGCCGTGTATGAATCTAGACTAAATTGATACATTGGATCGACATCGGCAAGGCTGTACAGCGTAAAGTACAATATAGTCGCGCGCGTGGCCACAGAAGCATATGCAGCGGAGGCACGCTCAATTTCAACCCCAGTAGTTTCAGCAACCTTCAAACTCGCCGTAACTTCTTCGCTCGTATTCTTCGAACGTGTCAAAGAGTCAATCAATTCAATATTGTCCAGAAGCGATCCAGACGCTTTGCTTAGTAAATCCAAGATCAAATCTTCAAGTTCATTCAATCGTCTTTTGCCTCTAGCCACCTTGACAACCAGCTCATTCTTCTGCGTTGCTAATTCTGGTCTCTCGCGTCGAACAACTAAATCTCTAAGTTGCGCATTTAGGCCTTGCTCCTTCACGGTGAAATTGATCACGGCCAGCTTCGTGCTCACCTCTGGCGTATAATGCGGGTTCATGAGCTTCGAAGTGAAATAAAGTCTGAAGTTCGGCGAATAATCCAAGTCCTTATCTCCAAGCTTTACCGTAATTGCTCCACCCTTTTTCACAAACTGTTTCGCCACTACGTTTTCCAAAATTGGATCAATTGTTTCTTTGACATCTTGAACCAGCACTGGAATTCCGAATTGAATGGCATGCTCTATCTGACGTACCATATCAGGTGCGAAAAGCGTAGTCACAATCAATCCATTGGTCATCTCCATTGATTTGATCCACTTGTTTCCTTGTCCTTGCGGGTCCACGAGCAATGGCCAACGATTACCGCGCGTGACAATCACTCCATTCTCCGTACTAAATGAGTCAGATGGTAATCCTTGAATGTTCCAATCTCTAACGTCGGACGGGTTCGCTAAGAATGATGCAAAGTCGAAATCGGCAGTGCACGGTACTTGTGCGTATGTCAACATTGGAATCCAATCGCTCACGAGCGTCTTGCGATATTCACTGGGAAACGCACCGCAGTAGCTCATAAAAGCGGCAGCGATGCACACATCACCAGGTAAACACCTCGTCTGGTCATCTATAATTTCGATTGAATCTAACCATCGCTTTTTCTCCCCAGACAAGCCATCCACGAGTGCCTCGGCTCGCTCGAGCTTGAGCTCCAAATCTGCGAGCTCGCTCTCCAGCGCGCTTTTGTTCGATGCAGACTTTTCGTACTTTTCCTTGAGCGCTTGAACCTTCGCCATAACTTCGGCCAAATCAGTTTGCGTTATCGTAAGTGCATCTTGTTTTTGCTTTAATTCGTCCTGGGCCTGCTTGAGCATCATTCGCTTTGGCGCAATCTCCTTTGCGACGTTGCCATAAGAGAACATCGCATGTACCCACTGGCACAAACCCTTCGCCGCGTTCGAAACCTTGCCAATCACATCAGGCTGATAGTCTGGATTTTTGATGAACTTTGACATCTTGTTCAGTAAGCTATCTACCAAAATATCCTTGTCAAAGTTGAGCAAGCGATCCAAGAATGCCGAATCACCGAGCTGTTTCTTTGCTTCTTCCCATGTCGTTGGCCGCTTGAGCACGGTTAGAACACCTTTCAAGCATAACTCAACCAGAGTCGGCGGCTTCACATACGATTTTAACTCTCCAAGATCCTTCTTTGTCAACACGTTCAGCGCGGCCTCTGCAGCTTGTAATGCAGGCATGGCTTCGTCTAGCTTGAGTTGACATTCCTCGGCGATGATGTTCGCTTTTCTTGCCTCTGCTTCGATGCGCTCAGCTTCTGCGCTGACTTTCATACTTTGCTCATCTGCAGCGCGCTTATCTTGAATGATGATTTTTAAAAGTTCTTCGCAATCTCGTTTCGCCTCCGCAACGACGATAGCTTTGTCTTTGCACACGCTTTGCATGTCGCGTACTTGGATTTCAGTTTCGGCAAGTTTGGTCAGACCACCACGAAGCTTCGAAACTTTCGCGTCAAACTCGCGTTTCTTTTCCACCATCAACTTTTTGTAAAAACTCAAAAATTCAATGTAATTCGTCGGCGTTACGTACATCTTGCGCTTGATTGTCTTGAGCATGACCGCGGCCGTTTTCACCGTTGAAGCGTGGATTTTTCCAAAAATTTCACACAAGTTGTCCTTCACGAGGGCGTCTATGTCACTATCTTGAAGTTTTCTGGCTGCGACTTCTTTAAGAGCGTCTACTGGCCAATCTTTAAACCAATTTATAGTGCAACAGTTCACAAGACCAGGAAACATTCTCGTACGCTCGCGAAAAGCGTCGCCGACGGGTGACATACACAGTACGATGTGCAAATTTTGCATAACTCGTTGCATGAAGAAAGCAAACAATTCTTCATGTGTTACAGCTCGAACACCTTCTGTCTTAGCAATACGTCGCATGTCTTCGCATACACTACTCATGTCATCCTTACCGAATAGTCCGGGGATTTCGCCTGACGTGAGCGCGTTGTTCACATCTTCAAGAAATGTCTCCTGGACAATTTGCGTGTCGTCGAGGACGAAAACCGTAGGCTTACCCGCCACACCCGCCTGTCTATACAAGTTTTTCAAATCTTCTCGAAATTCAACTTGTTTATAGTTCTTGGTGATCTCTATACTGAAACACTTCATTTCTGCGACGTACGCCGCGAGCCTTGCGAGAGATTTACGCCCACTCCCCCCAACACCAACTAACATCGCATGCCCGCGAGGCTGCGTTAAGATACGATGAATGCGGCACACGTGCATTATTGCATCATCGAATAGCACCAAATCCATGGGCGCATTTCCAGGTTCCAATCCATAATCTTCTAACTTTTCGTCAAGAAATTCCTTAAGCGCCGACGCATCAACGGCAGCCTCGTATGGCACTACGTCAACGCCTTGGCGCATGAACGACACGAATGGCGGGCACTCGTAGAAATCCTCATTTTCAATGATACGCACTGCACGTACGTTGTCTTTTGACAACACGGGTTTGAACAAATCATTCCAAGACATACCAAGAGCGATACGCATGTTTGTGTCTATTTGCTGCTTCAACCAGCGCGCATCGTTTGCGTCCCAGAGTCGATCACCAAACACACGTAAATTCTCATGAACCCACAGTTGTAAGATTGACTCTCTGGAGTCATAAAATTGTTTTGTCGCTCTAGTCACTCCCTGAATCACTTTTGCAAGATCCCTCGTGTTGAATAGATAGTGACTTTTTGCTGGTGTTGGCAACAGTTCTCGTACGAGCGCTTTGTACACGCTAACTGATGCCTTGACGATGGTACCACCTATACTCACCACGGACTGGTCGAATCCGCCTTGCAGCTCTCCTATGATAGTACCATAAATCCGTTCAAGTTGGGCGTCTGATGGGTCAGTCATATTTAACACTGCGAAAATGGACATGATGCGCTGGGAAAACTGATTTCGGCCGCCGCCTGGTGGCGCCATGGCTGCTAAAAGTCTCATATCATTGATGTGCGTCCGTTCTTGCTTTGCACGATCGTACCAAAATCCATTATCGTTCCAAAGCTTCAACAACTCCAAAGGCGCGATGAAACCGAACTCACTCTTCTTAGGCATGTTCAAGTCGTCAATAGCGAGGATGAGTTTACGGCCACCTGGCGGAGCGAGAACACCTTTTGAGCGCTTTTCCAGCTTGCCTTCGATCGTATCTTGCAGAGAATTCGAACTCGTCTGCGCACTGAAAGTAATTCTACTACCGATGTAATCGTCGGGCAACTCTTCTAAACACGAATCGATCACCATCGATTTTCCAACTCCGACGTTGCCGACAAGCAATGTATTCATACCCGACTTGAGCAGCAACATTATCAAATGCTTTGTTCGTACTGAATCGACAGTCGGTATCATGATCTTAAAGAATGGTACATCCCCCTGCGGCAGCCTATACATCGGAACTTTTTGCACCCAAGGTACAAACACATGGCGCGCAGCGTCGTAGAAAAAGTCAAACACCGTCTCATCTGTGGTCGCCACCGCAGGCGTGTGCGGGAACATCTTCAAAGGCACAACGCGGTGCAAAAAGTTGTCAAAACGCAAGCGACTCGCGTGATCGATAGATCCTCCTATAGACCAAATAAGGCAAAACACAAAAATGGATTCAACGTCGTGCTTGATGACATCAGTCTCGTCATCTACGTCAACCGCGATGTCGTGGGCGTCAAACAGCGTTGTGAGCTGTCTGACCGATGCTAAATCATCCGTGGGCACCAGTTCAGTGCACTTTGATCGACGGAAATCCAAAGTGTCACCGATGTATTTGTCAACGCATTTTCTTAACGCTGCGCCCAGCACTTCTGCGCTACAATGTTCTCGGCGAGTCTCCAACCAACTCTGCACAAATGGACGCCAGCCAAGGTCCTCTACATTGAAGTAAATCATTCCGGCGCGCGAGACGGTCGCTGGCGAAGCTTGAGATAGATCTTCTACTTCAAACAATATCGATACCTGTGGCGACATCATGGTGCGCTCGCCGGAGAGCAAGGTCAACAGCTTGTTGTCATCGAGTAACGTATTCATGCTTTCAATCCAAAGCGTATCCACTGGACCATCCATCAAAATCCACTTTTGATTTGCAGAATCATCTTTGCACACGTTACGCATAATTTTTGCTAGTACTCCATCTGTCCATTCGTGCGTGGCTTCGTCAAAAGATCCATAAAGCTCATCGTTTGAAAGCGCAAGTGGGTTGATAGGGTACACCTCGACGTTTTGAAATTGTTCATTTTGACCGTGTTGAGTACGCTTCAAGCGGGCCATGGCTTTAATCAAAATCTCCCATGCTCGCGTCTTTCCCGATCCAGTCTTGCCCACAATCATATTTCCGTGGCGAGCACACTTGCAATCGAATATTTGAATAATTTTTGATATCCACGCATCAACAGCTTGCAAATTGTTCAATTTGCACTCCTCTATTAGCGCATCTCTAAGAATAGCTGAATCCTCTTGAGGTGCGTTGACGTCGGGAAATAAATCTGATAAAAGCGCTTTAAACAGAGGTATATCTATGTATACCAATTTCGGGATAATCAAATCACGCATAGCGTTGAAGAGAATGAGTTGCTCATCTGTCTCGGGTGCCTCCCGCTTCATCGTCCCAGCCGCGCGTGAGATTGGTATGATGAAAGAGCGCAGTGTGTAATCATAGTGATCTTGCTTGCTTAGCTGCTGTTGACTCAACTCCATGATTGCAACCATTTTCTTTGCCAATGGCTTCGCGTTTGTAAAACCTTCGCTAAACATCATGATTTCTGCAATCAAACAGAAATCAGGCACCATCATGCTTACCGGTCTTACGATGGCTTTCAAATTATCAGGAAGCTCGGCGCGTCCAGCGTAGCCCGGATTCATGGTGACGAAAACACCACACGATGGAATTAAGCGAATATGCTGTCCTTCAAAATCAAATGACTTGAGATTTTGCTTAACAGCAGCCATGACAACACTTATCTGCGTCGCAACGACGGACAACACTTCCACAGTAATACGGTTGAATTCATCCAAGCAAGCCCAAGCACCAGTTTGAGCTAAACCACTAAACATCTTACCCGTCATTTTGTAATCAACACCATCTGAGCAGTTGAACACGATAACGTAACGAGCCAACGCTTTGCCGAAATCTTTCACAGTCTCTGTCTTACCAGTACCGGCGGGTCCTAAAGGATTGCCTCCACGACGCGTAAACATAGCGGCGCCTAAAGTCATGTAGCAACGATCAGTGAGAGGTGTTACCACGAGACGGCCATTATTACCCTGATACTCATATCCATAATCGAAAACACTCAGTACTTGCTTGACTGTACAGTGTCTAGTCTCACGATCCCAGTAAAATCGCAACTGCGAAACCCATTCAAAATCACTCGGCGATGAACATTTATTCTTGATAAGTTTTTCGATCGCGTCTCTCGCGTGAACTTCAATAGTTATAAGCGCCGTCACTTTCTTTCGTGTAACTTTATCCAGTGACGTACGCGTTAGTGCTACAAGTTTGTTCAGATATTGAATCCATTTGCGTCGCAACTTCTTGAGCGCCTCTTTGACGTTGTCTGGGTCCCTCAAAGCACGCTCGCACTCCATGGTCCACGAAATGCACCCGGCAGTAATAAGCATTTGACCAGGATTATCTTTAACCCACTTGTCCTTCTTTACTCCTTTCGATCGACATTGTTCAAATGTACTAGCGAGATGCGTTCGTGTCGCCGAGTACATGGCAGCCTCAACTGTATTCAACCAGTCTTCTGGGCGCCCTTCAGTTCGAATAGGGGTGTCAAAAGGGATAATTTCTCCATCGGGTGAGCACATCGCGACCGATTCACAATGGCGCCTACCAATCAATGGGTCGGGGGCGTGCATTTCCAATCGCTTGATGCCTTCAAACATGCCCTTCAAATGTGGCTGAATGTTCTCTGGTTCCTTCGCTTGCCCAAGAATTTGTAACAAATCATCATTACTCAAAAAGTAAAACCGTGGAAACATTTGCCGTTTAGATTCGAGATAGTCATCGAGCGACTTTTGAATAAGCTCGAGTTCGCTGTCCATTTCCGTGAGCTGAGTCAGCAAAGTAGTGTCCGGATCGCCGCTAATATCTGGAGCACGCATCGATGCGCACGCCATTAAAACGTTGCGCGTAGAGTGCATCCTTTGCATCACCTTGATGAATCGCGTATTGATGTTATTGAATATTTCGGTTTCACTGGGAAGTTGACGAGCGATGTCTTCGCTGCCGACAAATATATTCTCTAAATACATCCACGCCAGCTGAACTTTAAGAATCATTTCAATGACATCGTTTACCGATGTCAGAGCCTTTTCCCAAACAATAATCGTATGCTCGAAAACTGCAAAGAACTTACTCGCTTTCAAAGTACTCAATGTTACGGTTTGGTCTTCCAAGCATGTAAATATCTCCTCTGCGCTTCTTAGCTTGATGATGTCTTCGCGTCCGTCTTTAAAGGGACCCGTGTCTAAAGCCAAATCCACCCAAGTATTTGCAATATTGCGTAGAGTATTTTCAACGGAAAGCTCTTTCGTTGCATCATTACTAATTTCTGAGATGTTTTCCGCGTAATTATCCAGTCCGAGCTCAACAACTTTATCCAGTGTAAATCCATCGCTCGTTGGATCAAAACGTTGTCCGCATTCATTCATCACCAGCTCCCAATGTCTCGGCCGCACCGCTGGATTTCTCATGTCGATGATGAGAGGCATAATCCGCTTAAACGAATCTACTGTCTCTTTCAAACTGACCCACGTTCCCCAACCCTTGATCCTTCCACGCCCTCGTTTAGTGATTTGCTTGTACAGCAATGTTGCGTGCGTCTCCATGGATGCGACGTCGAGGTCTTCAAACTTCCCGTCTTTCCATCCTTCATACATAATAATCCAATCGCGCACGATGCCCCACACGGACTTGAGGTACTCCAAGTCGTGCACAATATCACTTAATTCTGTGAGTACTGGTTTCGATAACTGCTCAAACACAACCAAGCCATTTGTGATTACTCCTTGTCGACGGTCAAACACCTCGAGCTCCTCGTCCACTAACGTGATATACGCCAACGCTTTATCGCAAGCATCTCGAGTGCAAGCCGGGTGCACATGTAGTGGCGCTAATCTTTCAAATTTGCCTTTATATTCACGTGCATCTCTCTCAAGCTCTACAATCGACGCCTGCAATTCACTCTTGAACACATCTTTCACGTCTCGCAACTCAGATTCTATTTGAGTCAATGATTCTTTAAAGCTGACGAAACGGTCTTCAATTGCCTCTAGACGATCAGATTGATCGATTGGTACGTCAATGAACTTGTTCAAGATTTCATAACTCTGGCGAGGTTTATCGAAAGTGAGCGCAATCGATTCAACATCGCTCTGCACGCGTGTCAAGTCAGCACAACGAGTAACGAGCTCATCAATATCAACCGGCGAGCCACCAAAACGCTGGATGCTCTTTTCGAAATACTGCAATACATCCTCGACTTCAACGACCGCTTTCGACTGTAGCTGTTTTACCATATTGTCAATGTACTGTTGCGATAATGCGATCAGGCTTTGTTTTAGATGACCGCATTCAACGCGCAAAAAACCAACCACGTGCGTGTTCTCCTCGCTCTTCACTTCTTCGATCGACTCTTGAAAGTGGCGAATCTCGTGCTCAATAATGCGACTGTCACTCATATCGACTTCATTAGGACACCATAAGTGATGATAGCGATCAGTCCAAATCTTTGTATAACCAAGTAGCTCATCGATGACGCTGGTTGCGTTCTTCGTAACGCTCTCCCTAACTTTAGTGATAATCTCGCTATTATTTCGAAGAACTACCGCACCCGCTGGTATAAACCTGAATACATCAAGCACCTTGTCAAAAGTCGCATTCAATAGTTCGTAAATGTCCGACGGTGACGGCGTCATTTCCACTGCGCGACTACTACATCGTGACAGATCCATAGTCACAATTAAGAGAGGCTTCTGAGGAACGTCGCCTGCCTCCTGCTGGCCCAAAGTAGAGTGCATATGACTCAACGATCGAAGCAAAATCTTGCGCATTGCACGCGAGACAATACTTTCGACATCTTGCACATAGTCATTCCAAGTCGACGACGACTCATTTGCGTCCACGTCGCCGATGATTGTCCTTTGCTTTGAAAGTGTATTGTTCACAATTTCACGCGTACTCAAGCATTCGTGCCGGAGCACTTCCGTACAGCGCTCATACTCTGTCGCAAACTCATTTGCGTTGCTCGCGTCATCACTCTCTCGTCGTGCAGATAACTTGGAAAATTCATCCA
>JACLAB010002339.1_pt1 | contig 23422 bp, 36 predicted proteins | sample 8027921 | NCBI WGS metagenome assembly JACLAB01 (sample SAMN15725117, study PRJNA655200) | protist metagenome | isolation source: fluorescence activated cell sorting (FACS) single amplified genomes of... | place: USA: West Boothbay Harbor, Gulf of Maine | collected 2000-07-19
GAAGAGCTGAGCCTTGCAATTAAGAACCGGTAGTCTTCTAGTAGCCCATCCAGTACATGCAAAGTACGAATTCAGTGAAAAGGTAATTTACATTACCGAAAGTACAGACAACAGTACTGTAGGACTCATTTTGAATTCAGAAAGCACAGAAACTATGAAGACAATAATGCTTCAGAACAATACCGAATGGGGATGGAATCAAAAGATTTTTGACGGCGGCGAATTCAACAGAACGGCTATGGTTATGTTACACTCAGACAATTGGTATAGTCGTAATACAATTCAAGTTAATAATGATCTTAGCATAAGTTCAGACGAACTTATGATAGACAAAATGGCAATGGGAGACTTTCCTGATTGGCATAGGTTGTTTATTGGATGTTCAGGGTGGACACCAAGTCAGCTAGAGAATGAAGTACGTAAGCGTAAACCTGAATGGCTAGTACTAGCATATCCAAGCCGCGATCTCATCGAATCAAATAGTAAGAGTCTGTGGAACAAAGCAGTAGCTGAAGTAAGTCAAGACTTTGTTACAACCTTCTTTTAACTGTATAAATATACAATAAGGAGAAAGCATATGGCTAGACTATTACTAGCGTGTGCTGTTAGCATCTCACTTCTTGCTAGTACAGTATTCGCTCAAGAACAAAACCAAAGTAAAAGATTTATAACAACGCAGGCATGTGATCCTGTGGTGAAGATGAGCGACATTGTTATGAACAAATATGGTGAGCAACCATTGTTTCAAGGCGGCGGACTACAATTTTCCGCACAAAACGGTCAACCATACAGAAGTTCGATGATGTTCTTTGTGAATCAAGACACGGGAACATGGAGTCTAATCAGCTTATATGAAGACGGTACAGCATGTATGGTAGCAAACGGCAGAGACTTTGAACCCTACTCAGGACCTATTGGCAAAAAGACACTAGACTGATGTGGATACTAGTTTATATTGTGATACAACCGTTTGTTGTAGGAGATGTTAATAGCTTAGAGCCATATGCAATCAATCCTATGGGTCCGAGAGTTACGTTTAATTCTATGACAGAGTGTTTTGAAGCAAGAGAAAGACTCAGTGACAACGTTGGATTAGGTAACGGCTACTATGGGCCTAACAAGCAAGCCATCTGCATAGCTACTGATTCTAAACAGTTATAAATATTAAAATAACATAGGATATCTATAACGTGGCAGACACTCTTGTACTTAATGCAGACGGACAACCAGTATCATTACTACCTCCCAGTACTATTCAATGGAAAGAAGCAATCACATACATGTGGCTAGACAAAGTCAATGTACTTGAATGGTACGATGATTGGATTGTTAGTAGCGCAAGATGGGAAACTAGAGTACCAGCAATCATTATGCTAAAGCAAATGTATCGACGGCGAAGCACACCTCGTTTTTCTAAATACAATTGCCACTTACGAGACAAATTTGTCTGCCAATATTGCTCAAACACCTTTTCCAAACAAGATTTAACACTAGACCACGTAATACCTATTAGCCGAGGCGGCAAAACGTCTTGGGATAACATTGTGAGTGCGTGTAACCCGTGCAACAGCACAAAAGGTAGCAAACTAATCAAACCAAAGAATACACCCTACCAACCTACTTATTATGAGTTAGCAAATAACAGAAAGCTAGTTGGCTTTACAACTAAGCATCCAAGTTGGGAGACATTTTTAAAATGAGTATCTACAGATATACTATATGGCCAGGTCATGAGAGAGATCGATATGTGAAAATACACAAACAAATAGGTCAACGCAAGCCAAATAGAGTAGATTTTTTTGCACCAGAAGAATGGATTTACGAATACAAAACATTTCAAGGATGGAAACATTTTGAAGAACAAGCAATAGATAGAGAACTTAGATTTATTGTAGGCAGTTTTCCTAATAAAAGGTTAGAGGAATATCTACCTACTAATACTAAAATAATATATTGGTCAACTTTTTGGATTTACGCCACGTATCTACAAATAGAACGCTGCGAAATCTTTAATATTTCTGGGCCTATCACAGTTCCCTTTATGAGTCTAAATAACAAAGCACATCCGCACCGGTGCGCAGTTATGGACGAACTTGTTAGACGCGGAATGCATAAAGATGCATACATCTCGTGGCATGAACCAGATGCAGATTGGCATTGGCAACATTGGTTTCCTAGAAAACTTGAGGTTGATAACTACGGACAAGATCCAAACAAAAATCCAAATAGCTACCAGTGGTCAGAAACATTTGAAAAGGTGATGAGTAATTCTTTTATGAGTTTAATCACTGAATCTACAATGACCAGTCCTTTTCTTACAGAAAAAACATTTCAACAGATATTTTATAAAAGACCGTTTTTAACATTCAGCTCTGCTAAAGTATATGCAGAGTTAGACAAACTTGGATTTAAGAGGTACGACGAAGTTTTTGACTATTCATTTGATGATGTAGAAGATGACATTCAACGCGGTAAAATGATTATAGACGAAGTAGAAAAAATAATAGGTCAAGACTACGAAGCATTAACTAAAAAGTTACGCCCTAAGTTGGAATATAACTGCAAACGTGCATTAGAAATTGTTGCAGATAAGAGTTATATTCCTGATGAAGTAAAACTTCAAGTTAGAGAGTATCCAGACTTCCAAGGCTTCTATACGCAAATTTGTAACCTAGTGCCATGGCAATTGCGTAAAGACGACTAAGAACTGAAGATTACTTTAGCCAAGCAATCTTTTCTCCAGTACGTACTCTACGTTCTTGTTCTTCAACTGAGCCGGGGTATCTCCAAGCCCAGATGGCGACCATTGCCATAAAGCCTCCGCTCCATACTACAGCTTTGATGTTACCTGTACTAAACCACAAAAACGCAAGAGAACTACTCATTACTAGTACCATTGCGTATTTGCCCCATGTAGGGAATACTTTCTTTTGTACCCAATTAGTTAGGAACGGACCAAAGTATTTGTGATTGTATAACCAATCGTGCATTTTTTTGTTGCTCTTAGCAAAGCAATATGCTGCAAATACTAAGAAGATTGAAAACGGAATGCCTGGTACGACTACGCCTACGTAGGCCATTCCTAAGGATAGAAAGCCTAAGCCCATCCATATATATTTTTTAACCATTAATTACCTCTGTTAATGCTTTAATTAAGTCCTCAATCATACCGTCAGTATGATACGGCGTGGGAGCAAAGCGGAGTCTCTCAGTACCTTCGGCTACCGTAGGATAATTGATAGGTTGCACATATATCCCATAGTCATTAATAAGCGAGTCACTTACTTCTTTACATAGTAAAGCATCACGAATAAGCAACGGCACAATGTGAGTAGTTGAACTCCCCATTGGTTCTAATCCCGCTTTGATCATCCTGTGTTTGAGTTTACGAGCACGTTCTTGATGCTGTTCTCGTAAATCATTATGATCTCGCAAGTATTTGATGCTTGCAAGAGCGCCAGCACAAGTCACAGGACTCATACTAGTTGTAAAAATAAAGCCTGAAGCTACAGAACGGATTGCATCTATGATGTCAGCATCCGCTGCTATGTACCCGCCCTGTACTCCAAAGGCCTTGCCTAGCGTACCGTTTACGATATCTACATTATCCTGCAGGTTTAGTTTCTGTAAGTAGCCTGCTCCTTGTTCTCCGTATAATCCTACGGCATGAACCTCATCAATGTATGTCATCGCCCCATACTGGTCTGCTAGGGTGCAAATATCGAGGATAGGCGACACATCTCCGTCCATGCTATACACAGACTCAAACACAATACATGGTGTACCTGAAACATTTTTTAGCTTATCCTCTAGGTCGTTCATATCATTGTGCTGCCATATGATCTTGTCAGCACCACTGTGTCTTATCCCTTGGATCAAAGATGCGTGATTATTACTATCACTTAAGAACACAATGTCGGGAATGATTTGTTTTAGAGCAACCAAACTCCATTCATTTGCAACATACGCACTAGAAAAGAGGAGCGCACTCTGCTTGCTATGCAAGTCAGCCAGCTCGTGTTCTAGTGCCACATGATAGTGTGAAGTGCCTCCTATGTTTCTAGTGCCTCCACTGCCAGCGCCTGTTTGATCCAATGCAGTGTGCATTGCATCTATGACTATTTTGTTCTGGCCCATTCCGAGGTAATCATTTGAGCACCAGTTTACAATCTCTTTGATTGCATACTTTCCGTACCAAATAGCTTTAGGAAACTTTCCGCGCTCTCTGAGAATATCATTGAATACACGGTACTTGCCTTCCTGTTTGAGCTGTTCAAGTTTTTGTTGGAATGGTTTCTTATCTATCATGCTTCTATTTAACTAAATATTGTATAGGAGTTTACAGATGCGAGCAACAGATATAGTTAGACAAGTACTAGACCTACTAGATCGAGTAGAAGGACAACATGATATTGAACCTGGAGTTATTCCTAACGATGATGCTTGTGACGCAGAGCAAGGCGAACCGATTGCAGGACGTTTTAAACAAATATTTGCAATGTTAGATGCACCTAATAATGGACCTCTTGCTAACTCGCCAAACGAAGTTGTTGCACCAGTAAGCGCAGTAACAACAGATGCAGGCGGCGGAGTAAATGGACCTAAAGACCCTGCAGACATTAGAGTAAAAGACCCAGGAGCATACAATGGCAGCTAACGGAATATCAACACTAGCAACTAAACAGCTAAGACAAGAAGCAAAACTTGCACAAGCGAATGCAGACAGAGCGGCTCGTAATGTGATACAGCCAGGACGCTACGCAGATGTCACAGCAGACATTAATCAACTACCCACAAAGTATGTGGACAACACAGCAGTAAACAATGCAAATACAGGCGGTCTAAAGCCTGGCCGACCGTGGGCCACATAAACAATGCCAAATCATATACCAAACTCTACAAACTACGAACACTCGAGTGAGCCTAATCTTGTAAATCTACACAAGGCAATGGACTATAATAGTGTAGGGCAACCTGTGATTAGAACTGTGGGCGGAGACATCTACAACTCAATCAACCTACCAGCAGGCTTTGGACAGATACACAAGTTTGGTGCTGTTCCTGCTATGAGCCAAGACACTAACGGAACAATCTGGGACGAGAACGATACCATCTATCCTTGGAGTACAATTGGTGCAGGTAGCACACTAGATGTAAAAGTTGTACAGCCAAACAATGAAAACAACACCAGTACAGACCTCGATGGAGACACAGTTGAAATACAAGGACTTGATGCAAACTTTAATGTAATTACTGAAACAGTGACTATATCGGGTGCAACAGCAACCACAACCAACACATTCTATAGAGTGTATAGAGCAATCTATGCTGATACAGCAGATGTTGCTAACTCAAAACGTATTCTTATACAAGTTAGCACAACCACAGTAGCAAAGATACTTGAGGGTGTAGGTCAAACATTGATGTCTGTTTATACAGTGCCCGCAGGATTCACAGGTTACCTAATGCGTCTTGATGTTACAGCACAAGGCACAGCAACAGGCAGTTTCAAATTGTTTGTAAAAGAGTTTCCTAAACCAAATTTTGTCGTAAAACACGTTGCTGAAGTAAATGGAGTTGGCGGCGCATATCAGTTGGAATATCCTATTCCACAATCGTTTCCAGAGAAGTCAGATATTGATGCAAGAATGCACACACTGTCAAACAATGGACGTTATACCTGCACATTCGATATCCTGCTCGTAGATAATACAGCAGGCGTTCCATAGAAGGATAAATACAGTATGCGTATAGATGAAATTACAATAAACATTCCGATCACAATTGATCTAGACGGTGTTAAGCCTCGTGTAAACGTAGCAGGCAAAGATGCTACAGATGACGACGAGTTAGATCAAAATCCTGTTATGGTTAGTCCGCAACAGCAAGAGTTAGAGCTTAAAAAAGCAGAACAAGGCAAAGACAGTCCTGTTATAGATAAAATGCTTGATGATGATGACGAAGGCGAGGACACCACAGATCAAGAAGATAATATTGATAATATTAAAGCATTAGCGGGTTTAACCAAATAAACAAACTAGTATTTTAGGAGGGCATCTTTGGGTCTAGTACGGAAAATTAAGGCAGGCTTAGTTAAAGTAGAAGTAAATGAGTTCGTCGGACACGACGGCAACGTATTCTTCGACATTGACGACGGCGTAATGCGTTTAAGTGATGGCTCTACTCCGGGAGGTATCCCACTTAGTGGTGGCGGCGGAGAAGGTGGCGCCAGTACATTCAGACAGCTACTAGACACTCCGAGCAGCTTTGCTAACAAAGGCGGCACATTCCTTAAAGTAAATCCACAAGCAAGTGCATTAGAATTTGTAGATGTATCTTTGTTTGATGGTGACTATAGTTCACTAACTGGCGCACCTAGTTTATTTGACGGAGCATACAGCTCACTAACTGGCGCTCCTACGTTGTTTAACGGAGACTACGCTGACTTATCCAACAAGCCAACTATACCAGCAGACGTAAGTGATCTTACAGACACTGGCGGCTTATTAGGAGGCGGTGGTGGAGGCGGCACATCAAACTATAACGATCTCACTAACCTTCCAGACTTAACAGTATACCAACTAGCGTCAGCTGCCTTTAGCGGAGACTATGATGACCTAAATAATAAGCCAGCATTGTTTAGTGGTAGCTATACTGATCTAAGTGACAAGCCAGCATTGTTTAGTGGTAGCTATACTGATCTAAGTGACAAGCCAGCATTGTTTAGTGGAGCATACGCAGACCTAACTGGTAAGCCTACTACACTATCTGGTTATGGAATTACAGACGCTGCTACATCAGCACAAGGCGCACTAGCAGACAGCGCACTACAAAGTTTTACAGTTACAGAAGGCATGGTGACTGCTCATGAAGCAGCTCTAAGCATAACTGAAAGTCAAATAAGTGATCTGCAAAGTTATTTGACAGCAGTATCTGAAGCACAAGTAACAGCCCACCAAGCAGCTTTAAGTATAACTGAAAGTCAAATTAGTGACTTTGGAACATACCTTTCAACAGTAGCATTTAGTGACTTAACTAGTAAGCCTACAACGCTATCGGGATACGGAATAACAGATGCGGCAACAGCAGCACAAGGTGCATTAGCTGATACAGCATTACAGAGCTTTACAGAAACAAATGACTTAACAGCCACAGTTGTATGGGCAAATGTTCCTGATGCAAACATCACACAAAGTTCTGTCACTCAACATCAAGCCGCACTTAGTGTTACTGAAAGTCAAATAAGCGATCTACAAAGTTATCTAACATCAGTTGCGTTTGCTGACTTAACAACAACACCTACTACTGTAGCAGGGTATGGCATTACAGATGTATATACTAAAACAGAAACAGACAGCGCGGTATCAACAGCAGTATCAAATCTAGTAGGAGATGCCCCTGCTGTACTAGATACGCTAAGTGAACTAGCAGATGCCATAGGCGATGATGCAGACTTTTTAACAACAATTAATACTAATATTGCACTGAAGGCAAACACAGCTGATTTAGCAACAGTAGCAACGTCAGGCAGTTATAATGATCTAGCTAACCAACCTGATGTGTCTGATCTAACTGATGTACAAGGTAAACTTGCAGCCGCTGGCGGCATATCCGAAGATGATGCAATTGTAATTAGTATGATATTTGGATGAGATTAAGCCCTAACACTGTTTCCAATGCTAGGGCTTGCTATACTTCTTTGTTTTATAAATGGCTATGCCATGTTTATATTATTCATTAAGTTGTGTTACATTATTTACCTGGTTTGCCGTTTACAAACTCGTAAAACTTTTCAGCTGCTTCTAATACAGCATCAGCACCGGGCACTTCCGGAAGCGCAACAGTAGTTACAACTTCATCACCTTCTTTGGCAACAGTTGTTTCAAACTGTCCTAGTTTAGCGTGATAGTCGTTCCAAATATTGTTCTGCGCCATTTCTAGCACTTTGGTACGAATTTCGTAACCGTTTTTATTTGTTGTAATTTTGGGCATTGCTGCTTTGAACATTTCAGCAACTTCCTGTGTTTGTTTAAAGATGGCTTCGCCGTACTTTGTATCTACTGACATAATATTTCTCCTCGTGTGTCTGTGTAGTGTTATTAATATAACGTATTATTTAGTATTTGTCAACCTTTACATTGCCGTATGTTGCAATATAATGATTAACATCTCTATGTCCTGCTTCGTCATCTCTAACAGCTAGAATTACATCACGCAACCTAGCATCATCTGCTAAGTTCCAATACGTAATTGCAATTCTAGGTGCAGGAACATTCTCAATGCGCCCTTCGTCAAGCTCATTAAGATATTCTGTGTACGAATACACAGCTTCTTCTTCAAAGTAACCTACTATTCTGTGTGCAGTGGATGGCGATATAAGAAATACTATAAAGTATACATGCCAGAATATAACTTGTGCAACCAGTATGAGCAGTCTTTCAAACCAATTAGGCTTTGCAATTTCAATGAACGTCATCAAATGCATACGTTCATTTTCTGCTTCTGCTAGTAGGGTACGGATTAGTGGCCCATATCCAGGGCGTAGTTTACGCAAACTTCTAAGATGCGTCCACATGCCGCCTACCATTCCTGGTACTGCGGCTACTGTTTCTAATACAACTGCTCTATGCCCATAACGTTTACGGAAGAACGTATCCGCAAACCATCGCATACTTTTAGTAAAGCCGTATGCAAAATAGTCAGACATATAGGTAGGTTTGTAGTGGACCAGCGTCATTTTTTATGCAGTCATTTGCGCAATAGATATAAACATAATGCTGAATACAGTTATAGCAAGCGCCGCTTCCATAATCTGATCGCAAAATTGTCCATCGCAATTCTTAATTGCATTTTTTAACCTATTCATTTTTATCTCCTATGATGTTTTATACATGTTGTGCTTGTACTCAGAAATTGTTTGAGCTTCTTTGTACAAACCTTTTGTACGCAATTCTCTAATTGCCATACAGTAACTTCTATATTCCATTGCTTTAATAAAACGTTTCCACATTAGCGTTTCTCTAACATCAAACGTTTTGCTTCTGCGTGATAGCCTTGACGACTTAATTCAGCGGCAGCTCTTGCTCTGCCTGCTGACTCGCCAAATGCTATGAAGCCAATCCAAATTGCAATAATAGTTTTGCCAATTGCTTTGAAAGGATTAATTTTAATAGTTGTGTCACCTACAGCTTCCATTACACCCACCCCTTGAGGTTTGTGTTAGAATCTGTGTGTACTTCTACTCCACGCTTAAATGATCTGTCACCATTAGCAACGGCACGGATTTCACCACGTGAAATACCGATGTCATTTAGTTCATAGTCTGATAGTGCTGAAAGGTCTTTTATTGCTTGACGCACAGCTCTTCTCTGCGTCATGTTAGCGTTTATTTTTTTGATCCAGTTCGCTACTCCTGAAAGGCTGTAACCAGCCGCCATTGTCAACGTAGTCATTGCTACATTCTCCTTTGTATATATGTGTGTGTGATTTTAGGAATCAACCAACCCTGGAACTTCCCCAGCTGTGCAGTCTGTTGTATGGCGTAAGACACGCCCTAGTCTTTCCCAGTGCCATTCATTTTTTCTGAGCTGAAGCCGCTCTTTGTTACGTTTGTACATAATAGCATCGTACAAGGTGTATGTCAACCATTACTTATTGTAACGCTTTTATTTATCATGTACACACCGCATAACTGAGCGTTTTGGTATGTATTTTATGCATACACGATATGTGTGTAGTTAATACCAAGAGTGTGTTTCCGTTAGTAGCAAAAGACTTTGGTAAGATGATGGTTGGATTGGGTGCAAGTGTTGCACTGGTTCTTGCTATACATTACATAATTTTACCAAACGGAATGTAACAAACAAGGAAGGTTGTGTTTGACGACACAACCTTTTCTCTTGACTTACAGCACAACGATGCTATAATTACTGTATGAGAATAGGAATTGCAGGATATGGTTTTGTTGGACAAGCGCATCATAATGCTCTTAACGACTACTATGATATTTTAATTAGTGATCCTGACAAGGGTTACTTTGAAGACCTACGACATGCAGATGCAATTATTGTATGTGTAAGCACACCGCCTACAGAAAGCGGCGGGTGTGACATGAATAATGTGTTTGAAGTTTTAGACAATGCACCTAATGTGCCTATACTAATAAAGAGTACAATTAGTCTTGAAGGATGGGACATGCTTAGAGATGCCTTTCCTGATCACGATATTACATTTAGTCCAGAATTCTTACGTGCAGCAACCGCACTAGAAGATTTTGCTAATACAAAAGAAATGCTGATGGGCGGCGACAGCATGTCAGCTTGGGCAGAGATATTCATCACAGCAATGGGCAAAATAAATGTTAGGTATTGTCCTCCAAGAGAACTAATACTTGCAAAATATTTCCGCAATACATTCTTAGCTACCAAGGTTGCGTTTTTTAATCAAATGTATGATTTATGTGATGCAACTGGGCTTGACTTTGATCATGTTAGACGTAGTGTTAGCGAAGATGAACGTATAGGCAACAGCCATACACAAGTAACACAAGAGCGCGGCTTTGGCGGACATTGTTTTCCTAAAGATACTGAAGCACTCGTAAAAACAGCCCAACGCAATAACGTTGAGTTGAGTATACTTGAACAAGCTATTTCTTATAATAAAAAGATACGCAAAGACTAGCGGTGTTGCGGAAACTCTTTGTTCCTAGAGAACATATCTAAAGAAGTAATATAATGATCAATTGAATGGTCACTAAATGCATCAATCTGTCCGTGTCTAAGCCCAAACCATTTACCACGCAGCTTGTCTTTGAACCGTTGCCAGCCAGTAATATTACGAATATTACCAAATGCATTAATGTAGTGTTCTTGACCGTGATGTTTATAACCCATCCATTTATACGGAACAGTAGTAACAATATCGTTATTGTTTTTCCAACGATGGTGTACGACACCTAAATGTACAACGTAACCTTTCCAACCTACACGCGGTGATCCATATGTGTAAAGTTCTTGTGGGTTAGGTATTTTTGTGTTGTAATGACAGCGACTAGCTATTATAGTTGCCATAGCTGCACCTAAACTATGTCCACAAAACCAAAGTTTTTGCTTAGGTTGTTTTGACATAATGTCTGCCATTATCATTGGCCATAGTTCATCAACTTCTGCTTTGAAGCCGCTATGCACTCTACTCACTGTTTCAGCAACCACAGGCATAGCTTTAAGATCTGCGCTGATGTCATTCCATTGCGTAGGTTGCGTTCCACGGCATGCAATTACTAAATCTTTGTCATTCATAAAACGATATGCTTGAGCACCATCTTTATCATAAAATTCTACTTCTGAAAACCCTAAAATTTTCGCTTGCTTTTTAGCTTCCTTGATGTTATAATAAGATATCTTAGATAGTTTAGCAAACAAAAGAGCACGTTTTCGGAAGTCAATGTCGTTAATACTACTTGTCATTATTGTCTCCGTTTAATGTTTTAATATTTATATGTGTTAAGACACTAAATACAGCATAGGAACAGAGAAAATGAAAAAACGTACTAGATCAATTTTAGAAGAACTTAATAGTGTTCACGGCACCCGCGACAACGAGCGACTGATCGAGTCTACTGCTAATAATATTATAGAAAGCTCGATTAATCTTTTAAGTAGGATACATGAACAATTTGATATTGAAACTGCTTCTGAACTTGAGCGAAGATTCATTAATAGTATTAAATCAGGCGACCCCCGTAAATTTCGCCGTAGTATTAACAAAGTTATAGAGAACAAAAACAATGACAATTCTTAAAGAAGGCGGCAATGTATTCAAAACAGAGCAAGGCGCTATTACACAGCGTATCGCAACAGCGGATGTGCAAGGCTCAATAGACTTTATTGAAAAGATTACTGGCTTGACCTTTGACGAAGAAGATTGGTTAGGCACAACAGGTAAGAAGAATGATCCAGACGGAGCATTTGAAAAGAATAGCTCAGGCGACTTGGATCTAAACACAGATTCAAACAAAGTAAGCAAAGAACAATTAATTGCTAAACTAAGTGCATGGCTTAAGAGTCAAGGTGTACCTGAAGAAGATATTATGAATCAAGGTCGTAAAAAGACTGACGGTTGGATACACAACGCAGGCGACCAAATACATTTCCGTACACCAATCAAAGGCAGTGATAAAAATGGATTTGTACAAACAGACTTTATGTTTACAAGCAATCCAAACTTTCAGCGTGGAGCCAAGCGCGGCGGCACAGCACAGTTTGGCGGGAAAGATAGAGCAATTTTATTAAGTGCCGTTGCAAGAGGACGTGGACTAAAGTTTAGTCCTAAGTTTGGTTTAGTTGATCCTGAACAAGGTGATAAGGTAATTGCAGATACATGGGACAAAATTGCTCCTGTGTTGTTAGGCAAAGGTGCTAAGGAAGCAGACACTCACACAGTTGAAACTATGCTTGCAAAGTTAAAAGGCGATCCAAACTACGAAGAACTAATTGCTCCATGGAAAGAAGCAATGGAAAAAGCAGGTAAGGAAGTACCTGAGTCTTCACCAACCGGATATGCTACACTAGAAGATAAGCAACTTGATCGCATTAAAGAATTAAGCGGTTCGTTGTTAAACAGTGTTGTTATGTCTTCGGGTAGTTTTGTAAAATGAGATACGGCGAGTTTAAAGTATTAAAAGAAAATTGGTTCTGTAAAAAGTGTCACACTGAGCCTTGTATCTGCGATGACAAAGATAGAGACACTGGACAAAATCTTACAGAAGCAGCTAAGGTAGGACGTGAGTATCAACATCTAGAAGACCTTGTGTTTGTCAAAGGTAGCAAAGGTGCTCAAGAAGCGGCAGACATCTTAGACAAACTAGGAACTGATAGTGGTGACGTTGCAATCAAGTGGGACGGCAATCCTACTATCTATTGGGGACGTGAGCCAGATGGTACATTTGTACTTGTAGGTAAGAACGGCTGGGGCCGTAACAAATCAACAAGCTCACAGGACCTGTCACGTTTTATACAAAACTCAGGCAAAGGTGTAGATGAAGAACCTTGGCGCAAAGACTTTGGCGAAGAGATGGCAGAAGTATTTGAACTAATGAAGTCAGCAACACCACCTAACTTCCGTGGATATGTGTATGGCGACTTGTTGTACAGTCCACGTAAACCATTTACAGCAACTAAAGGCGCTGTAGAATTTGAACCAAATTTAGTCAAGTATACAGTTGACACGAATGGCCCACTCGGTGAGCGCATAGCGAACTCAAAAGTGGGTGTAGTAGTTCACACAAAACTTGATGAGTTTGGTTCAAAGGCTGCAACTCCTTTTAAAGATGTACAAGAACTTAACAGCAGAGATGTTGTAGTGCTAGGACAAACATATGTAACACACCAACCTAAAGTTGATACATCAGAAGTAAAAAGTATTAGAGCCTACGCAGACAAAAATGCACAAGCAATTGATACATTCTTACAAGGTGCAAAGGGTCTAAGTAACCCTGCACAGATTATCTATACATATGTTAATCACATGACACGCACACAACAGCTAAAAAATATAGAGTCAGGCTTTTTTGATTGGCTAAGTACAAGCAAAGTAAGTCAAGGACAACAAGCAAAATTAGAAGAACTAAGCAAAAGTAATCCTAAAGCACTACCTGCATTGTTTGGACTTGTAAAGCAAGTTATGACTGTAAAAGATCATATCATAGATCAATTAGACGATGCTGATGCAGACGTTAAAGCAACAACAAAAGGTGAAAAGGGTGGCGAAGGTTATGTTGCACTTGGATCAAAAACTAAACTAGTACCACGTACTAGATGGCAACCAAATTAAAAACAACCAAAGGAAATAGATATGAAGATCAATGAAGTAACAGAGGGTCCAAGAAGTTCAATTTACGACCCTAATGCAGAAAAGTTAGCTGGCGTTCGTAGACTTGGACAACAGATTACAAACGCACTAGAACCAAAGTCTGGTGTAAAATGGCCAGATGATGAAGTATGGAACAAAGCAAGTATGCTAGGAACTATGCTTGCCGAATTACCAGACGGACAAGCAAAGACTCCAGGTGAAGCTCTTAAGAAAGCCGGTGTATCTAAAGATGAATTAGATGACATTATGGCTAAGGCCAAACAAGCTCGCAAAGTTGATATGCCTGATCCTGAGCCATCAGCAGAGCCAGAAGATGATGACGAGCTAGATGACAAAGGTCCAAGCGATGACGAGATTGATCGCGATGCAAAAATGTATGCTAAAGGCTAATAATGTCTGAAAAGTATACAGCAGCACAGTGGGCAGAGATTGAAGGCGGTCATGAAATGACTCCTGATAGTGAAGTTGCATTTTCTTTCTTAAAAGATTTGCATGAGTCACGCATGACCAAAGACAATGGTAGCTCACAACGTCTAACGTATACTGACTGTGGGGAACGTATGTACCTTACGCTTTTAGTATTTGAAACAATGCGTAACTATCCAGACTTTAAAGGATACGTACAAAGATACGCAAAGAAAACTATTGGCTTTGATCTTTATAAATTTTATCGTATAATGGGCACTGACCTATATAACTTTATCTATTTCCTAGTAGGGGACGATAGTGCCCAAGATAAACTTAAAGATCCAGACAAAGCTAAACTTCTTAAAAAGAAAACGCGACTACCAATTTCATCTATCAACAGTTATCTGCGAGCATTAGCTACAGGCTCTAATCCTGTAACTCCTGGAAAGATGTTAATGGCCATTGAAGGCGCACTTAACATATCTAATACAGACTACAAGGCAGTACGTAGAAACTTAGCTAACTTTTCACGCTTAACTAAAGCAGAGAAACGTCTAGTATCAACACGTTTAATATTTGCTGTTAGAGCTAAATTAAGAAACTCAGACATAATTGAAGACTTTGAAAAATTTGCGGCAGTTAAAGACCTAGAGAAAGCAAGTGTTGTAGATCCAGAACCAACAGTGTCTACACCCGATATTGCAACTACAGGTGATCAACTAGCATTGTACCGTTATCTAGTTGGCGCAGGTAACTTAGCACTAACTAAGAAGTTTTTAGAGCAAGCTAAGAACAATAAAGCAGCATCTGCAAGTATGATTCAAGCATATATGCCAGCAATTAAAGCAATAGATGACATTGTACAAGGCGGTCCTGCGTTTGTACAACAGCTAAGAGCCCTACAACAACGAGCTAAAAAACGCTAATATAACCATAAAAAATCATCGAAATGATAAATACTTTATAACAAGTAAGAAGAGAATCTTACTTGCCATTAGATCATAGGAGAATATAAAATGGCTTCAGTAACAAAAGTAAACGGCGTAAATGTAGTAGAAGGTAACGGACTAGGTCCAGTAACACGTATTATCTCGCTTTCAAAAACAGCAATCACAACAACAGCAATTGCAGATCTTAACTCTGTAGTAGCAGCTATGACAGCTGGTGGCGTTGCAGGCACAGACGATGCAGTAAGCATTGCCGGTGTTGATCACACATCAACAGGCGTAGCACACGTTGCAGTACAAGGTACAGGCACACTAACACCTGGTGCAGACTACCGCGGTGTAACAGGCGTAACAGCAGCATTAGTTGCAACGTTCACTGACTAAATTCTAACTACCTTAGAATCGTGATGTTGCAAGGCGTCACACTAAAGAGTCACTTTTTAAGTGGCTCTTTTTTTATGACTTAAATACAGTATGCGTTTTATAACATATACGTTAATAGATATAACCGAAACAGGCTGTCGTAGAGGAGAAGATCCTACACAGTATCGCCAACAGCAGAACTTTCTTACTGTTATGCAAACAATCGGATTGAGAGTTAATCCAACATATGTTATGCCACCAGAAACTATTAAGGAAATACCTAGCAAACTAGGGCTAGGTACATCTTATAAAACTAAACAAACTGTATGGAAATATACCTTTGATGTAGATTATGAGGGTGCATTAGATGTACAAACCCTTGTAAACGACTTTGATTTAATTCCAGTTATTGGAGGATTAAATGAAACAGTAGTGTTGGATATGCCACAATTTATTACCAAAAATCCTAGTAAAACTAATATTAATTTTATATTATTGGATAAATAAAACAGTAAGGGCAATACTAAAACACACTAACAGGCATTCAAACTAACACAATATAAAGGCTAACTACGAGTTTACTTTACCATATATGGAGTTATGAATGTCAACAGCACCGACAACAGAATTAGAAAAAACAAGCCTTGAAGCTCACGTTGATCTGTGCGCACTACGATATGCTAATTTAGACAACAGACTATCTACAGTTGAAAGCACACTCAAAGAAATACATGCAGACGTTAAATTAGGACAAACATCAGTTACTAAAGTACTTATAGGTACAGCAGGAACAGTTGTTGCAGGATTATTGTCCACAATGGTCGTCATATTAATGAAATTCTAATCCGCACACGATAAATAACTATATGTTATTACGTGAATCTTTTATCAATCAAATCGAACAAGACCTAGAAGAAGGTCAAACTTGGGCACGTTCTGGAAAGAAAGTAGTCCGAAAATATCGATGCACAGGCGGTCCACGTAAGAATCGTATCGTATCAAAGATGGCACAGTGTTTCGCCGCTCCAGATATAAAGAAAAGAATGACCCTTAAAAAGACCAAAGCAAGACTTGGTGGACGAATGGTACGTAAGGCTAAGAAAACTAAACGAATTAATCCAGCAAGTAAAAGAGTACAAGCTCTTAACCGTAAGAGGTAATAACATGTTCCTTCGTGAAATGATCTCGGAATGGGTATGCGGCGGGTGTTATGCTGAACCATGTCAGTGCAACGTTGAAGAAGGTGTTACTACAGTTTTTGGACACGGTAAAAAAAGCAAACCTAAAAGCGGAACAGGTCATACAGCACGTAAGTATCGTTGTTCAAGTGGTCCACGTAAAGGCAGAGTAGTTGCAAAGGCAGCGACATGCAATGCTCCTATGAATGTTAAGAAAAGTAATCAATTAAAGAAAACACGTAGATCAAAAGCATCTGCAATAGATATTAAACGTAGTAGAACAACTAGAACAAGTCCTACTACGCAAAAGTTAAAAAGATTAAATACAGGTAGGCGTAGGATTAAGCCTAGGAAGCGTAGAGGTGCAAGATGAGAATTGATGAACTAGTAGGAACTCCAGCAGATCAACAAGGTGCCACAGGCGTAGGCAGTCTACCACCATTATCTAAATCGGGCGCAGGCATGCAGCAGCAAATGAATAAGATGAATGACCAACAAGCAGGAGTTGTAGGACAGAAGACGCCGGGTAACGGACAACCACCAGCAGATCCTAATTCTCCACAAGCACAAAAAGCAAAACAACAACAAAAGAAACAAATTCAAACACAAATTAAATCAACACAACAACAGTTAAAACAATTACAAACACAGTTGCGAGAAATATGAAGTTAAATGAACTTATAAGTCCCGTTGACGTAAAGGTTTATATGTCCAACGAGGAACGTGAACTTTTAGAAACACTTGATGATAGTAGGCCAAGACCTATGACATCATTTCCGGAAAGAGATCAAGTCATAATCAATAACCTTATCCGTAAAAGTGTCATAAGTAAAGTTTTATATAATGGAACTGTTATGGTGTTGCCTAATGTATTCTAAACAGATTATAAAAGACTTAGACGAGATTGTTAATAAAGGTCTCGAAGATGTTCCGCTTCCGCATACTAAGGGAAATAGTATACGTATAAAGCACATCGTAATTCGTAAGAGTGCAAAGGGATATCTTATATATAATGTAAGAGAAAACATACAAGTTACACGTACAATCTTTAAATCTACAGCAATTGCAATAGCAAAGAATCTTGCAAGTGGTAGAAATGTACTAGATAAAGTTATAAAAATTGATATTGATATGGCAAAACACTATAACGATGCGGTATTTTTTAAACATATTATAAGAACAAGTAAAGATCAGTCAGTAATTGAAATAAGAGAGAACAGATTAGACATTGCTATACAAGAATCGTCAAAACTAAGAAAGAGTTTAGACAGTTATATTTTTGGACAATGATAAATATAAGTATATAAAACATTCATCTAGGAAAGAATCAATGAACATTAGAGAATTTAGTAAACCAGTAACATACAAGACACTCAACGAAAGTCTTGCAAAGCGTTTTGGCACAAAAATTGATGTTGATCAGTTTACAACTGAGCAGCTACAAGATGCCCGTAACAAAATAAGAACATCACTTAGCCAAGTAGAAACAACTGAAAGTTTCGACAAAGTTCAAACTAGTGAACATTCAAAAAATAAATTATTCCTAGATGTTTTGAATGCTGCACTATCAGAGCGTGATGATGTAACTGTTGCAATTGATGAAGCAATTGAATCATTAAGTGAAGGCGAAGAAGATAAAGCAGAACTAGTAATGGCAGCTAAGGACATGGTCGATCGTGTTACTGGCTGGATGGAAGACACAGCTGAAATGCAAACTGAATCAATGTTAGAACTTGCTGATGCTATCCGTGACGAAATGGGCAGCGAACAGTCAGAAGCATTTACAGCAGCAGTTAAGCCAGCACTAGAAGCAATGTACGGTGTAATGGAAACAACACGAGCTACACTTACAAATGGCGTTGGTATGTTAACAGGTGAAGCTGAACCTATGGACACTATGGGCGACGATGATATGGACATGGACGACATGGAGCCAACCGATGACATGGATGCTCCTGCAGATGATATGGACATGGATGATGATTTTGGTGCAGCAGATGCATCAGCTGGTGGCGAAGAAGAAGCTGGCAGAGAAAAGCGTGAGAGCGTAGACCATTCAAAAAAAAAGTAAATGAAGGTGTAGATTCAGACTACACTTATCGTTTATTACGTCAACAAAAAGCGGCCGGAGTGGCCGCTTTATCTATGATTAAGCTAGACAAATTCATGCAGAATCAAGGACGTGGCAACTTTGACTATGAAACGTTTAAAGCAGCATATGATTCTGATCCTAGATTACAAGAACTAGTAACTAACTTTGATAAAAACAAGATTGAGTTCAAACAAAGCGAAGTAGATGATGTTGCAGGGGCAGTACCGGGCAATCCAGGACGTCCAAGCGACACAGTTGGAAAAATGGCCAAAAATGCGGTTGACTTAACGGATCTTTGATGTTATAGTTATTGTATGAGCTTAATTATAGAGAAGTACAAGTACGAAAAACTAAAACGTGTTGAAGTAGATGGCAAGCGCCGATATGCAGCACCAGGACACCCTCCAGTAGCAAGTGTAACAACTATCCTTAGTGGTACTAAAGATATGAGTCATCTCATTGCTTGGAAGAAGCGTGTAGGTGAAGCCAAAGCACAGGAGATTGTAACTGAAGCCAGCGGTGTTGGCACACGCATGCACAAGTATCTTGAAGATTATGTTGATAATGGTGTGTGGACAGAATCAGCAGGTAGCAATCCATATGCACAGCAAGCATATAAAATGGCATGTGTTATTCGCGACGAAGCTATGGGTGATGTAGATGAAATATGGGGTAGTGAAGTTCCGCTTTATGTTCCTGGTATCTTTGCAGGCACTACTGACCTAGTAGGACAATACAAAGGCAATCCTTGTATTATGGACTTCAAGCAAACCAACAAGCCTAAGAAGCCTGAATGGGTAGAAGACTACTATCTACAACTTACAGCCTATGCACTAGGACACAATGAAGTACATGGTACAGACATCCGTGAAGGACATATCTTTATGTGTAGTCGTGCTTTGGAATATCAGCAGTTTGATCTATGGCCAGACGAGTTCGCAGAGTGGGAACAAGAATGGTGGAATAGATGCAGACAGTATTACGAGAAACATGGATAATGTTAGATAAATTACAAGAATATAGCATTGCTGCTCTAATTATATTTGGTATAATAATGTGGATAGGTATCGCCGGAATGGTAGGCATTGGATTAATTAATCCATAAATAGCAAACACAGCAGACTTACGGTGGTATCATGTGCTGTATAGCAAGTTAAGGAGTCTGCTATGCGATACATCGCCGCGTTATTATTATTTGTTTCATTCTCAAGTTTTGCTGATCCAAGCACAGTATACAATCAGTTACTTAATACAAAAAGTAAACCAACAATAACAAAATCAGGATGTTCTAGTGCTTTTTATGGCATAGAATGGATTTTGTATAGTGACGGGTATGTTGAAAAAATACGTAACTCTCCTAATTGCACAACCCAACTTCCGCCAGTAGCTGGTACACTAGTCAATTCAGGCTGTTCTACAGGCTATCCAGGAGTTGAATGGTTTGTATACAATGACGGTGAAGGTGAAACCTATGTTGAAAAGGATGCACAATCTACAGCATGTGGATGGAGCCCGCCTACACTAACACTATCCTTAACTGAAGAATTTGGAGATGCATTTAAACCTGTTGTTGTCAAGGTTGACTATGTCAACTTCAAGGGTGAGTCAGAGCCCTGGGGTATGGAGCATAGTTCTTCTACTATAGGTAACGCCATACGTGTTGACCAAGACACTGTTGAAATATACGGAGACGGACAGTTAGGTAACGGAATCTTCACATTAGGAAATCAAGAAATACAATTTTTTATTGAAGAAGAGCCAGTGTGCCTAGTTGACGGTAATATTGATTGTATGGGCCATCGACAACTCGGCCACCAAGCTCTAATTTACTACGGCGAGGAAGATGAACAGATTGTAGTGTGGGAACTTGCAATATTATTATACCACTCGCACTATCTTAATGGTGACGACATTTCTGTAGGATTATACGACAAGTACGATCAAGAGAGTGACACGTGGAAAAAATGGCAAAAACGAGTGGACGAATACAACGAAGTGTATGAACAATCTGGAGTACACATACGATTCGAGCTCAAAAGACTACAAGATGCACATTTTCATGACCCAAACAATATTGGAAGTTTGCTGGTTAACAAAGATGTCGACATAGCACTCGGTTATGGTTGGTCATTTCCAGGCACTTGTGGCGTAGCTAGAGTTAGGACATATTTTAGAGAGGGGTATCCTCCAGGCTCTATTTCAGCATGTAGTATGTACACAGATCTGCATGAAATAGGACACAGTGTAGGACTTGCACATGGCCCTGAAAATCAAAGTAATTCAGCTTATGGTTATATATTTCCTGAGTTTGGACATGGCTACAATGACATATGCGGACAGTATGACGACTTAATGTCATACGGTAATCAAGGTGTGTTCCATAGTAACTCTTTAAAAGTTTGTGGTGACATTATGGAAAGAACCCCTGCTGATATGCCAGCTGGAGACAGACTATGGAGTGACACAGCATACGCTTTGAATAGAGTTAGATTTAATGTTAGTTTGATACATAACGAACATAATAATTTAGAACAAAGCAATAAATCGCTACGTCAATTACCTGACGATGATATTATTGTTGTTGACTAATTGAATAAATACATGTAATTACAATGTAGGAGACACTCAGTGGCTGTTGTTCAAATATCAAGAATACAAGTTCGTAGAGGACAAAAGAATCAAGGTACAGGTTTACCGCAATTAGCAAGCGGTGAATTAGGTTGGGCTGTTGATTCACAAGAATTGTTTATAGGTAACGGTGCAGTATCAGAAGGTTCGCCGTACGTAGGCAATACAAAATTATTAAGTGAGCATGATAACTTATTTGAATTTGCAAATACATATGTTTACAGAAGAGATTTAAACATACAAACAGGCGTAAATACCAATGCACCTGTATTAAGAACCTTGCAAGCTAGATTAGATGATAGAGTAAGTATAAATTCTTTTGGAGGAACTGGCGACGGCTCAGATCAAACAGTAACTATTCAACGAGCAATTGATCAGTTATATCTTAACGCATCAAATAAAGGACAGTCACAGGCAAGAGTAGTACTACATTTTGAAGCAGGGACATATGCACTAACCGATTCAATTCATCTACCTCCTTACTGCACAATACAGGGTGCAGGAGCAGATAAAACAATTTTTACGTCAGGAGATTTCCCTGCATTTAAAACAGTAAACGAGACTAGTACCCCTGGAACATATGCAGATGATGCAACTAGTACAACATTAAATCAAGCAAGAAATATTTCATTGTCTGAATTTACTATTCAATCTACAGGCGGCACCGGCATTGCACTAGTAAGTTGTGCTAGTAGTAACTTTACTAATCTAAATATAGTAGGTAGTTATAGTATAGGTGATGCAGTTTCTGGCTCTCTAAATGGTATAACATTAGAAGCACTTAGTACAGCAGTTAATACAAAAGAAAATATATTTACTAACGTTAATATTGAAAAGTTTGTTACCGCAGTTAAGTCTGATAATGATGTAATTGATAACAAATGGATAAACTGCGAACTAAAAACATTATGGCAAGGCTTTGCATTTGGCATTGATACAATATTAGGAGTCGATGGACAATTAACTGGACCTATCAACAACTTAATTCAAACATGTAAGTTTGATACAATATACCGAAGCGCAATTAAAATTGTAGCAGGTAAAGAAAATACTAGTTCATCAAATAAATTTTATAGAGTTGGTAACGAAGGCGGTACAGATTTAAATATTACGCACCCTATTATTGACTTTACTACTTCGTACAATCGGTCAATAGGTGATTGGTTCGAACGAACAGACGTGATGGCTAACAACCGCACACCTGCATTTGCAGCTAACAACACATATCCAGAATGGACCACAATGCAATATGTGCCTGAAGTAAAAGGTCCAGTGATTACTGATTTAGATTACACACATCAACTGTCGATCGGACAGTTAAACCAGTTTACAAAATTATTTAAGCTACCAGCTGAAGGAATTCGTGCATTAGAGGTTGACTATTTGTATAAATCTGCTATAATACAAGCATACCGTTCAGGAAAGATAACAATTATAGTTGATCCTGTAAATGATACGTACAATCTGTCAGATGACTTTGATTTTACAGGAACGGAAAGTGAAGCTGATAATTTGTTATTCGATGCTGAATATACTGTAGACGATGGAACAGCTACAATATCAATTAAGGCACAAAATACTACGCCTAGTGATATTGGAGAGTTTCATTATAAAATTAAAACTAAAGCATGACGTGTAAAGATTAATGTTTGACAAAAAATTTGAAGATAGAATGTCTCTCTGGCGCGAGTTTAGAGACATGTTAGAGGTGTGCGATGACCCTATACAAACTGCCATCGACTTCTACAATCAAGCGCCAGCAACTACCCTTGCAATAGATCCATATACACAAAGCACATGGCCCGATCCTTGGCAATTACTAGAGGAAAATGTCTATTGTAAATTTGTAAAAATCCTTGCAATATGTTACTCTTTACAGTTAACAGATCGTTTATCTACGTCTAAATTTGAGATAAACATAACACGAGACAACAAAA
>JACLAB010011192.1_pt1 | contig 23378 bp, 13 predicted proteins | sample 8027921 | NCBI WGS metagenome assembly JACLAB01 (sample SAMN15725117, study PRJNA655200) | protist metagenome | isolation source: fluorescence activated cell sorting (FACS) single amplified genomes of... | place: USA: West Boothbay Harbor, Gulf of Maine | collected 2000-07-19
CGATAACTTATATCGGGACGGGCAGCAGAAATGGAGAGTCGCGGTGCACGGTTCGAAGCACGACGCGAACGTGTTCGAAAGTTTACTCCAACAAGAATCTGAAATGGACGGTAAACAAGAGTCATTCATCGAATCGTCTTTAAGAGGCGGTCCAAAAGTTTTCGTTGTCGGTACCATCGTGTCTAAATATCCTTCGTCTCCATACATCTTCCGAAACTACCAGTACCCGGAAACCGCCGAGGATGAAAACCATGGGAGATATGCGATGCCAGGTTCGTGCAAACACTTGATGTGGCACTGTTTGAGGGCTTCGAGCGCTGCCCCGTATTATTTAGCCGATTTTTCGTTAGGTGATGAGAAATGGCAAGACGGCGCCGTCACCTGTAACAACCCAGCGATGATGGGCATCATGGAGGCGAGACGCTTGTGGCCAGACCGACAGATTGAGTGCGTGGTTTCCGTCGGAACTGGAGAGGTTCCGCGGGTTAAACGAAAAGATGCTCCATCTTTTCACAGACTAATCGACGATTCTTTCGTTATGCTCGAATCCTCTTGTAATGTAGAGAGAGTAGATGAGGCGTTGGGAACGCTTTTGCCTTTGATTCCAGAGACGAAATACTTCCGTTTCAACCCTGTCGATTCGAGGTGTGATATAGATTTAGACGAAATCGATAAGCAAGCGCTGAAGCGACTGAGAGAAGCAACGGATGAGTACGTGAAATCTGAAAACGAGCGATTCGGGGAACTGTGTCAGTTGTTGCAGCCGGACGCTTTGGACGAAGAAATAGCAGCTGTGATCGCTACTGGACTCGGCTCTAAGAAAGGAGTTTTAGTCATCGAGGCGCAGAGATACGAGAACGAATTCGCTGCGAAAACTGATATCGTGGAAGAGTTTTGCGCTTTGCGGTCCATTCCATTCGCTCGTATTGATACATCTTCGAGTTACAATCCTGATAATACCGGATTCTCTTTTGGGAAAAACGGAGCCACGAGTAAGAAAAGTAACAACAACGATAACAGTCACGCCCACGCGGAGGATAATAATACTATTAGAAGCAGAAACGGTAGTAGCGGTAGTAACAGAAACAAGACGGGAGGAGAGGAAGAACTTTTGGACGATGCCAACGTAGCAATTGAGAATCTCAACGCGCAGTTTAGAAGGATTGGCGCAAACGCAGGTGTCATTCACTTGAACTGCGTTTCAGATTTGGAGGGCATCGTGTTGCGTTGGCAACACGATATTACGGCCATAGCAGAGCCTTCAGCTGTGGCAAATTTGTTCATAGAGTGTGCGAAATATCCATCAAAGCAATCGCAAAAGTTCACCTCTCTGTATGAAATGTGTTCCTCTGTACCTTCAGTCGAGGTGGAAGGTGTTTTGCACACGTTCATAGGAAAGCACTTGCAGGCAGATTCCAACGACGGGCAACTTGGCGCGTATCTCTTCAAAAGAACTATTCCTCTGGAGTATTTGTCAGATTACACGGCGAGTAAACTTATTGGCATGTGGAAGGATAAAATTATCGTCAGTCAAGCTTCTATTGGCGCAGACTTGCTGGAAGCTTTGTTAGATGCCGGAGCGAAAGCAATCGTGGCTCCTTCAAACGAAGATCCAGACAACTTCATATCGGCCGGCGCAGACGGGGACGATATCCTTCAGTTCTTCGCGGCGTTTTATCATGCATTGTACGTTGTTGGCGCGGATGCACCCGCGGCAAGTTCTGCAGCGTGTATGATTCAACCTTCTTGTAGTTACTTTCGATGTCACGTGCGTGTGCGAGGGAGTACGGTCGAGTTGAAACCAGGCGAAGAAGTAAGAAAAGTGGCCACGCCGAAGAAAGCTGCGCAAGAACAACAAAATTAGATTTGTAATAGAAAATAAGCTGATGACACGGTTTATAAATAATAATTGTATAACAATATCCTCTCTCCCTCTAATTCTACTATGCATGATGAATAAATATGGTAATATATGAATTGTCCATCCATTCTTTCCCTTATAGCGCGCCGAGAACTGCATCTCTCCCTCTCTTCAAAGCCTTCTCATCAATCACCTTGACGGACTCAACCCATCCAATAGATTGCAACACCTTGTATGTCACAACCTTAGCGGCATCTTGAATAAATGCCCACATGATTACGTACAACCAACAGTACACGGCTAAATCCCACTCGATGCCTTGCATCCCATTTCCGAATGGCCAATAGACGGCCAAAAACGTAGAACACGTAGTAGCGAGAATAAACGCGCCAACTAAAACGATCGATGGCATTCTCGACCACATCCAACCTTTCGTTCTCGAGTTGAACACGGAGAAGTAATCCGAAAGCGAGATTTTCAAGTACATGAGCGTTTGGATCTCTCCGTATGTCATGACTGGTAATCCCATGGATCGCCACAGGCCATCCGGCGATTGCGAATCCAATGATAACTCCAACAATACGATCGAACCAATCAAAGCAACCATGCCAATAGCGGAAGAGACAATATATAAAATATTCAGATCCCACTTCTCTGGCTTTATGGAAGCATCGACGTGATCGTACGCGACCGAAATAATGGTGCCGTCATTCAAGATGGTGATGGTAACCAAAGCGATAACTGGGATCGCAAAGTACGACGGCCAATCCGCGTTGTACTCGTTCGGATGATAGAAGATGCACGAGATGAAAAAGAAGAACAACAGCTGTTCAGTACACGCGACGCGGTAAATCACAAAGTTCTTCATTCTCTGGAAGATCTTCCTTGAGGTCACGATGGCGGTGACGATAGTGCTCAAACCCGGTTGCGTCAAGACAATATCAGCGGCAGCTTGCGCTGCAGAAGTCGCCCCTTGAACGGCGATACCGACATCAGACCGTTTTAACGCCGGCGCATCGTTCACACCATCACCAGTCATGCCAACCAAGTAACCTTGTTGACGTAACGCCTCAACGATGAGATATTTGTGCTCCGGGAAGACTTGGGCGAAACCATCTGCTTGGCGGCACATCTCCCCGTAGTCTCTGCCCAACGTCGTCGACGCCTCGAGATCCTGGGCCGTAAGCAAAGGAAGCTTCTCAGCACCTAAAACATTCGTTCCCATACCTAACGTGCGGCACGTCTCAACCGCAATCGCACGGTGATCTCCAGTGATCATTTTCACCGTGACACCAAAGTCATTCGCGCAATCGATGGTATGTTTGGTATCCGGACGAGGCGGGTCCAAAAAGGTAAGAATACCGATGAATTCAAATTTCCGTTCAGTGATGTCGCCATTTTTCGTTCTTGCAACGGCCAAGGATCGAATACCTCTGTGCGCGAGCTCTAATACTTTTTCTTCAACTTCTTTACCGATTTTATCTTTGTTTACACTCATCTCCAAAAGCACGTGAGGAGCACCTTTAGTGACGACAAACTTCTCACCGGTGGTTTCATTCTTCACAGTCGCTTCGGTTCTCTTGATGATTGGATCAAACGGAACGTAATCGGTGTGCTCGTACGGGTCCAACTCGACGCGATCGACCGAGTTCAACACCAAAGTATCCAACGCATCCTTCGCCGGCTCCCACCATTTCGCCGCCAAAGCGGCCAATTTCAACACTTCTTCTCTCGTAACATCCGGCACGAACGTTGGCAAATACTCTTGCAGCATCATCTTGTTCAACGTCAAAGTTCCAGTCTTGTCCGAGCACAAGATGGTCATACCCGCGAGTTCTTCCACGGAGGAAAGGCGAGCTACAATTGCCTTCTCCGCGGCTAGTTCATGGCATCCCAACGCCAACGTCGTCGTACAGACTACTCTCAACGCGATTGGAATCGAAGCGACTAAAAGAACGACGTTGAACGCGAGCGTTTGCCAGAAATCGACACCGATCATGTTCAAGTAAATAAACACCAATGCGCAAATAAACACGCCCAACGCAACCAAGATGTACATGATTTCTCTCAACACTTTTTCAAAGTGCCCGAGCTCGTCCACACCTTGGACTAAATCCGCAGTTTTACCGAAGAACGTTTGCGACCCGGTCGCGGTAACCGTAGCTTCGATTTCACCGCGCGTGACCGTTGACCCCATCTTCGCTTCGGAGCCTTCAAACATAGCCACCGGTAAACTTTCCCCGGTCAAAGCGGCTTGGTCGACTTGAATCGGTTTACCTTCTCGTAATTTGCAGTCAGCTGGAATAGCTCCACCGGCACCTAACGCGATCACATCCCCCGGGACTAACAAAGTCGCGTTGATGGTGTATATTTTATTTTCTCTCTTAACGATCGCTTCTGGTTTCAACGAATCTCTCAGAGCTGCGATGGAATCACCAGCCTTTAACTCCTCGATAAAGCCGACCAAAACGTTCAGTAACTGCAAAACAACCAGCACAAGGACGTCGACCACGTCGTCGGGCGAACTGTGCACGTACGCTTCTAAACTTTCGATAAGAATCGCGGCCCAAATCATCAACGGCATCGGCTGGACAAATTCCAGAGCCAGTTTCACCCAGACGTTTTCTTCTTTCCTGGAGAGTTCGTTCAAACCGAACAACTGCAAGCGTCTCTCCGCTTCGAGTTCGGTTAAACCGTCCTCGGGAGTGTTGAACAGAGTCTCTCTGTCCACGCCCATGTAATACTGATCGTTCGTCGTCATACTACTCATATTGTTATTATTCTCCTCGCCAGAATCGCTTCCGGTGTCCGACTTATTGGTGCCGTATTGCGACTCTGGACCTGATTTTCCCGCGGTTAACAACGGTTTCGTTCCATCACCAGAGCTGCCGGACTCGATGTCGTTGTACGGCTTCTTCGTCGGCGACATGTTTGTTCTCCTTTTCTTCTTCTTCTTTTAAAGTATTACTCTCGATCGGAAAGAAAGAAAGAAAGAAATTCTCGAAGAGTCGGGGAAACACCCACACGCGGCCTTTTGAGGATGATGATTACGCCCCAAAGACGGAGAGAAAGAAGAGAGAAGAGAGTCGTAGACACGCGTTTCGAGCGAGATCAATTCTCTGTACTATCGGTGGTATGAGACGTGCGCAATTCGAATAATACTATATATTATATAATACGTTACGCGAAAAGGCAGCACGCGCAATAAATATAATGTGTGATATAGTCGCGTGGCCAACTAATGCAGATTGTTCGTGTGTTTAAGCCACAAACGGAAAGAAAGAATTTTTTTGGTGTTGGTTGGTGTTCGAAATTCAGGTCACAGAGCGGCTCCTCAAAAAATTTTTGAGAGAGAAGAGGCAAGGAAGCACGAAAACAGAGAAAGGACTCCTCCTGTCCTCAGTAGTTCTAGTTCAAGTCGTTTGTATACGAAGAAGCATGGGAGGAGGACTTCGACGAACACTCTCAGCAATAACAACAACATCATCATCATCATCGAGAAGACATGTTGCATCGTCGTCGAGTAGTCACATCATCACAGACTCGTTGTTCATTCGATCGCTCGTTTCTGCTGTCCCTTTCGATGGTGGTGGTCGCACGACGAGTTCTTCTTCTTCTTCTTCTTTCGGAGGAGGAGGAGGCGAAGGAGGAGGAGACCAAATGCGGCGTCGTCTTTTCTCATCATCATCAATAAACGAAGAAGTGGTGAGAGAAGAGGTAAGCAGACGATATCAACACCAACGACAGAGAATAGTACAACGACAACAACACAACAACAGTAGCTTTAATAACAAAAACAGATTTATGAATAGAAGTGGCAGCACGAGAACATCCTCCTCCTTGTTGACGAGTCAAGTGCGTGGATATGCGTTTTGGAGTAACAACAAGAACGAAAGTCCTTCTTCTTCTTCTTCGGCAACGAATGAGCTCGAAGACGGCACGAGTAGTAATAGTAGTGGCGATGAAGGAGGAGACTCTGTGTCATCAATAGTAACAGATCTTAGCAGCAATACTACTCTTCCTCCAGGAACAGAACTTGTCGGCGAAGTCGCGCAAATAGCGGGGGAGTCGTGGTACACCACCGCCGGTTTGATGTACGTCATGGAATACTTTCATCTCGTGAGTGGATTAGAGTGGTACCAAGCGATTGCCGCTGCGACTGTAGTTATGAGAACATTAACACTACCATTTACCGTGATGCAAATGCGAAATACGGCGCGGATGCAGTTGGCGCGACCGGAAATGGAGCGACTTCAAGAACGCGCGAAGCAAACGCAAGCGCAAAACGACCCCGAGGCGGCGCAGAGACATTTGAGCGAGGTGACGGCTATATGGAAAAAATACGAGTGTCATCCGGTGAAATCGTTAGCACCTTTGTTAGTTTCAGCACCGTTGTTCGTGTCCTTCTACTTTGCCATCTCGAGAATGGCGGACGGGATTGGATCCTTCAAAGACGGGGGTGTGTTTTGGTTCACCGATTTATCCGCCGCGGATCCAACCATGATGATGCCTCTGTTGACGTCCGCTTTATTTTTAGCCTCGGTCGAGTTAGGTGCCGTAGAAGGTATGAACAACAATCAACAAGGCCTGACCATGAAGTGGGCACTCCGAGGATTAGCCTTAGCTTTAGTGCCGATGACGTGGAACTTTACTCAAGGCGTGTTTTGTTACTGGATCACGAGCAACTCGTATTCGCTCTTCCAGGCGACTTTGTTCAAGTCTACGATGATGAAAAGATTAGCCGGCATTCCAGATACCTCTCACTTGGCGAACCTAGATTCCAACTTGTTGAACCAAAAAGTCAACTTGGATAAAATTCACGAAAAGTGGGGCGAGAAGCCGACGTTACATTCGCAGCGACCGCCGAAAAAGATTAAAGCGGGGAAGCGAACATATTCATCCTCGGGACATCAAGAACGACACGAAGAACACGTCGCGGTAAAATACTTACCGTCAAATGCACTTTTTAAGGAGAGAGGAGATATGTTTTGAATAAAGTAGTAGTTGTCATGATTAGGACGAGAGAAAGAAAAACTTATTATTTTCCCTTTCGTGGGCTCGTTTTCCGCTCGGGTGTCCATCAAAATAAGTACTTTTACGTTTGAATCTTCCCTCATAAAATCCAAATGTCAGCCTTTACAGCGTTGTTAAACGCTCATGCGCTTCGCATGCGATCGTCGTCGTTCTCCGAATCCTCCTCGTGCTCCTCTTCGTTGAGAGGAGGAGGACGAGGAGCAACGACGAGGACGCGCGTGTTCTCCACCAGACGTGATGATACTAGTAGTACTAAAATCTTTCGTCGTCGTTGCGTATCTCTCTCCTCCTTCTCCCGTTCAAAGAGAGAAAGTGGACGACAACAACAACAACAACAACAACAACAACAACTGGTAGAAGCGTTGCAGCAACAACATCAAAGGAGAAATAATAATACTACTACGAAGAGCAGAGGATCAGGGGTCATCGTTGGCGTCCGCAACGATAATAGTAGCAGCAGTAGTCTTAATTATTATTCGTTGAACAGTAGTAACGAGAACGATCAAACGTCCAGCAACAGAGAAGAAAGAAAGAAGACAGCAGCACAAAGGTACGGCAAGAAGAACTGGTGGGGCACCGGGTCCTACACGAATTCCGTGTTTAGCAAGAAAGTTGTCACGAGAGCGACGACGAATAACTTCTCCGCGTACGCAGCTTCGGACGAGAACAACAACAACAACAACAACGACATTTTTAAAGGGAATGCAGCTTTCAATCTCTTCCTCGGACCGCCGATGAAGATTTTTGGGGCTTTATGGAACAGATTGGCAAAGCCGTTGCAAGATTTTGGCTTTGGTAGAACGCGAATTATGGAAGGTGGTGTAGGTTTGTTCATCGTTGGAGGGGCACTGTTGGGTGCTTTGATCGCCGGATGGATTGTCGGCATCTTTAACAACGCCAGGAAGAACTCTTACCAAGCGTTTATTGAATTCCCACTCGCGTGTGGGATTCAATGCGGGACGAACGTAAGAATCAGAGGCGTGAAAGCGGGAACGGTGTTATCTGTGCAACCAGCTTTGGATAAAGTGACGGTTTTGGTGGAAATGGACGATAAGAAAGTGCCGATTCCAAGAAATTCGACGATTGATGCGAATCAGTCAGGATTAATCGCAGAGACTATTATTGATATTACCCCGAAATTACCCATCCCGCAAGCGCAATGGGGTCCGTTAGATGCCGGGTGTGAAGGGGAAGGTGTTATCGTGTGCGATCGAGGACGAATTGAAGGGAGACCGGGGGTTTCTATGGATGATTTAGTTGGCATTTGCACGCGCTTAGCGAAAGAGATGGAACAACAGGATGGAATTCGAAAGATGTTTCAAGTCACGGATGGGGCTCAAGATTTGATGCAGGTTTTAGAACCGTTATTAACCGAAGCTGCTTTGATTGCCAGAGAGCTTCGACCGATGATGCAAGGTGTCAAAGACCAGGGTACATTGGAAACGATCGAGCTATTAGCGGGACATGCGTCGGCTACGGTGCAAGATATTCGAGAGTTGCGACAAACGATTTTAACCGAGGAAAATCAAGACATGTTGAGACAATCTATCTCGACTTTGACAAAGACTTTGCAACACGTAGAAAAAGTATCCGGAGACATTTCGAGCGTCTCTGGTGACCCGAGCACTCGAGCTAACTTGCGACACTTGATACAGTCGCTTTCGCGTTTGGTAGACGCTTAGACAAGTTTTTATACCATCGACTCTGATGACAAACGTGTTGTACAAACAAGTGCTATTCTATATTCTAATTCTAAAGCTTTACATTTTCTTCCTCTAGCAATCGCTTCTTCAGCGTCTCTAGAGCTTCACGCGTTAACATTGGATGCACCTCCACATTTTCTTCTTCGTCGTCCTCGCTTTTCGTCCTGTGTGCGAATAGTAACCTTCTCGCTTCTGTGCTGGACAATCCAACTATCCCGTGCTTTGATATTAACGAATCATCATCTTTCGTCGTTTTTCCACTGTTGAATATCTTTAGCGATCTTATTGCGCCTCTGACTCGTCCAAACTCGAACCCTTCTTTGAAACCAGTTTTATATCCTTCGTTGAATCCTTTTTGCACCGTGGCGGTTCTCCCGACGTCTAAACCGTCTCGATAACCGGCGTTGAAAAACCTCTCTCGTCGAGTCTCTGACTCTTGCTGGAGAAGATTGAACTTATTGTTCGCTTTCTCTTCTTCTCCAATATTATTATCGTCGTCGTCGTTGTCGTCGTCGTCGCCCCAGACGTCTGCCGTTCCGCCTCCCGCGATGGGCATAATAACAACGGGAGGACGAATTATTGAAGAAAATTTTTCCTGCATTTACGTTTTTTGCATGGCACATAATATCATTCAGTTTCGTTTACAAATCATTTACACTAAATACGGACTATCTAAAACGGCGTAGCCAGCCGCAACGCCACCTTCGTCGCTCGAAGCCGCTTTCGTTCTCAACAAGCTCCCGCCATGTTCGTTCATGACTCGTGCGGTATTACTATTCACGTCGCCTTTGCGCAAATACGAACCGTAAATTCCCAACTCGCTCAAGCTTTCGATTTCGTGCGCTAAACCTTTCCTCAACATGGTCACTTGATGACTGGGAGGAAATATTCTTTGCATCAAGATGTACGCCGGTAAATCTTTCGTATCGTTCTCTAATTTTTCTTTCAGTTCTTTTCCGTACAAGTTGTTCCCGCCACCTTCGCGTTGTGGCTTTAACACGTAATCCGCCGGGTTAGATAATCCTAGTTGGATTGTTTTTTGCATGTTTTTTTCGCCTTCGAAAGAGTACAAACCGGCAAACACTTTTCGCATCTCGGTCGCATCGTTTGGCATAAACTTTTCGAGCACGCCTTCTTCCGCTAAAGCTTGTTGAATCTTCTTCGAACCGGCCAGGTGCATGGCCACCGAAGGCGACTTCAAAGAGCTCGATTTCTCCAACAACATCTTCGCTTCCCATTGCGCTTCACTTGGAAAATCGCTCGGTGAGTAGCCAGCGCGAAAGTATATGACGCTACATAACTGACCATCGATGGAGAAGAGGTTTGTTTTCAGATCTAATCTACCGCTTTCGTTGATTTCCCGAAGCGTCTTACGAATCGTCTTCACCCCGATTGTTTCGAATACTTTCTGAGATATCAATCTTTGATCGAATATGTTCGTTTCCCCTTCCTGAACAACCATTAAAATACTAGCGTTCTCGCATTCCATGCACTTCCAACCTTCGCAAAGGGTTTTCGCCGCTTGATTGAGCGAGTCGTTCGTCGGCATGTTTTCTTTCTTCAACTTCATATCGTCATCGATGTTCCCTTTCGTATACTCCGCTAAATGCTGATGCAACAGCGTCACTTTCGAGCCTAACCCCATAAAAGACGTGCTCACTGTGTTCACTTCGACTTGTAAAGGCATTCCCGATCGCGTGTCGAGCATATAATCCGTCCGTAAAATACCTAGCTCTTTATCTAATCTCCCGTTCCCGCGTTTCCCGCACGCCTCGTAAATTTTCCAGAGTCTCCCGGTAAACTCCGGGTCGCTCAGCGCGGCTTCTCTCAAAGTCTCTCGCATGAATGCGTCGTCCTCGGAGACTTTATCGTACAACTCCGCAAATTTTGGCGTTATTTCTTTCGCAAACTCAAACACATCTTTCGGAAACGGAGTCGGATACAGCGCGACTGGCGCGTGAAACACTTGTCCAGCCGTCTCCTTCCCAGTGGCGACGACTAAACCGTGTTGAAACGCCCACGAGATGGCTTCTTCAGCGGTTGGGCGGATGGTCGGATCGTCCACATCATCGTTCACGAGCATACTGCTGTTGGTGCTACTGCTACTACTACTGTCGTTTTGACTCCCTCGCCTCTTTTTATTGCTCCGTCGAAAACGAAAAGAAGAAGACAAAGAAGAGGAGGAGGAGGCGTTGGTTGCCGCCGTTTGCGATGGTCGTCTGCGATAACGATGATGATGTCCTCTTCCTCGGAGAAAAGCAGCAAAAACGACGAGCGCACAAGAACACTGGTGATACGTACGAGATGATGACGATGACTTTGAAGAAGAAGAAGAGGAGGAGGAGGCGAGAGAGGGAAGGAGCGTCGTCTTCATTTAGGATAATGAGACATTCTACACGAGTTTCTTTTCTTCTGTTTTTTCGCCTTGCCGGTTCCACCCGTTTTTTTGAAATCAATTTATTTTTCGATTCTTCAAAAGAGATTCAACAGAAACATCAAGCCTCCTTCCTCTCGTTTTGGTGAAGGCAAAGAGGACGAAGAGAGCACAAAAAAACACCCACGCGCACCCACGCTGCTGCTCACGACGCGCGAACTATTATAATACTTGTCTGCGCTTATCTATATATATATATTTGAAAGTACAGATACTACAGGCGAGAGAAAGAGACGTTGTATTGCTTTTTGGAAAATTCAAAAAAAAAATTCAAAATGAATTTCGACGATGTTCCCGTCGTCCGGAACGAGAAGAAGTTCGACGACATCGTCCAAGAGGCTTTGAAAGGAGGGGATCCGCAGTTGCTCGTGCCGCCTAAGTCTATCGCCAAAGACGTTTTGAAGGAGACGACTGGAAACGTGTACGCGATGAGTGGGGGACAAAATTTTGCGACGACTGGTGGCACGACCACTGCGACTGTTGACAGTCCGATGGCGGCGAAGACTATTCCTGCTTCGATATCACCGGTGAATGCGAACAACGCGAGCACGGATTCACCTAAGAGGACTTTTTTGAAGAAGGGGACGGGCGTGAAACGTATTTATACTCCTCCGAAAGAACGCACGTCGCCGTCGCCGTTGGCGTCTTCTTCACGAAAAGCCGAACAACAAGTGGCAGTAAAAGACAAGACAAAAATGACGGCGTGGGAAGTGGAGGAGTACGAAATGCAACAGGAAGTGGCGAATTTTGAATCTTTAGAGCATGCGATCAAAGGAAGAGCGTCGCAAGCGTCGATTGATCGCGCGGCTGAAGAGTTTGTGCAAAATAGAAGAAACGCCGAGGAGATGCTTTCCGAAGACCCGCTCTCGTATCCGTACGCTCTGAAGCAAGTCCTAGCGAGTGATGATGAAGCAGTAGCAGCGACAAGAACAACAAGAACAACAACAACAACGATGACGACGAGTAGTCCAGGTGTAGCGTCGTTTACGCAAACGAGTGGGGGTGAAGATGATAGAAAGCCTGTATCGACAAAACACCGAGCGACTTCGCCCGTGGCAACGAGCACTCCGCCTCCGTCCGCTTTCCGACGTTCCGTGCGAGGTTCACCTATGCCACCCTCCTCGTCCCAACGAATCAACGAGTTGGCGCGAAGCTCCATGTCGCCTGCCGCAGTCAACCGCTCTGCGATTAAAAGACAAGAAAACGCTCGAAAAACTCTGGATAAGGACCGAGCGGAACTCGAGAAAGATATGAAAAATTTCAAGAAGCAAATGATGGAGTTTAGAGAGCAAAAGGATGATTTCGCGAGTCACATGAAGCGAGAGAGATTGGCGCTGGAACAAAAAGAACGCTCAGTTTTAGGACAATCTCGAACAGAGCGCGAAGAGATTAAGCTTTTGAGAGGTGAAATAGAAAAAATGAAGGAAGATCAAAAGCATAGAGATCAAAAGTCAAAGTTGACTGTCGATCGTTTGCGGAAACAAGTTGAAAATTTATCTCAGGAAGCGGCCGCATTGAAGTTGGAGAAAGAGCGAATGTCAGAAGAAATGCGTCGCATGAAGATGTCTCAACGTCAGAATAGCTCGCAGACACCGGTTAAAACGGAACCAATCGTTTCAAAACCGGTGAAGTCGTCGCCCATGTTCGCAAAAGCGTCTCCGCCTCCGGTATACATCAACGCTGCTCCCGCGCAAGAAGCTAGGAATATGTGCGTGAAAGAAGAAGAAGAAGAAGTAGAAGAACATCATATTTACGAGGAAGAAAAGGTTCCGGATGAACTCTTACGCATTCCAAATATCGATCCAGCGCCAACTTGGAACGATGTCGCAGAAATTGGTGTTTCCGAGGACGTTCACGCGGATGGGAAAATCACCCGAAAATATGCGGACGGCACCCGAGTGACAAAATTTTACAACCAAAATTCCTTTCGCGTTGAAAGCGGTTCCTCATTGATCATGTATTACGACAACGGTGACATGAAAGAAACCCTTTCAGATGCGAGTATGCACATAGTGCGATACTGGTATTCCGGTGTCCGAACGTGGCAGTCGAACTATAAAATAGGAAAACTTTTGTCCGGACGGAGCGAGAAGGAGAGAGCGACCAAATTCGAGTACAGCATCTTTCACTACATGGACGTGAAAGAGGTGGAGGTTGAATACGTGAGCGAAATCAAAGACGTATATAAAGATAACGGAGAAATATGGAGAATATACCCGGGCGAAAACGGTAGGCAAGAAATGATAGGTTATAAATAATACTACAGGTAACTCGCACCAGCGAAAATTTCAAACCCACTGTTGTCCAAAAACACCTCGATCGTTGTCCCCTTTGACTTCAAAGAGGGAAAAAACAATATTCATCAGCACAAGCACTTTAGAAAAAAGGAAACGTGTAACACACGCACACAGTATTCGTAGTATCACATCATGTCCTCCGCGACGAGCATCGACATTCGAACTGCACCTACCGAACAACTCTCGGTGAGTACAGTGGGAGCTTCTTTCTCTCCTTCTTCTTCCTCTGTGTTCGATTCTAAAACGAAATTTATTCTCTCTCTCTCTCGCTTTCTCCGATCTGTTTTTCTTTTCACGAACAAAGATTGACCGACTTTTTCTTCCTCGTCTTCTCCATCTTTGAATATCAGGTATTGCAAGAGCAACTAAAACACGATTTAAACATGTGCGCGGAGAGTGTACAAAAATTACAGCAAGCGGTGGGAAAATATCACACCTCTGGAATGGCCTGCGAGGCTTTGAACGAAGAGGAAGTAGGGACGCCAATGTTAGTGCCTGTGACGGAGAGTTTATACGTTCCCGGGAAAGTAGGCGCGACGGATAAAGTTTTAGTAGACATAGGTACGGGGTATTTCGTAGAGAAAACACCGAAAGGGGCGGAGGAGTACTGTAAAAAGAAAGTGCAGGAGTTGCGAGTGAACATGGAGAGGATTATGAACGTAGTGCAACAGAAGCGAAAACAGTTGGTGATGGTCTCCGAGCAGCTTTCGAAGAGGGGACAATGAATAAAACGAAAGAAGTAAACAATAATAGCAGCAGTATAGTTTTTCTTATTATAGCAACAAACAAAAGACCACGAAGATGATGTATTACTACATATTTATTAAGCGAGTGCGCGTACACGTAACGCGTAAGTGACTTCAGTGTGTATTCATTCTTGATAGCGAAAGTGTCCTAAAAATTCCGTGTTCCCTTCTTTCGCGCCTTTAATCGGCGACACGGTGTGATTAATATACTCGTAACCTAACGTTTTCGCCCCTTCAATAACGTTTTGAATCACCTCTTCGTGCACTTTTGTGTCTCGAACAACTCCTTTACTCCCTATCTGTTCCCGTCTCGCTTCAAATTGCGGTTTAATCAAAACAATCAAATCGCCGTTTGGTTTCGACACTTTCGCCACGCTCGGTAAAACTTTCAACACCGATATAAAACTCAAATCCAAAGTCACCACCTCCACTAAATCCGGCAAAGCCTCTAAATATCGCAAATTCTGTCGTTCCAGGACTACAACTCGTTCGTCTGTTCTAATTTTCTCGTGCACTTGTCCGTATCCAACGTCCACGCCGTACACTTTCTTTGCGCCTTGTTGCAACAAACAGTCGGTAAACCCGCCGGTGCTCAACCCGGAGTCTAAACAAATCTTATCTCGAACGTCCACCTCGAAAAACTGCAGCGCCTTCTCTAACTTCAACCCTCCTCGACAGACGAATTTCGGTTCCTCCGCTAAGACTTCAAACTTTACGTTCGGTTTCAGCTTTGTCCCCGGTTTCGTTATTTTCTCTCCATCGACCAAGACTTTCCCTTGTTGAATCCAACTTTGAACGACGTTTCTGCTCAAATCTGGATTGGTGAGCAACGTCAGTTCGTCCAGTCTTTGTTTCGGGCCCGATTTCGCGTACGATATCGTCGTCGTTTTCTCTATTTCCTCCTCCTCCGATGAAGACGACGATGCTCTCGCCCTCGTCGTACCACTCCTATTATTACCACTCCTATTATTATTACTACTACAACTCCTAAAATTCGTACTTTTTCTGTTACGAGCCCCGAACAAACACAACATCAAAAACCGTGTCGTCGTGTGGTGGTGGCATCGTCCCCCGCGAGAGTAGTGTTTCGACGATGATGATGACATCAGCGAGGAGAAACATCTTCCCGTGGTAAAGGTCGCCGCCGCTCTCATTATTGATGAATACTACTCAATGCGCGCTCACAATTAATATTTGTGGAAAAGAGCTTTTTTGGTTCCCTTTTCAGCTTTTTTCAGTCAGGCGGCGGCTGGTGGATTGGCGGAAAACAAATCATTCATTTCATCACTTCATATTATTCGAAGCACACCACGCACACATAATCAACACATTCATCGAGAATACTATGCTCGCGTTTACGACGAGAAGCACCGCGCTACCCTTCCAAACGACGATAAAAACTCTGAAGAAGACTATCAGGGAAAAGGCTGCTTATGCTAATAAATATAAATCGAAAACGACAACAACGACTTTTGCCCTCGCGGATGAGGATGACGACGAGTTCAATGTTGACGACGGCAAAGAAGACGAGGATAGGGCGTTCATTGACTCGTTCGAAAGAGACGGTTCAGCGACGAGTTCTTCTTCTTCTTCCACCTACCCTTTACGGGTGAAATCGATCGATGCTTTGAGCAGTACGACGACGCCTCGGAAGAAGACGCAACGAGAAATTGAGGCGCAGACTATCGAAGACGCGAACGGTTTTCACGCGCCGTGGTCGCAATACGAGTTAAGAGTCGAGGAAGACGACGACGACGAAACGACTCCGTGGGAAGAACACATGAAAGAAGTCATGGGGAAGAAAGCAAACTGGCCGTGTTGGGATTTTTCGAAACCGGAGGAGGAGTACGAACCGGAACCAGAGTTTGTTTCGTTTCAGAAACCTCCGGAAAAATACGACGCCTTCGAGGAGAAGGCGCGGTTGTATAAAGAACGCGTGAAGAAAGAAAGAGCGCAAGCGATGAAAGAGAAGGAAGAGAAAATTAAACAGTTTCGATACTTGTCGCAAGATGGGGACATTCGATTGAGAGATAAGAAAACAGTAGACGAGAGCGAGTGGGACCACGAGAAAATCGTCGAGTTGATAAACTTTGACCCGAAGGAAAGGAGGAGGATGATGCAGTCTTCAGTGGAGGTGTACGACCCTCGATTTCCGTACGATTTCGGAGAGTGCCCGGATCCGCCTGAAGATACCTTGGACTTCCTTTATAAAATCGGTAGATTGTGCGTAGATGACGAGTGGGAGGATCGAAAATGGATCGAAATGACTGGCGAACCGACGCCAAAGTTTGACGATTTGGACTTGGACAAGGAGGAGCAAAAAGAAGAGCTCGGCTTGGAAGAGATGCGAGAAGAGAAGTTGATGAAGGCGAAAGATATCGGTTTCGACGATGACGACGACAACGAGGAGGAGAAAGAAGAAGAAGAAGAATAAGAGAAGATTTTGTTATTGTTGTTAATATAGTAGCCGCGTACAAAAAAAATTGTCAATCAGGGTATTCCAAGCGCCTTGCGTCGTGCCTCCGCGTACGATTTGAAAGCTTCGTTGTCTGGAGAAAAAAACACCGCTTCGACGATAGATGAATTTTCTTTCTTCCTCAATTCAACGTGCCAACCTTCTTCTATCGTATCGAGCTCTTGAAACCGTTCCCTTCGCGATTTGTGTTCCTCGGGTAAATCTCTAATGAACCCTCTCGGAACGAGTATGAACTTCTCGTCCACGACCATCTCTGCTTTACCGCCCGCTCCGGCACCTTTCGCATTCCTTTTATTACTTTGCGATGTGTTTATCCTAGAAGGATCTGAGCGTTGCCCGAGCTGGAGTCTCGCTATTCCTCCTTCCAAGGAGTCTTCCATATCTTTTTGCTTTCTATGTTTCCCACTTTGGTTTTGTAGCGAACTTTCGTCAAACGCCGAACGACTCTCCGCCTCTGCGGTCACCGAGAGCGATAACACGTCTAAACGCACACTCCCTTTACTCGCTTTTGCGTACGCGTCGCACGGTCTATACATTGAAGATTCTATCGTACACACAATTGTTCGCGTGAACTTGCTATTATTACTATCGTCACTTTTCTCCTCGCTCAAACTATTCGTCTCTACGTTCGCTTCGTGTTCTTTAAGAAAATTCAACATCTCCTCCTCCTTTGTTTTCGCCTCTTCCTCGCTCTCTGCTGCTACGGTAAACTTAAATCGCATCGGCGCTCGTTTAATCGGGAACAGCTTAGCTAATTTCGGTATCATCGCCAGCGCTTGCTGCTTTGCCGACTTGGTCGGATCTACAGAAAAGTGACACTCCTTCAGCGCGCTTTCAATCATGCCGTGCGGGTACGGCCTATTCGTCTCTGGATTTATAGTCTTCTCGACCAATATGTTCACGCAATCTCTCGTCACCGACTCTTGCCCAACTTCTCTTTCTTTCTCTCCAACCTGTAACTCGCCTTTTTCTAAAATCACTCGACATATCTTCTCCTCGTCCGTCGTCCCGAACGCCTTCTTCAAATCCGCCTCTTTGGCGACGATGCCTTTGGAAACGTTCAAGTAAATAGCGGTCGTTTGTAACACGTTATCTACATCCTTCTCCGCGCCAGCTCGAAAAGAAACGACCGTGTTCTTATAGCACGCGATTTCAAACCGAATGCCGTGCGTTTTGTATCTCACCACCGCGACATTCGTCAGTTTCTTAATCCCGACTGGAATTGAAAGGCGTCCAGCCATTATTCTTTTATATCTTCTTCTTTGTTGTCTTCTTCTTCTTCTTCTTAATGTATTTTACTCCTACTCCAACATTTGAGGATGGCGGCGATGATATCCTTCTTCCAGAGTAGAGTGGTAAAAATAGAACAACAACTCTTTTTTATTGCGTATGTTTTATGCACTCTTCAAGTTGCGCGGTGGATGTTAACGAGAAAATTCTTTGTTGTTGTTGTTGTTGTTGTGTGTGGAAGAAGAAGGACGAATCACTTGAATCGAAAAAGAAGAAAAAAAAAAGAAGGAAAATCGACTCCTCGCGATATAATAATTGTCGCGACAATAATACTAAGAGCACACACGCACCATTATTGTGGTGAACAACACAACAAGTACATCAGACACATCGAAGAAGAGCGTTTTATTTGTTATTTGTTAGTATTAGTATCATTTTGAGTGTACACAAAGAAGAATAAGAGGGAAGAGATCGCGAATTTTTCGAGAAGAAGAATTAGAAGATTTAGACGAAGAAGAAGAGATCGTACGTGACATAGTACGACTACCACGAGAACAACAAGAATAGATTATTTATAACAACACAAAATGTTACCGCTCTCCTTGCTGAAAACCTCCCAAGGGCACTCCATGCTCGTTGAGTTGAAAAACGGTGAAACCTACAACGGAGTTTTAAACGCCTGCGACGCCTGGATGAACGTCCACTTAACGAAAGTGGTGTGCACGAACAAAGACGGCGACCGGTTTCACGAGCTGGAGACGTGCTTTATTCGAGGGAATACGATTAAATACATGTGCGTGCAAGAAGAGATCATTCAGTTAGCGAAAGAGGAGAACGAAAGGAGAGCGGCGCAAAGAGGACCGTATCAAGGCCGGGGCGGCGGCAGAGGCGACGGCGGCAGAGGGAGAGGTCGAGGCAGAGGAGGCAGAGGAGGCAGAGGCGGCAGCGACCAATAATAACAATAAACATCATCCCTAGTTTAATAAAAATAGTAGTTTGTTTGTGTGTACATATACGTACTCAGCATTGGTAATAATTAGCTCATTCGACTCGCTTCCTTCTTTGATGAAAGTACCCGCTCGCCTCCCTTTGCGTACTTTATTTGTCAGCAGCTGTTTAAAAGTAAAACCAAGAATTCAGGGCACAGACTCTACATAACATCGCCTCCAGAATAATACCAGTTTACGACTCCTTTACTAATAATAGTTTATCATCGTAGGAGCGATACATGAAACCACGCACGTCATCATGCGCACCAAACTCCTCTGACCGCGAGAGCGCACGAAGAATAATTCGATTTTTGTCGTAAGTAGAGCGCGACGACGAAAGAATCACCTACTCGTACAACAATCGAGAAAGTCGTTACGCGTTGTTCGTACAAAATGGTCCGAGCGCACAGCGAAAGATCCGTGGACGCTTTAGTCTCCGATTTTATCCTCGAACAATCCTTAGAGAACATCGAATTAATACACGAACAACTTCGAGGCGCGTATGATGGAGAATCGAGAGAGGAAGGAGAAGGACAGTTGAACACACGAGAAGAGAGGAATGAGTTGCAACAAACGCCTCTTCTCGCGTCGTCGGCATCGCCTTCACTGCGAGCATTGGCATCTGTCGATGCTTCCACGGATGCTTTGCGGATATTCATAAAGCGATTGTGCGACGAAAACAGAGAACACTCGGAGTACGAGGATGCAATGTTGCTGGATATTATCGGAGTGTTTGCAAGCGCTTCGTGTTCGCCTCGAACGCTGCGCTTTTGGTTCGAGACGATTGCAAAGAACAGGAAAAGGAAGAAAGAAGGCGTAGAAGCGTTGTTACGATCGGTTCGAAATGCAAACGGAAGATCTGCAACGTCGTCGTTCTCGCCAAAATGTTGTTTTCATTTAGACGGCGAAAATGCGGGGATTTTAGGGAACGCGGAAGCTAAATGGCCGTTCGCAAAGGATGGTTTCTCGGTCGTCACGTACGTGTACGTAAATAGCTTTGAGAACTCCGAAACGAACCAGATTAACGCGGAAGCGTTAGCGCAAGCTGCGCAAATTTCAACGCCAAATATGAAGATCTCACCGACGGCGGCACAAGTTTTAGCATCCGCTGCGGCTGGAAGTAAGGTAGAGTACATGCCGCGACTTTTCTCGTTGCTTTCGAGCGAGGGGTCTTCGGGGTACGAGAGTTATTTTCATAAGAACTACTTAATATTCGAAGCTCAAGGAGAAAAAGGCGAAAGGATTACGCTCCCATTCTCGCACCAGTTTCAGTTGAAAACTTGGCTATGCGTTGGCGTGGAGTACTCCGTGAAAAGAGAGATGGCATCGTTGTACATCAACGGGAAGCTCGTCGAGACGCACTCGATGAAACTACCTAAAGTAACGAAACCGCTTGGTTTTTGTTGTCTGGGAACAAACCCTCCCGCAGCAATGGCTGGTATGCAAGATAAGAGAAGACAGTGCGCTTTATACGCTGAGCTTGGCCCCGTGTATATCTTTAGAGATGGACTTGGAACGCAGGCTTTCAAGAAACTATACGAACGCGGGGGGGATTACGTGCCATGTTACGTTGGTCAATATCGAGATTCACTTTTGACTACAGCTTTGAGTCAATCCATAATTGGTGGTCATAGTAGTGGTGGTGGTGAAAATAATAGTACTCATCATCATCACGAAAGCAGTACTGATCCATTTGCGCGAACGGCAAGTGGCAACGTCGCCACATCTACTGCTCCCACAACTACCAAGGGTGAAGAAGATGAAGCGGAGATATTCGACAAGTCGCTATCGCCAAAACTTTTGCAACTGTTCCATCCTTCCGTATCAAAGTTGAACATTAAATCTGTTACGAACCTTGCGCCCTCTGGGTCTAGCAATGCGGGCCGGAAAGGGATTTTGATCGGAAACACAAAGGTATTCAAAAGAGATTTGATTCGTGATTCGATGTGGGAGAATTTCCAACCAGGACCGTGTGAAATGTTAAGACTCTTGTTGGATGAAGAAGGAAAAGAGGATAATCGCATCGTTGATAAGTCAAACGCGTGCCTCATTCTTCAAGTCATGGTCGAGTTAGCTCGAAGTCATTCTCAAAACGTTCAAGCTATGGCAAGCATGAATTTGGGAAGACTCCTTTCTCAAATACTTCCCAGACTATTCCAGGAGACACCAAACGAGGATAGTTTGCACGTCGAAATATGTAGGTTACTCGGTAAACTTCTCGTCATCTCCAGAGAACACGACGGCTTGTACGATGAAATGCTCGCGTCTCTTTATTTGACGCTCAAACCATACGCTCAAACTGGTTGTTCTTCAAATGGTATCGTTGAAGTGTTGCGCTCGTTAAATGCGGAAGCGCACGCAAACGCAAGCGCACTTGTGAAATTAAACGGTTTACAGATGCTCCTAGATACTGGCTGGGACAACATTGAGATGCTTAGATCCAATGAAGATATCGCAGAAGAGCTTACTCTTTCGCTCTTCGTGATTGTTTCCGCGGGAGATGCGATTGAAGCGTCAAAAATTCTTCTCGAATTCATCAGTGCTTTCGATGGTACTCAAGGGTACTCACTCATCATCTCGAAAGGATTGAAAGCTTTAAATAGAGCTGTTCACGCGTTGAATCATTCTTTCAGGAGTGCATTCACCGAGAATTTCATTGGTCAAGGTGGCATTGAAATTTTAATGCGGTTGCTCCGAAAAGTTGCCATGAAAAATGAAGAAGATGGAACATCTCGCGACGAAGAGAAATACGGCACTGAATCTGAGATAATCGCCGACGTCATTTTGATCACCGGTCATTTAATGAATGGTGGCTTCCTAAATATTAACGATTTGACTTCTGCGAAAGCAATAAATGAAGAAGGTAGCGTCACGGCTTCACAGGTAGTTCGTTCAATCAGACATACTCTTCGATCAAATCCTTGTATGCTTTTGAACGAATCCGTATTTGACGCTTTACTTTCGATTTCGTTGGCGACGAAGATTAATCATCTCGAGGACATAATGGCGGCCAACGTACCCTCGGTAAAGAACGAATTGATGTTTGACGCCCTTCTTGAATCGTTACCGTACTCGAAACCAAGTGTTCGTAAGAGAGCTTTGGATGCTTTCATTCTTTTGGCGTGTACAAAGGCAGAAAACAGAGATACTTTAGTTTCTACGCTGGAATTCCCGGAATGGATCGTCCTGCTACTTATTCGCACGAAAATTAACAGTGATAATGAAGACGATACCATCAAAGTTGGTATTGATTTACTTGACATTCTTTTACATCACGCGTTGAGAGCCTCGCGTGATGGTGCTTTTGTTCTCGAAATTTTGTCGAAATCTTTCAAGACGACCGGTGAAGCTAATGCGAAATCGATCGAGCAGAAAGTACTGACGAATCTGCTTTCGTTTGTTTTTAAAGAACTCAGAGGCTTTAATAAGCTCGGCATTTCGGAAAATTCCCTCGTCATGCGCGATAACGGCTTGAAATTATTATCAGTCGTGGATACACATTTGCATCGCATTGGGACTGATTCAGAAGCGAGTGATGAAGATTCCAAGAAAATGGCCGATATGTACGCAGAAATTCGTAACATTCTCGGTACCGCAACAGATGTATCAAAAAATAGTGACTCAAGTGGTCATGTTTCTGCGGAAGAGTACACGCTGAGTTCTCATCAGTCGATCGAAATTCCTGGCCATCTTCCCTTCGCGAGGCGTCACGCCACAAACAGAAAGAATTCTTAGATTTAGCCGCTTCAATATTGTATACATACTACTACTTCTAATGACGTGCGCATGCTTATTAATTTTCTATGTCTAACAATGCTACCGTACTAACTATTATTGTGGTGCTTTTACAATCCAGAAACCCAACCTGATTGTAATAAGTTGTCCACCAATCTAAGCGATAAACTTGGGTTCGCCAAGATGACTATCTCTCCATTTTCGAGACCGACGATGATATTCGTCTCGTCGCTTGTAAGCGTTAGCGATGTGACTGCAAACTCTAACGCCCACGTGTTATACAAAGAGAGCCACGGCAAGGCAAACAAGCAAACTCCACCATTCCCTCCTCCTCCTGCTTGTGCTACTGATGCAGTTTTCTTTTCAGTTCCTACGATTACATATTCGCCCGATCGACTCCACGCTAAAGAAGTTACAAGCGGGATGAGATCTTTTAATGGTCTCTCGGCGACGATACGTCCGTTCAGAGTGCACGCTCGTAAAGTGTGTGATTCTCTTTCCCACGCTATAATGATGCCATCAGGAGTGATGACATTCATCTCTCCTCTGAGAGCTGAAACGTTCGTGAGGACTTCGTTCGTCATCAGACGAAAAATGGATGTCCCATTCGTCTTCGAGGTTGCCACGATAACATTCAAATCTGCGGAAACCGAAACTGCGTCTATTCTTGCGCCGTGTCCGCGATAGTATCGCACCGGTTGTGTACCGACGATATAGGCATCATTACCTGAAGCCGCGTCAAAGTTATTTCCAAACGTCTCGAATTCTCTGCGATGAATGACTTCCAAGACTGTCGATCCTTCGTTGAATATGCTGTTGGCTTCGACACGCATCATCGCGATGTTATCGCGTAAACCTTCGCGAATGTTATCC
>JACLAB010000603.1_pt1 | contig 23368 bp, 16 predicted proteins | sample 8027921 | NCBI WGS metagenome assembly JACLAB01 (sample SAMN15725117, study PRJNA655200) | protist metagenome | isolation source: fluorescence activated cell sorting (FACS) single amplified genomes of... | place: USA: West Boothbay Harbor, Gulf of Maine | collected 2000-07-19
CTTTATTTTATCATCTACCAACGACAACAACAAGAATTCTAAAGAACTTTCACATCATCGAGAAAAACGAGAGAAGAGGAGTACAAAGAGAAGGAGAGGTCTTGGTGTGATTCCAACAACAACATTAACGACGACGACGCGAGAGAAAAAGAGGGGCAGAGAGGAGAACGTTTAAAAGTTGTGAATGCAGACGACGAGAAGCGCGAGCAATAACCGTGTCGGACTGTTCGCGCGCTCGTCTGCAGTTTTATCATCATCTTCGAGAAGAAGACAACCGAGGAGAAGACATTTTACGACGAGTAAGAACAACGACGCGAAAACTCGAGGGGGAAAAGTATTCAGAGCGCACGACAAAAGAAGAGAAGAAGATAACTTAGAAGAAGAAGAAGACAAAGAAGAAGATCGAAACGTTCCTTTTTTATACGACGAAATCTTGTATCAATTTGGAGAGGATCAAGAAGAAGACAGTTTCGACGAGACCTCGCGAGAAGACGAAGAAGAAGAGGAAGAACAACGACGCCCGGCGGGACTCCTATCGAAGACGACGACGACGACGACGACGACAAAGAGAGTGACCAAGGTTGAAATCATGGGCGCTGGAGATTCAAAACCGACTTCTGCGAGTTCTTCTGAACAACAACAACAACAAATACTTCTTCAACAACAGAAACAAAACAGACCGATTGATGTCGCGGAAGCGATGCGCGTTGGCGATAAATCGAAAGACGCGGGAGGTTTGCATCCCAGAGGACACGGCGCGATGGGCAAACAACCTCTGAATAGTAGTAACGCTCTGAATAGCGGCAACGAGACGGCGCTTTCCTCGACGAGAGATCCAAAAAGCCCGAAGATGATGGGATCTGGACAGAAGTCCCCGAGACCAATCGCCGGGACGTCGTCGCTCGTCGTCCAGAACGGCAGAAAAGAAAAAGAAATAGACTTTCCAGCGTTGACGTTGAGACAAGTCGTGAAGTTTGCCGTTCCCGCACTCGGGGCCGTTTTGTGCGATCCAGTCATGACTTTAGTGGATACTGCGTGCGTCGGCCGCATATCGGCGACGTATCTAGCGGCTTTGGGACCGAACACGTCCATTTTCGGTTTCGTCGCGATGATATTTCAGTTTCTGACGATTGCCACGACTGGCATGGTGAGCAGAAATATGGACGCGAAGGACGCGAAAGGATTAGCGATGGTCATCTCCGACGCACTCACTATTGCGATTGTTATGGGCGTGTTAGCGGCTTTTGGTATGATTGTCTTCGCGGTGCCGCTTTTAGATCTCATGCAAACGCAACCTCACGTCATGCAACCGGCGGTGACGTATTTAAGAACGAGAGCTTTCACGATGCCGTGTTTTTTAATAACGCTCGTTGGTACGGCGACGTGTCTCGGACAAAGAGATTCACAATCGCCGATGAAAATTTTCGCTTTCGCCGGAGGATTGAATTTAGTTTTGGATTTGTATTTAGTCATTGGTCCACCTAAAATGGGCATCGCGGGCGCCGCCATTGCTACCGCGATTTCGCAAACGTTCGGAGCTTTGATCTTTCTGCGAAAGCTTTCGAGAAATCACAATTTGATGTTTCGAATGCCTACGAGAGCGCGTTCGAAACCATTTATCACCGCTGGTGGCGTCTTATCCGTTCGATCGGTGTGTATTATGTTGTTTTATAGTTACGCAGCGGCTTTGGCGTCGACAATCAACGTCGTTACAATCGCCGCGCACCAAGTCGTGGCGGGTATCGTTTCCGTGGCGCAGTTTTGTCCGGAACCTTTATCGGCGTGCGCGCAGTCCGTGCTCGCCACGGCTGGACCGAGGAATGCGAACGGTTTCGCGACGAGTAAAGAATCGCTTTATGTGAGGAAAGCTGGGAGATTACTTTTATTAGCTGGGTTGGGATTAGGAGCGGGAGTTGGCGCAATCTGCGCCTCTATTTTAGCGTATCAACCGGAGATGTTTACGAAGAACGCGACCGTAATGACAGAGGTAGGATCCGTGGCGCCGATTGTATTTTTCTCCATCTTAACGTATTGTTGCGTTTGCGTCACGGACGGGTTAGTTTTTGCCACTGGGAGAATAGAATTTGCCGCTCTCACGCAGGTTATCAACTTGCCTCTCTCGGCGTACGCGTTGTGGTTTTGCGTGTCAAAGCAAGAGCTCGGGTTATTCGGTATTTGGTTCGTCGTCCTCGGACTCTTCATTTTGCGAGTCTCGGAGAACATTTTCATTTTAGCCCGAGACTTGGGACCGCAAGCGTGGAGAAAGATTGTCAGTCCAGCCGAGCGCATGTCCATGGAGGAGGAAGACTTCAACGACGTAGAGAGCCAAAAACAAAACTAGAACGCGACGCGAAAGCAGAAAAAAAGAACGACGATGCGCAATCTCACGCGACAAAACAAAAGTACACGAAGTGTTGTTGTTGTTGTTATTGTTCTCGTTATTATCATATATTTAAATTAAACCGTAGTCAACTCTTTCTCCTTCGCTTTCACCGCGTCTTCGGTCTTTTTTACGTACGAAGTCGTCAAATCTTCAATCTTCTTTTCGAACGAGGCGAATTCGTCCTCGCCCAAAGTCTTGTCCGTCTTCATTTTTTTAATCTTCGTCATCGCGTCTCTTCTCACGTTTCTTAAAGCCACCTTACCTTCTTCGCCCAACTTGCTGACTTGTTTGGTCAACTCTTTTCTTCTCTCTGCCGTCAACGGCGGCACGACTAAGCGAATCACGGACCCGTCGTTCGACGGCGTGATCCCCAAATCCGATCTCACGATCGCTTTCTCGATTTCCTTCAAGGCGCCTTTATCGAACGGCTGAATAACGAGCGTTTGCGCGTCCAAGTTATTCGTGTTCGATAACGATTTCAACGGCGTCATCGCTCCGTAGTAATCAACTTCTATTCTGTCCAACATGTTCGGGTTCGCTCGTCCAGTTCTCACCGTGGAAAAGTTATCCGTCATCACTTCCATCGCTTTCTCCATTCGGTCCATGCAGTCCAGCTCCACCTCCTCGGCTTCTTCCACGGAAGCTCTCGTCGTCGTGATTCGCGATTTTAATCCTCCTAGTCGTCGTCTGGTGTTCCCATTCCCAAGTTTGTTACTGCTGTTTTTGCTGCCGCTCGAACGAGATGCTACAGCTGTGCCGTTATAGCCTCCTCGTTTGCTCGACAATATCTGTTGTAAAGTTTATATTTAAGAATACTTAAGAGGAAAAGAAGAGAATAGAAGACGTACCGTGTGTGCGTTTGCGAATACTGCGACGACGACGTGTCCCATGATGTTTATTATTACGAGTAAAACGTTCAATTTTTAGATGATTATGATGTGTGCTTTTGCGCGTGTGTGTGCGTCGTGTGCTTCTTCTGAAGCGCGATCAAAAACTTTGGGTGTGTAGGTTTTTGCCTTCTCTTTCGACGGCAAAAAATGAACATTCAATTTTTTCTCTCATCTCTCTGCTCTTTTCTGCAAAATGCTCTTTTTTTTCTTTTTGGCGAAAAAAAACACAGACAGAAAACAAAAAACATTTATTCTTCTACTATTAAAACACACCATATTAAATCGACTTTTATTCAAAGACAACAACACAAAGAAGAAGAGAATAACAACAACACGGGATGATGATGCGCGCTACTGCTACTACTTCTGTTGCGATGATGATTAGGACGACGACGACGTCTTCTTCCGCGAATCATCATCATCGTAATGCATTTTCGAGGACGATGATGCACAAAAAACAACAACGAAAGATGAATAAAACGAAAAGGATGATGAAGAATATCATCGTCACGAAAAGCGGAATGGAAGAAGACGCGATCGATGCGTACAACAACGCCTCCCCGATGCCACCAAACGTCGCTCCGGAAGAGTTTGAACGATTTTACCAGCTGATTTCGTGCGAAACCACGGAGGAAGTTATCGCCAAAGCCGAAGAGTTTGGAGAACAAGGTGTACTCACCGAAGGCGTGGTCGCGGCGGCGCACGCGATGTTGGAAGAATCGAAGAAAAGGAACGACGACGAACGAGTCATCGCGAGTTTACAAGGCGTTCTGAGTTTTCTCGTGCAGTTGTATCAAAAGTATAACGCGCCGCCGACGTTAGGGGTGATTGATAACATCATAAGAGAGTGGCAAATCATGGCGGAAAAAGGCGAAACGACGGACGAAAAGATGAAGGAAATAGTTCAAACAGTCGCGAAGGAAGGAAACGTGGAGTTAGCGGAATTAGCCGGCGCCGTGGATGGGTTTAAAGCGAGCATGGACGAACAAGACGTGCAATTTGAGCAACAAGAGGAGGAATTGAGAAGTCGACCGGAAGGGGTCACTCCGGAAGTGGACGAAGAGTTGACGCAGATGCGAACGATGCGATTGGCCGCGAAGGAGCAGATGGTTTTAGTTGGGAAGATGGTCAAAGAGATTATGTAAAAAGAATAATAATGATTTTGATACGATGACGATGACGCGATATTCGAGTCATCACAGGAGAGAGAGACGAAGAAGAGAATAGTTTTTAGAATCCATTATTATATTTACTAGCTAAAGTCTCTCGTTTGTTTTTTCCAATAAAAAATACTCACGACGAAAGAAACAAAAAAAGCGATACAAAAAAACGCGCGCGTTAAACTTCTTGGAGGATGATGACGACGACGAAACAGAAGAAAACGAGACTGAATAAAAATCCTCAGCTCACCGAGGATGTCGTATTCAACACGCGCATTCAGTTCCAACACGACGACGAGTTGTTACACACGGTACCTCCTTTTTTTCTTTTCTTTTATGAAACGCTTGGATGAGACTAACGAGGTTTTCTGTATCTCTTTTTGTTCTCTTTGACGACGGATGACGCAAACAGGTGTACGCGGTTGAAATCCTTCGCGACGTGGCGCACACGTTGAAAAGAAACGGGGAGAGTTTCATACGCCATCAACGCTTGGCGTCTTTGAAGTCGGAGAAGTTCGCGTCCGAGCTGCAAGCGATATCGAACCGAGCGAATAGTTCCGGTATCGATATCGGAAACATCGAAAAGAACAAGAAAAATTACGATTTGTTGAACGATGTTTTACACATCAACGGTTTCTTGAACGCGGTGTCGTACTCTTTGAACGAAACGAGCAAAGAGTACGGAAACTTTCTCGATAAGTTCGAACACCAACTTTCAGACGTCGTGGCTAAGATGGAATTGAGTTTCGCGAGAAAATTAAAAGGCGCGTTTGACGAACACGAGAAGGTGTTCAATCAGCTCGCGCCGTGTCGAGAAAAGCTGGCGAAACTCCATCAACTTCCCGAGGAGAAGCAAGAGTCGCCCGGTAAAGCTAAAGAAATCGATCGATACGAGATTTTGGAAAATAAAAGAGAGTCGCAATTAAAAGGAACGACTTCGATGTTGTTGGATCGATGTAAGTGTTTTCTGCGAGAAAATGAGCCGAGAGTACGCATGGCGATCTTTGCGTACAAAGTCGCCGAGTACGACACGTACGTAAAAATGGCCGATTCGATCAAGAAAATCGCGAGCGAACGAGAAGATGGCATCGAGGAGTTGAAGAAGATGGTCGAAGAGTACGAAGATACCTCGAAACACGCGGTTCCGAGACTTTTGCCGCCGAAAGAAGAACGACAAGACGAGCAGCCGCCTCCGTCGATCGAAGAGCCGAAGACGCCCGAACCGAAAACGCCGGGTATCGAGGACAGGAAAGGTGGCGTCCACATTCAAGAGGAAGACGAGGACGAAGAAGATAAGGAAGAAACAGTTTCGAGCTCTACACCATCTTCGTGATACTCCTAAATATTTGTGTCGTGTCGTCGTCGCTGCTATTACAACAAACACAACCGCCGTGTGCTATATTTTCTAAAACAATTTTCTAAATTTTATATCATCCATCATCTTCCGCCCATAAAGGTGGAAATACCATCCGCGCCTCCTCCGGTAACTTTTGCGGCGATCCAGCTCAATCCTTCGTTCAATCCCATCCCACTCAACGCGCAGCACGCTTGGACGTGCCAATCTCTATTCGCAATCGTATCTAAACCGAGCGTCTCGGTTAACTCAACCACCGTCATGGCGTCCGGTAAGTCTTGCTTATTCGCAAACACTAACACGCAACACTTTGGATTATTCTTCACCTCCTCCGCGTCGAGCATTTTAAACAACTCCTGCTTCGATAAATTCATTCTCCCTCGATCGGTGCTGTCCACCATCAACACCATCGCGTCCGAACTCTTATAATAACTCTGCCAAGCGTTTCGTAAACTCGATTGGCCGCCTAAATCCCAAACTTCAAACGAGACGTTCTCGTGCACCACCGCCTCGACGTTCGATCCAATCGTCGGTTGCGTTTGCACGACTTCCCCCAGGTGTAGTTTATATAAAGTCGTCGTCTTTCCCGCGTTGTCTAAACCGACGATGACTATTTTGTACTCTTTTTCTTGATTCGCGGAGAAGTACGACATCAACGCGCTGAAAATTTGACCCATGCTTTATATCTTTCTCTTTCTCTTTCTCTCTCTCTCTCTCTCTCTCTCTTTCTAAACGAATACTGGTGGGGTGGTGGACGATGTGATGAGATGATGATGACGAGATGGTCTCTGTTCACGTCTGTTGTTGATAGAGTCGTATTGATTTTAGTGGAGGAAAGGAAAGAGGAGGGGACACGTGAAGAAGGGACGAAAGACTTTTCAAGTAAACTACTCCTATGATATTCCTTCTTACAAACTACTATAATATAAAACTAAAACTATCTCATCACAGTTGCGTGTACCCGCCTCCGGGGTTTTCCAACAGCGGCACCGCGCGATACCCGCTCGATTTTAACGCGTAATCTTGCGACGCATCTCTCCTCCCCGGGAAGAAATCTCTCGGATCGATGCGCTTGATGTCGTTTCCCAAACGCTCGTCCCATTCTTTCGCAGCCAAGACGTTCTCGGTCGGTGATAATGTATACGTTGTCTTCACCTTCTCGCGACCGTGTAAAACCGGTTCAAACGCTCTCCTCGCATCCCTCGGGTAATATCGAACGTTAAACACGCGATCGGGTTCCGAATTTGGTATCTTGACGTTCTCGTGCGGGAACGACGCCGGCGCTCTCGCGCGATAATCCTCCGCAGAAACCGGGACGTTTTGCCACTCCGGGTCCGACGCTGGGCCGGTAATTTTCCACGGGGCTACTTTTTTCAAAGTTTGTGAGATGACGTTCTTCGTTGTCGTCGTCGTCGTCCCTTCTTTCGACGAGTGCGCGATCGTTTGCGCCAGCTTCTTCGACGCCATGGTAGTGTATTGATTTGTTGTTGTTCTTATTATATATTGCGTGGTGTGTGTGTTGTATGCAATAATAAAAAACCTGATGATGATGATGATTGAAGAAGAGGTGGAGGAAAATGTCTCGATTTTGAACTGTTGTTCTCTGTGCTTTTTTTTATGAAAGAGAAAATCGATTTTTCGCAGCCGATTTTGATGAGAAACGAGAAAGAGAAAGAGAAAAAAACAAAAACAATCTCTCGAAGCAGAAGAGAAAAAAAAACGTGTTCATTTTTCATCACACACATCTCAAAGAACCACAGCATAAAACGACAGAGAGAGAGGATGACTTTTACGACGATATCGACGACCAAAACGGCTTTAACACCACCACCAAAATCTTTGTCTTCTCGTTTTTATTCCTCCCAAAACTCTGATTCTTCTTGGTCTTCTTCTTCTTCTTTTGGCGGTGGCAGGAAGAACTTCTTCTCCCTCGCGATGTCGCGAAGAATTGGACGACGACAAGAGAAGAAGAGCGCATTAATCTCCCAGTCCTCTTCTTTCTTAAACGACGACGAGGAGGAGTTCCAAAGGAGAAGACAAAGACAAAGAGGAAGAAATGAGAACGCGAGGAGCAAAACGAACGCTTTATCGTCGTCGTCATCGAGTAGTAGTAGCAACAACAGCAATAGTAATACCGATTTCGACGACCGCGTGGAAGAAGCGTCGATGGCGGTGGAACGCGCAGAGGAACTCGCGGCACGAGCGGAAGCCAAGTTGAAAGCTTTAGATGTGAAGATGTCCTCGTCGTCTTCTTCTGACGACGACGACGACGACGATGAAAACGAGGAGAAATCTTCCTCGCGAGTGCAAGAGCTGAAGAAATCGTTGGAAGAGATGAAACAGGCGAACTTGGAGTTGAGGAAGAAGAAAGGGAAAGCGGCTTCTTCTTCCTCGTCGTCGTCAAAGTCGTCGTCGTCGACACCGGTATCGCGATTAGCCGCGATCGAACGAGAAGAAAAAGAAGAAGAGGAAAAGAAAAAAGGAGTAGCCAACAACGCAGACGTGGACAACACGAACAATTTCGGAGGCGGGTCGCAGCGACGCTTGTACGATCAAATGTTGACGCTGAGAACTCGATTGAACGAACGCGTCGCGTCTTCAAACGCGTTTGCAAAGTATCTCGAGAAAACGCTTTTAACTCGCGACGATGATTTGAAAAGAGCGAACGAGTTGTTATACGGCGCAGCGAAAGAGTCTGGCGAGCTGTTACGTCTCATTCGAGACGCGCAGAATGACATTGCTAAAAGCGGCGACGACCCGACGCGACGAGCGCGGGGCGAGCAAAAGCTCGAAAAATTTGTCAATCGTTTACAACTCGTAGAGTCGACGTTAACGAAGAATGCAAAAGAGATAGATTCAACTGTCGTTCGAACTGTGCCAGTTGAATATCACGGCATCGCTTCGGATGTGATCATGATGGGTGATTTCGATGGGTGGACGAGAGGAATTCAATTATACCCGAGTTTCGTGGAAGGCGGGAGTAGCACGTTTACGGGCGAAGCGAGATTACCGCCGGGAACGTATCTCGTTAAATTCAAAGTCGACGGCGAATGGCGATTGGCTCGAGAGTGGCCCTCGAGTGGCGAAGGATTTGATGCGAACAACGTTTTGACGGTCATGTAGAGGAAAATTGTTTTCGTTTGTACCTATCCAAATATTAAATCTATGGCACGCCGCGCATTTTATTTAAACATTGCTATCGCTATCAGACGCGTGAAGAAACTCGTATTCTCTAATCCTTTTTTAATCGCTATTTCGTCTATTGCTTCGATGCTTTTTTCGTCGTTTTTGACGTCGTCTTCGCCGTCGTTTGTACTAATGCTGCTGCTGCTGCTGCTGTTTATACTTCTTTCATCTTTTCCGTACAAATCGTTGTCGCGCTCTTCGCGATGGAAATATCTCAGCGCTTGATGGTAAAACGTTCCGTTTCTTTCCGTCATATCCGGAGAATGATCCACGTCTTCGACAATCAACTCTCCAGAATCTACGTTGACGAAACAGCGCAACATGGCGACGCCAGAAATGCCAGTAAGATTTAAAACCCGTTCTATTCTAGGTTTCACGACGCTTTCAATTTTCTTCTCATCGAACAACAACTTTTTTGTTTTTCCATCCTTGACGCAATCTAAATACGCGTGCGTTTTTCCTTTTCTTCTTCCTTCGGGTACACCAACGGGACACGCGGGATCTAAAGCTTTCATTTTACCTTCGGGTCCGATACCGCCGACGTAAATTTTAAGCCAACGTGATTCGGACGAGGACTCTTCTCTCTGAACGAATTGAAAATCAACCACTTTCCCAGTCTCCACGAACGGCTCGAGAATGAAATTATTTTGGATGTTGTTATTCGACGAGAAACGACGGTTTCTCCTGCATTCGTACGCGAACGTTTCTAAATCCTTTGCGCTTCGAATCCGAGTTATTTTTGACGAGTTCTGTTCATAAAATTGACTCTTGATGCACAACTCTGCGCAATTCAACTCTTTTGAAGCCTCGGCGTAGGTTCGGACGGCGCGTTGAATGTTTGAGACTGAGGATAAAAACTCGTTTTTTTCGACGTATTCTTCAGCCATGACAGTGAGCGCGGATTGTAAGATGACTTTCTTCGGTATTCCCATGACGCCTGGAATTTTAACTTTCGAATTATTCAAGGCGCTCGAAAGAAACACTCTGTCGGCGGCTCTCGTGGCAAAAGCGGCAGACGTTCCGGTAAACGTAATTCCCGCGGATTGAAAGAGCTTTCGTAAAGTGCAATCGTTTTTGTGGTTGTTGTTTTTCTCCGACATGTTTGGAGCTATGAACACGATTGACGACTTTGCCACCCCTTGCGCAAACGCAGCGACGGTGATGACTGAAGGAGTTGTTCTTTCCAGATCTTCTTTTTCTCTCCTTTTCGGGAACTCGAGCAGTAAATCTTTACGGAACCTCTCCGGCCACGTGTTTTTGTTGTTCTTTTTCGCAAATATAAGAGTTTCCGCTTCTCGCCATCCAGAGTCTGCGTACACGCACTGGTAAAAATCATGCATATGGTTTCTGTTGTTGAATATCCAGACAAAACTAGAACGGTCGATTGTTTCGTTCTCTTCATTGTTTTCACCGTACACTAAAGCCACGGGTATTACTTTGATATTATTATTGTTATTTTTCAATCTGAAAGACTCGTACGCTTGCAACGCGTTCCACTTGGACGTTTGCGACGACAGGTTGAAGAAAATATAATAGTTTATAGTATTTTCTTTTGAATCATTTTCGGCGTTTTGCGACAAACATAACCGCACGTATCCCTCTCTAATCTTTCGTCGCGCGTCTAAAGCGCCGCTCCTTTTCTTGAAAGCGCCCAAAGAAGACGCGAATAAATGATAGGCTAAAAAATCGTGCGGTCCCGTCTTGACTAAATTTCTGTTTTGCAAAACGTTGATCGTTATTAGTTTTAACAACTTTGTCATCGATGGATTTGTTTTTGATGGAGATGTAGTATCAGATGATGGTGGCAGAAGGGATACAAGTTTTCCTTTTTTACCGGCCAATGTATTATCATCACCATCATCATCGTGAAATACTTTGACGTACTTCACATCATCGTCATCATCATCATCACTATCACCGAAACCGCCGCCGGTTCGTCGACGGCGACGGCGAAAGTCTAACACTACTGTCTTGAATTCTGATTTGATTCTTATTTTATCATCGATTGATTTCAAAACGTATACTTCGTTAATGAGTGTGCCGGTATATAAATTCTCTTCAGAAGCCATCCTATAAATAGAAGAGACGAGAAAGCGTTTTGCAACCTCATCGTCATCATCGTCGTCGAAAGCCAGCGCCAGGTTGAACTTTTTAACATTTGTTTCTTCTTCTGAATCAATTGAACCCCCCTTTTCTTCGTCATCATCGTAAGCATCGTAATCATCATCATCCTCGTAAGAATTATCAATATCCTCGTAATCGTTATCGTAACTACTACGTGTGCTCATACGACGACGACTTAAACTTCTTAAACTTCTTCTTTGTTCTTTTGCGAATGATGATGATGACGATGATGATGTTTTTTTTCTAACCGCTCCGCCGGCGAAAGAAGTTGACGGCTTCTGAATTGAATTCCAACAACAACAAGGCTTTGACATCATCATAGTTTCTTGTGTATATATTATTAACATGTAGCAGACGACGACGAAGACGACGACGAAGATGATGATGATACCATCGTCGTTTTTATTCTTCTTCTTTTATTCGCGTTGTTTGTTTGCTATTGTTGTTGTTGTTTTATTATAACGATACGATTTTCACCCAATTTGGTATTTGGTTAAGTACAAAACCAAAACACAAAGACCGCGTGTGAATGTTCGGAAAGAGGAAAGTGGGTTCGCGGCGTGCCGCAGAACCCCTTGAAAAAATTATCGAATCTTGCGCATTGCGCAAGAACCGCTTCGCCGAGTCGAAATGCAAGGACTCGGCATCGGCGGTCCCTCACTGATTTCTTGTTATCAGTGGAGGATTCGCAGGTAAGTGAAGAAAAAAAAGCTTCCTTCACGGACTAGTTTCTAGAAAGAGTTTCATTCAAAAATATATTGATACATCTCTTATCTAATTTCATAACATCAAGTTTTCACTTGTTGTTTAGCTTTTTTATTAGTCTAAAAAAGCGAATGTTCTTTCGACAGGCCCGAGGCAGTGCTTGCAAAGCTGTAGTCGCCTTTTACTACTACAGCAGCGTCCGCTGTCTCATTTCAAAGGCTTCAATCAATTTCTTTCAAATTTCAACCCGCCAAAAAACGCGCGGTTCTCTCTCTTCTCATTCTGTTTTACACAGACCGCGTGTTATTTTCAATAGGAGGAAGATAAAAGTGCTTTGTAGAAGCACTTACAAAAATTCTCGAACGTCTTGCGACGATCGAAGTTCGGATGATTTTGTTTTCAATCAGCAATTACTCAAGATCCCTAATGGTCATGTCTATGAGTAGTACCCCGAGCGCAAAGATGTTGAAAAAATTCTGCCCGGCGGAGGTATGTGTGTTTAAGTTTTTTCAAGTGTGTAGTTATATTCGTATCCAAAAATACAACAGTTTTAATGTTTTTTTACATGCGACATTTGGAATGTATAAATACCCACAGTAATGGAAAGAAATTTACTTTTCCAAGCAATTAAGCTTTGATCAAGTGTAGTATCTGTTCTATTAAAGTTAAACCTTTAATTACGATGTTTACCATCGTATTAGTTTAACCAAATTTTTCTGGAGGGCTGAGGAACCGGGCTTGCTCGGCCTCAGCGAGCGTGGCTTGTCGATTGCATTTACCCGCAAGACGCGCACCTCTTTTTTCTTCTTCTTTTTTTGTGTTACAGCGGCCGTGTTTGAATGTTGTTTTGCAGGTTGTTTTGCATAAATTTTTAGCAAAGAAAACGTACTGCCGTTTTCCTTACTCTTCTTTTTCCGAGCACAGAAAAACATCAAATCAAGAACGTCACAAGTTCATCAAAACAAAGTTTGATGGTATCGTCTCTGATAAAGATGGATAACGAAATCACCGACCAAGACTTAATATTCGAAGAGAACGTGCTCCAAAACCCGTACGTTGAAGACGTTTGGGATAAGTACATTCAGTTCTTAGTATCAACAACAAATTCATCATCAACAAAGCTTCTGACAATTCACGAGCGAGCCGTCAAAGCGAATCCAAAATCGAGAAACTTGTGGTTGAGATATTTACGATGGAGAATGAACGCTTTGAAAACAGCTTCCACTTTAACCTCTCCTTTAGATGAAGAATTAGAACAGCAATACAATAAATTGAACTTGGTGTTTGAGAGATGCATAGCAAACATGGAAAGTCCCGGAGACTTTGAAATTTGGGAGCTGTACATAAAATCGCTGTGGCAAGATCAGTGTTCGGTGACGAAAACGAGACGCGCGTGCGATCGAGCGTTGCAATCGTTAGATATCACGGAACATTCAAAATTTTGGTCCTCTCTTTATTTACCGTTTATTAGAAGTTCAGACAAGATCCCAATCGAAACGGCGTGTAGAGTCTATCGGCGGTATGTACAGTTCGAACCTCAACACGTGGAGGAGTACATTTCGTTTCTCAAGAATCGGGGACGCGTCGCGGAAAGTAGTCAAAGACTGGTTGAAATCTTAAACGACGAGACCTTTGTCTCATTGTTGAATAAATCCAAACATCAAATGTGGCTCGAACTTTGCGATTTGATCACCAAGAATGTTAATAATACTTCTGTCAACAACACCGAAGATGGAAAAAAAATTAACGTCTCGGCCATTCTCAGAACGGCGATTAAAAAGTTTACGGACGAAGTCGGTAAGCTCTGGGCATCGTTAGCGGATTATTACATCAGGAGAGGTTTGTTCGAAAAGGCGAGAGACATTTACGAAGAAGGATTAGAGTCCGTAATGACGGTGAGAGATTTTTCGCTCATTTTCGACGCCTACGCCGCCTTTGAAGAAAACGTGTTGAGTTCAAAAATGATGCAAGAAGAAGAAGAAGAAGAAGAAGAAAACGATGAGATTGAGCTGCGATTAGCACGTTTAGAACACTTGATGGAACGTCGACCGATTCTTTTGTCGAGCGTGATGTTGCGACAAAACCCGCACAACGTGCACGAATGGTTAAAACGCATTTCGCTCTTGTCTTCTTCCTCGTCGAAAGAAATCGTGTCCACGTATTCTTTAGCCATTCAAACCGTTGACGCGAAAGCATCGATCGGATCGATTTCGCAAGTGTGGATAGACTTTGCAAAATTTTACGAAGTGCACGGCGACTTGGACAACGCGAGAGTTATTTTCGAAAAGGCGACGAAATCGCCAAACTTCAAGAGCGTAGACGAACTCGCGACGATTTGGTGCGAATACGCCGAGTTTGAATTACGCAATAAAAATTTCAAGCAAGCGTTGACGCTCATGAAAAGAGTGCTTTTCGTGAATCACAACAAAGAAAAAAGAATAAATAACGCGTCAAATACCACAAAAGGAGAGTACGACGCTCTTCTCGTGCAAGAAAAAGTGCACAAATCGATCAAGCTGTGGATGTTTTATTGCGACTTGGAAGAATCGATTTCGCCGGAAAACGCGAGAATTGTGTACGAAAGGATACTCGATCTTCGCATAGCTACTCCGCAAATCATTCTAAACTACGCGGCTATGCTTCAAGAATCGAAATTCTTTGAGGATTCGTTTCACGTGTATGAGCGCGGGGTGAACCTGTTCAAATTTCCGCATTCTATTGATATTTGGCGCGCGTATTTGACGCAGTTTGTTGATCGATTTCAAGATAAAAAAGTCGAGCGCGCGAGAGATTTATTCGAGCAGTGCTGCGAGCAAGCGCCGCCAAAGGATTGCAAAGAGTTCTTTTTAGAATACGCAAAGTTGGAGGAGCAGTTCGGTCTCTCCAAACGCGCGATGGACATTTACGACCAAGCTTTGACAAAGATGAAATCTGCGAGTGATAAGATTGAGGTGTTGGATATTTACGTCAAGCGCGCGATGGACTTCTTCGGCGTCGGTAAAGTTCGATCAATCTACGAGAAAATCATCGAAGACGACGATGACGACGACGACGACAACGGTACGACAAAGAAAAAGAAGAAGAAGAATCGTTTGGATGATAACTCGACCAAAATCATCTGCGTTAAGTACGCTGAACTGGAGGTTTCTCTCGGTGAAATCGACCGAGCGAGAGCTTTATACACTCACGCGAGTCAGTTCTCAAATCCTGCGCAAGATGGTACCTTTTGGGGTCAATGGAACGACTTCGAAGTCAAGAATGGCAACGAAGATACGTTTCGCGATATGTTGCGTGTGAAGAGATCCGTCGCGGCTTCGTTTTCGCAAATGCACTTCAACATGTCTGTCGTGGAAGTACCAGCCGATGCTTTGGAACCACAAGCCGGAGGAGGAGGAGGAAAAGAAGGCGAAGAAGAAGAAGACTTGATGAAACTGCTCGAGAGAGAAGAGTTGGAGAATAGAAACGCGGCTCCGATTGCTGGATTCGTGAAATCGCATGTGGTTGGCGGTGATCGGGACGACGTTCCAAAGAATCCAGAAGAGATTGATTTAGGTTTTGATGATGAAGAAGAGGAAGGTGATGATGATGAACCAAAAACGTCCGTTCCGTCTGGAGTGTACGGCAGTCTTCTTTCTTCTGGTGGAAAGAAGAGAGAGCGAGAGGACGACGAAGAAGAAGAATAACTTAGCGAGCGTGGCTTGTCGATTGCGTTACGCGCAAGTATCGAGTTTTAGCTTTTAACATGTGTAATACTAGTAGCACGTAAATGTCGTACAGGTACACTCGCATTAACCAAAAAACGGTTTCCCAGAGATTAATTCAATCAAGCAAAGTAACGTAAACGCAGTCATCGCGATTCTACCGTGCGCCATTTCAACCTTGGGCGTAAAATTGCACTTTTCGACGACGAGCATCCCGGGCGTATCTCTAATCCCTTCTAAGCTTTGCGGGTTTGCGTTGTATCCGTTTTGAGGATTAAACTCGAACGGTTTTGTAGACGCATATATGATAGAACCCCCGAGTAGAGCCAATTGAACTAAACTATGCGGGACTTGTTCGAGCAACGACACGTGCTCGGTGACTTCCAGCGTGGCGCCAACGCTGAGTCCAACCATACAGACTCGTCCGTTGACAACTTCCGGCAACCAAACCGGGAACCCTCCTTCTTGAGCGAATTTAGAGAAGGCCTCTTTCGCATCGTTACCAGCATCTAATCCTTGCGCTTTCAAAAACTCGTTGTTGTTCTTCGAAGAAGAAGAAGATGAAGATGATGATGATGACGACGACGACGATTCGGCTCTCGTCGTAGTACTAATCTTACTCAAAACGCTCCCTCTCTTCTTCGGTACGGAGGAGATTTTTTGTAGACTTTTCGACGACGACGACGACGACGACGACGCGAAAGAGGAGGAAGTCGAACAGAACGACGATGCGGTCGCTGTTGTTGTTGTTGTTGACATCGCGTTACAGGTTTTACAGGTACGAAGAAGAGTTTTGTTGTGTGTGAAGACTCGAATTTTTTTCATCTCTCTCCTCTGGTGAGTGAAATCACAACAAGAAAGACAAAAAAAATTCCTTCATTTTTCAAACAAAAATACTATCACTCACATGTGGGGACGACCACCGTCTTCGTCTTCCTCTTCTTCTCCTTCCTCTTCTTCGACCAACACGAACGCGCGAAAAGAACGAGGAGGAGGAAAAGGAGGAGAACATCGAATACCACCACCACCGTATCATCGGCGTCCGGCATCGCGCGCGACGACGATAAAGCCAAAGACTTTTGAGAAAAGAAAAAGTCAGCTGAATACTCTTCCTCCTAAAACGCCTCCGGGTCGGTCAAAAACGAGTCTTTCCTTGCACGAAAACCAAACGCGCGGGTCGAGAGAACGCGCGATGCGCGCGCTCATGTCGACGAACAACAACAACAATACTACGAGTAATAATAAAACGACGACGACGACGAAGACACGACATCAGCTTCAACCTCCGCAACGCGCGCAATCGACGATAGGAGTGCCTCCTCGACAGAAAAAAAACGACAGTCTCGGCCCACCAAAACAACACCTTGTGTCCCGTTTCTGCGGCGGAGCGAGACTACCACCACCACCACCGTCTCAAACCAAGCGAGAAGTAACAACAACGAAGCAAAGGAGTACAAACGGCAGAGAAACGGCACCACCGATAGCCCCTAGGCTCAAGCCGAGAGAACCGCCGGTGTTGGCGAAGTATCCGCCAACCGCGACGGCGGCGCAAGGACGAAAACGCGGCGACCAAAGCGTACTCGTTCGAGGAGGACCGGCGAGGACGAAGACACCTTCTTCTTCTCTTCTGGTGACTTCAACTTCAACCGCCGCCGTCGGGAGAAAGATGACGAGGACGACAACAATGACAACGTCGACTGTTTTTGGGCGTCAAAATGGTACAGAAAAACAACGACAGGAAACGATAGGGACGAGCGAGCTCGAGTTGGAAAAACAGTTGAAGAAAAAAATCGAAGAAACGAACGCGTCGCCGGGACGGAAACGAACGCTGTGCAAAGAGGCATTCGACGACGTCGTTCAAAAATCTAACCTCTTTCGAGGGCGTCTGGAACTCATACGCGACGTTATATTTAACGATAATACTAATGCCGAGGATGAAAAGGATGTAAAGTGCCTGGTATGCGCGGAGAATACCCCGACGAAAATACGAACGCTCGAAGACTCTCTACGAATAGAAAAGTTAGAGAGATCAAACGCAAAAAGAGAGAACGCGAACGCGATGAAAACAATCGCAGAGCTACGAGCTGACGTTACGCAGCTCGGTAAGATAATTTCTCGTGTGTTTCGAAATGAAATCAAACCGAACGAGTTGAAAGAAATAGCGGCGAGGTTTCGCGAAGCCGCTGCTTCGTCTGCTTCCTCGGCGTCCGAAGATAAAAACGAAAGCGAAGAAGAAGATGATGATGAAGAAGGCAATCAATGGACACCATTACCAAAAACCTCCCAATTTTACGGTCTCCCGGTCGAAGAAATTAGTTGGGGACGAACGTTAACGCCCAGAGTCATGTCGCCGGGATATCCAGTCCCGAAGCTCGATTTCTCGTTCGTCACGAATAGCGTCGACGCCGAAGACGAGGATAGCTTTTGCCGAGAGAGCGCGAGCAGTAGCGTGGTAAGCGACGATAGTTTTTACGACGATCAAGAAGAAGAAGATGATGATGATGATGATACTGTTGTTAACAATAATAATAACGCTGAAAAAGGAAAAGAGGATGATGATGATGATGATGATGATGATGATGATGAAGACGCCGAAGTCGATCGATGGTTGAACAGTTGACAGACCAAGAAGTTGTCCGTGAGTTAAAAATTTGTCTCGTCGTCTTCTGTGTTAAATAAAACCAAATCTGATATCTCCTGTTCTCCTCCTCAAGATATCTTTATTTCTCGTGTATAAATATTCTTCTTCAAATCGAAAACGCATTTTCCAAAGTAAACTCTCTCTCTCTCTCTCTCTCTCCACTCGACGACGACGATTACGGCGCGCGTTGAAAACAGAAGGAAACTTGGGTGTTTTATTATTAGTGCTTTTAAAATAGTATAATTATAATTGGTAAAGAATGGCTGCAATGATGACATCGTCCTCTTCGTCATCCGTGATGACGATGGGAGGAAGTATCTCGTCCCGACGAGGATTTACCTCCTCCTCTTCCTCCTCTTCCTCCTCGAGAACAACAACAACAACAACAACATTACAAAGACGACGACGACACCAACAACAAATTATTCACGCCGCTGCGTCCAGCGAATCCATAGAGAAAGCCAAAGAATCTGGGTTAGTTTTAGCCGAATTCGAGAAAGAAGAAGTGATTAAAGTGAGAGAACAGTTGAGAGCGAATCACTCGGAGGAAATCTCTGGCGTCGAGAACGATATCGTGGACTGGTTCGTTCGAGACCGAAAGTTGGACGGCGAAGCGGCGCTGAAAAAAATAGTGAAATACCAAACCTGGAGAGAGGAGAACTTCTCCAAGGAAAGTTTAAACGCACCGTCGGTGATTGAGGAAGGGAAAACGGGGAAAGCGGTGTTGATGAAAGAGAGAGACGTGTTGGGGAGACCGGTGGTGTTGGTGACGTTGATAAAGCACGAAGTCGCGACGAGAGTGTTGGAAGATACGCAGAAATTGTGCGTAAAACTGTTGGACGAAGGGTTGGAGGAGCTGAAAAACGAAGGTTTCGAGCAAGAAACGGTGATGTGCGTGTACGATTTGAGAGGATTTTCCATGAAGAACGCCGACATCGACTTTACAAAGTTTTTCATCTCGTGCATATTCGATTACTATCCGAAACGTATTTCGCAAGTGTTGTTGGTGGAAGCGCCGTTCGTGTTTAAACCGGTTTGGGGGATCATTAAGCCTTTGATGGGTAAATATTCCTCTCTCGTGAAGTTCGTGAAAGCGAAGGAGGCGAACGAGTTCTTCGAATCCGAACCGTTTTAACGACGCGCGATGATAAATATACGATTTTTATACGACGTGATTACAACTGAGCACTTAATTTATATTTTTTTATTCCTCTTCTCTCTTATTAAAGTTTCTTTAACTGGGCCGCGACTCCTGCTGCGTTTGCAGCTTCCTTCAAAGCGCTCGCGGTAGAGACGTACGCTTTCTTCGCCCCGTTCGCATCGCCCGATGCGCACGCTTTCTTCAACGCTCCCACCGTCGAGGTCAACGCATCCGTTCCAAACTCAGACTTGGCCAACTCTTTCTCCCAATTCCCAGACTCCAACTCCGCTCCAGCGCCATAAATCGAGTCTTGATCGATTAAACTACCCGCCTTTGAAATTTTATAAACCGCGAGTTGCAACGCCGCGACGTCGCCGGTCGATCGACCGAGTTTCTCGCCCGCGTATTTCGCCTGCTTGCTTCTCTCGTCCTGTAATTTCGCGTTTCTGTTCGCTTTCGCCTTGGCCAAGAACGCTTCGTCTTCCTCGTCGTTCCCTTGTAAAATAGCCATGGCCGGTAAGGCAGAAAACAACGCCGGCGCGAGCGCGGCGAATTTCATCACCTCTCTTCTCGTCTGTTGTTTCTTTTCATTGAAATTGTTTTGTACTTTATCCGATCGATGACGACGCTCTGACGACGAAGCTGCGCATTTCACGTTGCTTCTTCTTCTCTTGATGTTGGAAGAGGAGGCAGACGAGGAGGAGACGACAGTTGTTCCCAACGTATTATTCGTACCGAGTGCAGCAAACATTATTATTATTATTATTATTCTCTCTTCTTCTTGTTTATTATTCTTTACACCAAATGCACGTCGCGTCTGTCTTCGTGTTTGGGAGAAGTTAAGTAAAAGATATGACGAGGCGAGATGATGAGAGTGATGAGACACTTAAACGAGTTTTTTGTTCTTCTGAATCCTCTAAAGCCTAAAATTTTCCTTCTTTTTTTTTGTGTTCGCGCGCTTTTTTTTCGTCTTTTTCGTCAGTCAGTAACGCTTCGTTTTTAGTAACCGCTTTCGTAATAAAATCATATAATAAGAATGGACATCATGGGCAACCCCGGGGAAGGTGGCGGAGGAGGAGGAGGGAGCATGGGTGGAGGCATGGGAGGCGACCAAGACGCGTTCGCGGAACAGTTCAAACAGTTTTGCATGAAACCGGAAAACAAAGAGAAAGTTCAGGAACATCAGAGGAAAGAAGTCAGGAGAGCGGAAAGAGTCGGACATCGCATCGAGGCGTGTGGATTTCGAGAAAAAGTGCTGGAATCTGATTACGAGGCGCAACAAAACATAGCGCCTTTTATGGAACACAAGTTCTTGAGGAGAATTATCCAGACGTTTTGTAACGACGAACAAGGTGATTTCGGGAAGTGGGCGAAAAATCCTCGCGTGATTGAAATGCTTCAACATGCGAAAGATCTCGTCGATAACGGCTACGTCGACGAAGAGGAGTTGCAATATCGCATGATCGAGTACTTGAAAAACCCAAACGCGGAAGGGCACGCGCAGTTCGATAAGAAAGTCAATCGGAAAGTCAACGTTGAATCGAAAGATTTAGTCGGCGCTTTGAACGAACAGTGCACGTTACGACACGAAGGTAACTTGCAGTACGCGAAGAAAAATTTTGAAGAGGCGAAGGAGAAGTACGAACAAGCTTTGTCGATTATGAATCTCATCAAAGCCGCGGACAGGCAAATGGGCCAATTTGAAATCGAGCAAAACAAGTCGCTTTGTTTAATGAACATCGCGTCGGCGTGCATCGGGATGAAGGATTACGGAGAAGCGATCGAGCGTTTAAATAAAGCCGAAGAGGTTTGGCCGGAACCGCCGGGAAATTTCAAGCTGTACACGAGAAGAGCTCGAGCGCACGTGTACAGAGCGAATTTTACCGAGGCAAAGAAAGATTTACAAACCGCAAAATCGATCGATCCGAACCACGAGGAAATCGAGGAAGTCGAGTGGATGATTGACGCGTTCAAAAGTAAATACGCCAAGGAAGAGAAGGAACGCGCGAGAACTATGTTCAAGTTCCCGAAGGTTTTAATGTCCGATCAAAAGACAAAGAAAAGACCCTCGAACAGATGGCCGCACTCGTACGGATGGTAATCACAGAAAAAGAAGAAGACAAAGAAGAAGAAAGAGTTGGACGAAGGTAGTAGTAGTAGTGGTGGTGGTGGTTAGATGAGAACGAGTATCGAAATTTTGTATGTTTTGAAATAAGTAGTAAAACACTTCCCGCCAAAAGTTTGTTCACAAAAATGGCGTTTAGAGCAGTCGCGCATCAAAGCACCTTCCTGTTGCGCAGATGTATCATCGGCAGAAGCAGTAGAAACACTACTAATAATTATAACAACAGAAAAGCGATGATGATATCCACTTCTTCTTCTTTGTCTTCTTCTTCTTTTTTATCGTCGTCGTTCCTCCTCAAAGGGCGGACGAGCGGAAGTTTGTTCTGCAACAGAATGATTCGAATGCCGCAACACACAAAACACATTCGTTTGGGAAACAAAAATCACAAAATCTCGACATCGACAACAGCCGCGATAGGAGGGGGATCCTCCTCGTCCGCGGGGAAGACGAAACAACGATATTTGTGCCAAGATTGCGGCGAAGATTACTCGCAGTGGTACGGCCAGTGCCCCGGGTGTAAAGCGTGGGACTCCATGAAAGTCTTTCGAGAACCGATTTCAAACGCGAACGGGGGGTCGAATAAAGGAAAATCTGGAGGCGGAGCTGGCGCGGCGGCGGCGCAACGCGCGCAATCGAACAACACCGACAGGGAACTGAAATCGTCCTCGTCTTTGATTTTCAAAAGAAATAGTAACAGGAAAAGCACGGTTAATGGTGGGTGGGTTTCGGACTCGAACGCGCCGCGCGCGTTGAAGGAAGTATTGAAACCGGAATCGAAAAACTCGAAGAATATGCGTCGAGTACCTTTGCCGGGGACGTTGGGTTCGGAAATTGAACGCGTTTTAGGTGGCGGCGTCGTGCCAGGTGGTTTAGTATTAGTCGGCGGTGACCCAGGCGTCGGGAAGAGTACAATTTTATTGCAGTTGGCGGGACTTCTCGGAAAAGAAGCGACCGAGACGGCGAAAAAAGTAAAGAAAGCGACGAAGACGAGCGAGGAATCCGAAGCGGGAGAGGAATCCATGGAGGAAGTGGAAGCTCTGTTCTCTGGAGGTGGCGTTTTGTACGCGAGCGGCGAAGAATCCGTTGAACAAGTCGCGTCGAGAGCTGAACGCATGGAGATTAATCAGGACGGCGTGTATTTATATTCCGCGACGCGTTTAGAAAATATCTTAGATGCCGTGAACCGATTAGAACCGTCGGCCTTAGTCGTCGATTCAATTCAGACTGTATTTTTAGAAGATGCTACCGGGTCTCCTGGATCGGTGAGCCAAGTTAGGGAGTGCGCGACGGCGTTGCTACACGCCGCGAAAACGTCTGGCATGCCCGTGTTCATAGTTGGTCACGTGACCAAATCCGGAGATATCGCCGGTCCTAGAGTTCTCGAACACATCGTAGATGTAGTTCTGTACTTAGAAGGTGACGCCGACAGAGCCGTGCGTATTTTGCGCGGGCATAAGAATAGGTACGGTAGCACAGACGAAGTTGGCGTCTTCCAAATGGCCGATCAAGGTTTGGTCCCGGTGCCGTCGCCATCCGCTCTCTTCTTGGGTGAACGTATTATTTCTGACGACGTTAGCGCGGCCCCGACTGTTACTTTACAAGGATCTCGACCATTCATGCTGGAAGTTCAAGCGTTATGTAACGATAGATCGTCGACTTACGACGATGAAGAGGGCAATAACTCGGGTGGTGGCATGGTTGCGCCGGCCGTGCGTACGGCAGTCGGCTTGAAGTTTGAGCGCATGCAGCTACTTCTCGCTGTGCTAGCAAAATTTGTTTTAGGAAGGAGAGTTCAACGCAACGATATTTTCGTGAACGTCGTGGGCGGTTTGAAACTAGACGATCCCTCGACCGATGTTGCGGTAGCCATGGCGATCGCTTCTTCCTTTCTAGAAAGGCCGTTGCCGTCTGATATGTGTTTTTTTGGCGAAGTTGGTTTGGGAGGAGAATTGCGGCCC
>JACLAB010010950.1_pt1 | contig 23364 bp, 14 predicted proteins | sample 8027921 | NCBI WGS metagenome assembly JACLAB01 (sample SAMN15725117, study PRJNA655200) | protist metagenome | isolation source: fluorescence activated cell sorting (FACS) single amplified genomes of... | place: USA: West Boothbay Harbor, Gulf of Maine | collected 2000-07-19
ACGGAGCCTGGAGATGGTGGATTTGCAATTTTGCCGGGTTCGCATAAATCAGCCTTTCCGTGTCCGCAGGCAGTGTTGGAGTACAAATCTCAACAACATCTCGTCGTCAATCCGCGCATTAAAGCCGGGGACGTGCTCTTCTTCACTGAAGCGGCCACGCACGGGACGCAGGCATGGACTGCAAAGCACACTCGTCGAGCCGTGCTTTATCGATTCGCACCGTCCACGTATGCGTACGGCCGATCGTACTACCCGACGTGGCCCGAAGGAACCGTTGACGGCATGACAGACGCACAGCTGGCTGTTTTACAGCCCCCACACCACGTTCGACTCGACCGAACGACTTTAGATGACCAGGGACACGTCGCTGGGACGCAGACTCGCGACGATTTTAAGAAGGAGCACGATGCCAAGGTGTTCAAGAATAGATATTTTTAATTTGGTTGCCGTTCGCGGTTACCGACGGAAGGACTCGCCGATTCGAATGTAGTTCTATACCAGAGATATTATGTTGCAAAAGTGAATGCCCGTATGCTGCGCTTGAAGTAAAAAATGCGTCGATGTATCCCTCGCTTTGTTTACGCGGCGGAAATCGTCGTGGAGGTTTCCCAAGAGCCACCCGGAGCGACGACGACCGGCGTGCACGCGGCGGATTCGACGCAGGCGAACTCCTTGTAGCAAGCCTCCATGTCGGTCCACGGGGTCCAGACGACAGCTTCAGTCCACGCCTTGTCAGACTTGATGCTGACGGTGTGCTTGCCGGTGGCGAGCGTGAGCGTTTCCGGAACGCCGTAGTAGACGCTGTCGATTGGGCCGGTGAAGGAAATGTCACCAGAAACGGTCGATTCAGCAGAAGCCAAACGGTCAAAGGTCTTGCAGCCGTTGAGGCCGCCAACCTTAGCCGCGTTGATGTCGGCGCTGAAGTAGGTGTGGAAGGAACCAGTGAAATCAAATTCCTCGGAGCCCTTGTTTTCAACCTTCATGTCAACCTTGAGCGCCTTACCACCGTCAACGAGAGTGACGGTTTCAGTCACGACAAAGTTTTTATCCCACATAGCCTTGGTGTAATCGTTCGGGGTGAGTTCCATGGTCATGGACGGCTCGTCACCATCGGTGGTGCTGAGAAGCTTCCAGTCGACGTTGCGCGCGAAACCGTGCACTTGGATCGCACCCGGGCCGAATTGCGGCCAGCCTACGCGCGTCAAAATCAAAATACTCAGTCATGATTCTCAATCATTCATATTCACCACCGTGTTCTATGAACAACCTACGGCCTCTCGAACACGTCCACTAATCAACCTCAACAAAGAAACCTCGACAACGAAAAAACGCGTCGCGAGTACGCACAGTGCGGAAGACCACCACTGATCGGCTTGCTCTTATCGAACTTTGCGTCCGGTCGCACGTAGAGCACGTCGGTACCGTTCAAGTTGGACGGCTTGAAGCTCGTGACGACACCACCGAAGAGGTACACTTCCGCTTCGCCTCCGTTGGCACCCTTGAGCGTGACTGTCGGAAGATCACCGAGACCACTTCCCGGCGCCGCTTTACCCGCGGCGGCGCGAACGGCGGCGCGACGCGCGACACCGAACTTGGACGCGACGGGGCTGGATCTCGTGTTGAGCGCGACGCGAGCGGTGGAGAGCTGAGCAGACATTATATGCGAGGTTCGCTTTGACGGTCGCGACGTGTCGACGATGGATGGACTGTTTGTTATCCACAGAAACCGGGTGCGGAGCAAAAAGGAAACTTTTCCGCGTCTTTGTATTCACGGAGAACGTCGTGCTAATCGTCGTCGCTACTTTCATTCTCATCGATGTGCCTAACGCACGGTTTCTAACTAGGTTGCGGATAGACCGGACAGACACGGACTGCCTGTTCGGTTCGGCGTTTACAATCCAGGAGGTCTCCTGCCCCGACCGCGAGGCGGAGGAGCGGACCCTCTGGGAGGAGGTGCGCCGCGAGGGGGTGCGGGTGGTGGTGGACCACTTCTAGATACGCCTCGTCCAGATGGTGGAGCGCCTCTGGGCGCGCCAGGAGGCGGTGCTGGTGGGGGAGCGCGACTTCTGGACGGCGCGCCGGATGGCGGCGCCGGCGGCGGCGGTCGAGAGCGCTTGGCACCCATTTGATTGAGTCCCGGCGGTAAACCAGGTGGAGCGCTCGGTTTGGGCACGGTTGTCGGGATCACAGCCTCGACAGCGCCACCGGCGGGTTGACGTCCGGCGGCTGTGTCGCGCGCAACCTCCCCAGGTCGGTTGCGACACCAGAATTTTGTCGTGTTGTCCATGGAACCGCTGACGAGAATGTGCCCCGAGGGGTGCCACGCCAAGCTCAAAATGGCCATTTCGTGACCACCCTTGATTTCGGCGTGCGGGGCCTCGCCGGCACCCACGAGCCAGTAGTTGATGGAGCCGTCGAACGCGCCCGAGGTGAACAAGGCTTCGTGCACTGGATGCCAAACAACCTCGGTGACATCCTTGCCGTGACCTCTGTACGTGCCAATTTCCTTTAACATTCTCAAATCCCAAACCTTGAGCGTTTGATCCTTCGACCCGGTCACGAGCCAGTTTCCATTCTTGTTCCACTGCGAGCACGTCACCGCATTCTTGTGCCCGTGCATTGTCGTCGCGCAGTGGCCGCTCTTGGCGTCCCAGAGTTTCACCGCGCCATCCTTGCCTCCAGACGCGACGAGTCCGAGGTAAGGATGCCACTGCGCTGTCTTCACATCCCCCGTGTGCCCGCTCAGCGTGTGCTCCGTCTCTGCGCGAGCGAAATCTACAATCCTAACCGTCGCGTCGTCGCTCGCCGTCGCGAATTTGAGATCCGAACGCGCAAACGAGATGTCCGTCACCGGTTCCTTGTGCACCTGAAACGACCTCAAGTTGTTAAATGTCGTCTGAAAGTACTTGACGTTCCCTTCATCATCCCCAGTGAGTAACCAATTATCGTTATTACTAAACGTCGCGCATCGAATCGGCCCGTTGTGCGCTTGAAGAATGGTTTCAAAGTTGAACGACATTCCATTCCAAAGCGTGAATTCGCCATTTTGCGAACACGTGAGCAACCGCCTTCCGTCCGGCATGAACATCACCTTGTTCACGCTCGTTCTGATTTTATTGCTCGAGACGTGGACAAACTTTGTGGCGAACGACGACGCCGGCAGGTGTGGGTATGCAACCGGCGGCATGAAGTCTAAGAGCGCGCCGGGAAGCGGACGTGGATGCGGCGAGTTCCATGGATCTTTGGCGTACACGCGCTCCTCGACGTAACGCACCGTCGTCGCTGTGTAGTCCACAGTGCGACGTTGAACAGCCTTGCGGTCATTCGTGCCGTCCGTGTCGACGTATACGTACGTAGACATCTCCGCAGCACTGCAGCGAGCGTGGTTGTGACGATCGCGGTTCACAGCCGCTGGGGAGCTGGTGAAGAGTTTTAGGGCGAATACACGGCTGCCGGGACATTCGTTCGTTCGTTCGATCGTGTACTCGGTTTACGGCGTGAGCGAGAGACGAGAGACGATGATGAAAGAAACGACGGTATATAATTATTGATATATTCTGTCCTACTAGTAGTTGGCTTGCGACTGGCTAGGTGTCGATGCTCGTCGGCGTTTAGCGAGAGACGGCTTGCGGGGGCAGGCTGGTGTACTTGCCAGACTTGGCAACGTACTCGACCATGCGGTTCAGCGCAATGACGTATGCGCGCGCGGACGAAACAACAATATCGGTGTCGGCACCGGTGGCAGTGAAGGAGCGCACGGCGGTTTCACCCGTTTGCAAGTTGGTCTTGAAGACCTCGGCGCCGAGCTTTTGCTCCGCACCCTCTCTCGGCTTGATCGTAATCGTAGTCTCAGCCAAGGAGTTGATACCCTTGGTCACTGCGGTCACTCTGTACTCGGTCAAGACGACATCCAAGCCGACGAGAGCATCGATCGCCTTGAAAGCGGCGTCGACTGGACCCGTACCGACGACGGCGGAAATGTGCGCTGTGCCATCCTTGGAGAGCATCTTGACGGTCGCCGTCGGGAGACCCATGGTGCCGCAGACGACCTGCACAGATTCCAAGGACCACGCCGGGTCTTGAACAGACTCGCCATCACGCACGATGGCCAACAATTCGTCGTCGTTGACCCCACCAAGCTTCGTCTCCGCGACGAGCTTGAAGCGAGCGAAAACTTCATCCAAAGCGGCGCCCTCCATAGGGATCCCCAAAGACTTGAGCTTGGACGACAAGGCATGGCGACCAGAGTGCTTACCCATAACCACACCGCATTCGTCCTCACCACGGAAATAACCAATCGTCTCCGGAGCGATAATCTCGTAAGTGAGCTTGTTCTTCAACATGCCGTCTTGGTGGATACCGGATTCGTGCGCAAAGGCGTTGGCGCCGACAATCGCCTTATGAGGCTGGATCGCCATACCGCTAAAGTTCTTCACCATTTGCGACGTCGGATAAATGTAAATCGGGTTGATACCCGTGTACGCCCCGCCCAATCGCGACTGCCCACGCATGAAGATGGACATGGCAACCTCCTCCAAGGATGCGTTACCCGCGCGCTCGCCAATGCCATTGATGGTACATTCGACTTGGCGCGCCCCGTTGGCGACACCGGCCAAGGAATTGGCCGTGGACAAACCTAAATCGTTTTGGCAATGCGTGGAGATGACAGCGTTGTCGATGCCCTTCACGTTCGCCTTGATACCCGCGATGAGCGCGCCAAACTCATCCGGCAAGCAAAAGCCGACGGTGTCCGGAATGTTCACCGTCGTCGCACCCGCTTCGATAACCGCGCCCAAAATTCTGTACAAGAATTCCGGTTCGGATCTACCCGCGTCTTCCGGGGAGAACTCAATGTCTTCGCAACCGAGGGATCGCGCGTACTTGACGGCGTCCACGGCGATTTGCACAACCTCATCCGGGGTTTTTCTCAACTTGCTCTCCATGTGAATCGGCGACGTCGCGATGAAGGTGTGAATTCTCGGTCTCAACGCGTGACGAACCCCTTCCCAGGCGGCGTCGATGTCCTTCTTGTTCGCCCGAGACAAACCGCAGATCACGGGCACGTATCCGTCCTCGTACACCTCGTTACCCACCTTTTTCGCGATGCCTCGAACGGCCTCCAAGTCATCCGGGCTCGCAATCGGGAACCCAGCCTCGATGATATCCACCCCAAGCTTGGCCAAATTCGTCGCGATATCGAGCTTCTCCTTACTCGTCAGCGTCGCCCCCGGGCTTTGTTCACCGTCCCGCAGCGTCGTATCGAACACGCGCACGTAGTTTGGGTCCGAGATCACCCCGGGCACGTACGCCGGTCTCGGCGCCCGCACCACCGCCGCGTCCGCTCCGTTTTCGCCGCCGTTCGTCGCTTCCGCCGCGCTCGCAACCCCCGTCCGCGTCTTCTTCGACGTCACCGATCGCACGACGCGTTTCGCCGTCGGCGTAGCGCGCATCATCGTCACCACACCGCGTCGAGCGCCGCCGCGGGTCGGCTTCGTTCGTCCATGCGTAGCCTTGGTCGTCGTCGTCGTCGCGTGCATCGTTCCGCACCGCATGACTGTCGCGCGAGCGCGTGGGATCGATCAATCGCGCGTTCACACAGTCGCTCGCGAGTCGCGTCGCGCTCTGCCGGTCGGCCGTCGACGCCGCGTTCGTCGCGCGTCGTCGTCGTCGTCGTCGCGACGCGTCTCTTCCCTCCTCCTCGCTGTTACCCTGGATCCAAAACCCTACACTGTATTTACACATACACGTGGCTTTCAAAAACAAAAACAAAAACACACACACACAAAAATAGGATTGAGGTGAGCCCCCATGTTATTTCCTGGTTTTTGAACCGTGGAATGTGCATTTAAAAAATATGGGTGACATCCGAAATCCATCGACGTTTCTTGTTCGTCTCGTAGAGGGTTTATTACGTTTATGTACATTATGTATGTGCGTACTCAGGATGTTTTTGAGTCTTTTTACTGAAAGTTTTGTTGTTTTGAATAATCGAGACGACGGCTGGTCGTGCGCCTGAACGGATGGACGAGACGTCAGAAGCGGCGACGCGGCGACGGGACGATGCGGGAATCCGAGATTGAGAACGCGACGAGTTTTTTGCGCCACCCAAACGTGCGGGAATCGAGCGATGTCTCGGCGAAACGTGGGTTTTTGGAAGGGAAAGGTTTGACAAAGGAGGAGATCGATGAAGCGTTTCGACGAGTCGGGGAGAGCGGTGGGTCGACGGCGACGAACGCGGCGGCGACGTTCGATGGAAATCGGGGTGGTGTGATGATGGTGACGAAACCGTCGTCGTCGTCGTCATCGTCGTCGTATGGGTTCTTCGGGTCGTTGGCGCGTCTGGCGGCGGTTTCAGGAGCGGCGTACTTGGCGTATCCGAGCGCGCGCTCGGCGTTAGAGCGAGCGGCGGACCGGCTGGCGGACAGAGCGTCGGCGAACAAGAAGAAGACGACAGACAATGGACGGGATGTCAAGGTGATTCCCGATGCAACTGTGACGTTGGTGAGTCCTGGGGAGTCTATCGCGGCGACGCCGGAGAGTTTCGCAGTGGCACGAGCGGCGGAGCGCGCCGCCGAGCGAGCCGAGCGAGCGACTGAGGAAGCCAAGTCTTTGCGCGAGGAGATTAAGCTAGAGGTTTCGACGACGCTTCGCGAGAGTATTAGCGATGTGAAGAAACTTTTGGAGGCGGAGCTCAAGGCTGAGATGCGTGAGTTGAAGGAGACGTTGCACACCGAGTTGGCAGCGAGAGACGCGACGAGTCCGAAATCGTACCTCTCACGCGAAGCGGAATCCTCAAAGCTGAGAGAGTGGCCGCTGGCGACGAGTCCGCAAGGGAGTGAGTCTGGGGAGAGCTTGGTGTACTCTCCACCGAAACCATCACGTCAGCATCCGGCGGCGTCGGATGAGTTTACGCTCAACAACGCAGTTCGAGAGACGTTTTCACAAGTCTCCGTCGGTGACTCGCCGAGGATGAACGGCAAGCAAACTCTCGACGATCCGCCGCATCCATCGAACTTTATGGACATACTGCAAATGATCGAAAACGGTCAAACACCACCGGGTATCAAGGATATCGATGACGCGCCTCCGAACCCGAACGCATCCATTCCTAGATCGAGTGGCTCTAGACCGGGCAAGCCGTGGGAAGCCAAGCGAGGCGGCGATGAGGACGAAGGCGAAGTGACGCAAGTCCCCATCGTAAAGCGCGTAGCTGGTGAGAGAGGGTCGCCTTCATCTCCGTGGACACCACCCCCAGCTCCGTCGCTGTCTAGCATGATGTCGATATCGAAAACATCCCCGCGACGAAGCGTCGATCAAAAAGTTGAAGGAAACGCCAACGTCAACGGCCGATTAGAAATCTGAGCGTAAGCGAAACGAGTGTTCGTATGAAGTAGTATCAATTGTATTGTACAAGAAGAATCGAATCTCCCAATTTTCTAATGATGAGTATCTTCTTCCGAGGCCGTTACCACCACGGACACCAGCCGACATAAGAAACACTCAAATTCTCGGCGCTTGTCGCCTCCACAATCAAACGTTGCACTTGCACCTCGACGGAATCTGGCAACATGGAATCCACGTGATGATGTTCGCCGTCTCGTCCAGTGAGCTTTGCGCTCATGCGCTGCATAACGCTCACTGCTCTTTCGTTGAGCGCTTCGTTCGTCTCATCCTCCATACCGTACGTCTCTATGGCATTAACCAAATCAGTACGCCTCAACAGTTGCGGTACGGCTCCCGGTAGCGGTCCCTCGTCGTGCACACCACCGTAAGTCGCCATGGCGTGAGTCGCTTCAACGCCCACGACAGATGTTGATGGGGGAATTGGACCCGTAGGGGTGTCGATCATATCGCTGTTCTTTAGCGAAGTGCTCGATGGACGCGGTGACGCGGACGGCGTCGTCGATTGAGGACTCACCGCCTCAGCTGCCTCTGCATTGTTCGGCACTGTAGCCTTGTTCGTCAAAAGACGCCAGTTGATCAAAGGGTCGTGTACGAACGCTTCTAACATCGCCATAACGGAGTCTTTGTTATCTCTCAACACGGTGATGACGCTTTCGCACGTGCTTCGGAAGTTGCCTTCGATACCGCTCACCTCCATGGCACGCACGAGCATGCGCGTTAGACGGAACGGCACCTTTTCAGGGAACTTTTCTCGGTACATGGAAGCCTCAAAGCAGTCACCGAAATCGATGTGAAGCACTTTACCGCTATAGCGATCCACCATCAGGTTGGACGGGTGACGATCGCCGAGACCGAGCAAATAGCCGACCATAGACATCACCGCCAGGGATCTCGTGTACGTCGTTCTGCGCTCGAGCCACTGTTCGCTACTGCGACTCTTGAGCCAAAGAACGCGAGCGAGGTCACTTCCCGACGTATTTTCGAGCGCGTGCTGGAAGATCTCCACCTTGTTAACGAGCGGCAAGTGGTCGTAATCCGGAGCCATGGCTAACATCATCCTGTGCTCCAGGTTGAGAGGAACTTTGTGCGCATCTCTGTACTCGCGAATGAGCGCGTGCAAAGTATCGCAGTTTGGAACCCAGCCAATCAAGCCGCTATTCGGCGAAAGCGGGACGACAGCGTAGCGAGCAATGCCCAGATCCCGTTGAGCGGTAGCCATTTCACTATTCAGAAGAGTGTTCACCAAACCAAACAGTTGCATGACGCGCTCGTCTTGTCTCAAATCTTCATGGCCCTTCAGGAGGTAACCGTAGTCCTTGCCGTCAGAGCCATGGATCTGTAGCCGCCTCGGTCTTTGCTTCGAGGCGATGACGTGCATCGTCGGCGCGAAGGCTCGAATACGTGCTTGCTCGACCTGGCCCGGTATGTAATTACCTGGCACGCACAGCTCGAGGTCTCGCGCATTTAGCAAGCGCGGAGATACGTACTGCAGCTCGAGAGTGGTCAACGTCGGCAATTGTTTATTGATGAGCTTGAAGACGTGGTAGTAAAGATCCCAAGCTTGGTTGAGCTCTTCTTCTCGCCCGCTCTTCCGGTACTTACGGCAGAGATCGTGTGCTTCCTGTAGTTCGCGACCATAGTTTTGCACGAATCCCATCTCTTGTAAAGTCTCGGCGCCTTGCCTCTCCAAAATGTGATGCAAAGGCGTCAGCACTGCCATCATGCCTTCCACATTCTGCTCACCGAAGTACAACCGTGAGGCTTCTTCCAGAGCTTCGTGCCATGCTTCATGCCACACGATGGCGACTCGGATGAGTTCCAAGGAAACCACTTGCGCTTGCTCGACGAGAAGCGCGCTGTGTTGTCGAACATTGTCCAAGATGGCGAGCGCCGCGACGCGTCTAGACGTACTTTGGCTCTTGCAAGCGACGAGCAATGGATACAACACTGCTTGCGGATGCTGTCTACCTACTCTGACGAGCAATTGGTAGATCAAACTTCGCACTGGGAGAACGTGGGTGTGAATTCGAGCCACAATTTGCGGAATGACAGCGAGCCACATGTCAATGTTGACGTGTCCAAAACCCTCAATGAGCGCCGCTTCAACTTCGGGCATAGCCCCGTGGTTGAACCATAACGTCAGTAGACGCAGAATATCTTGGAGGGATCTACCTTGGTTTCCGTTTTGTGAGCCATCGAGAGCGATGGATCGGAAGAATCCACTGATTGCTGGCGCGACGTGCCTCATGGCGTCTTCGCTCGTGCCGTTGTCTCGATTTGATGCTTGTCGGTTGTAGTGCTCCATCGCAGTCGCGTTGAAAAGCGCCCAATGATGCCATGCTTTGGCCCATTGTCGATTTGTCATTGTTGCCGTGCGGAAAGCCATCAGGACATCGGTGAGTGTCTCTTCATTCATACCGTCAGCCAGAGCCCAACGCCATTTCCCAAGCTTCAAAAATGCTTGTGCGACTATCTTTTCGTGGTCTTCCGTTTGTGGTTGACCACTCGATGTGATCTGCTCTGATTGCTCTCGTAGCTCGTGAGCAAGCGATTGTAACCGCATGAAAGCCTGTTTCTTCTGACCAGTATGCCAAAGATGTTTCACGTAAGCGAACATCACTTTTGGTCGACCGGATCCCGCGCCGTAGCCTGGTGTGCCTTCCGAACATAAGGCTGGATCGTATTCGAGTAGTCGTAGCAGCGTTCGGCGTGACTGTCTATCGCGTCCCTGGTTTCTGTTCAACGACGCAAACTTGAGCCAAATGTCGGTCTCATCGGACATTGGCAGAACGAGAGATCGTACTTGCAGCACAGCTTGCCAGACTTGCACGTCGCGCTTGATCAAGTAAATTCTGTCCCTCCACATTTTTCGGATGACTCCCTGCCGACTAGAAGCGGCAGGATCAGAAGAAGCGATGGCCATGAGTTGTGCGTACTCGATGACTTCTTCAAGCTCAGTCAATTGTTGCGCGCGTATGAGTGCGCCGTACGACCGGTCGTAGGATTCGCTCACGAGAGCGGCCAATTCTGTACCGAGAGACTCCCTAGCCGACGCCAAAAATTGCCTCGCCTCATCCTGATCACCTCGACGAACAGCCAAAATTGAACGATAAAAGTCGCAGTCGGTACTTTGCACGACGCTAACTTGGTGTTTGCTGATGGATTCGATGCGATCGGCGGTTGGCCGTCTATTTCCGTCCCGTTGGCACAAAGCCAGAAGATTAGTGCAGTCGTCCATCTGCTCCCAGTCGCCGAGGTGCCAGGCAGCTTTCGCAGCGATCGCCGTGACATCGTTTAGGTATCCATCCCAATCAACGCGCGCTTGACTCCCCGCATCGTAGATGCTCTGTATCTCTTCCCACTCTGCGAGGGCGTTCAAGCATCGTAATTGTCCAACCATAGCGTCACGACGTTCCTCCGCCGCTTGTGGCGTATTCACATCGACGAGCTCTTCCAGTTTTCGTCTGTACGCGTCAAGGGCATCGTCCCACTGTTCAAGCTTTTCGTACCACCCCTCTTTAATCTCGACATTCAAGTTGGCTTGAGCGTATACGAGAACACCGCGAGCCGCTTCAGGTAGTTGAAGTTGGTTGTTGATGGCGATGATAGCCGCAACGCAGTCTCCCGGATTGGATGTGAATTCAAGTTCTTTGTAGTGTAACGCCTTTGCGTACGCCCTAGAACGTTCGGCGATCATCCCAAGAGTTCTTACATCAACTGGGATAGGCTTTTCGTCGTGCTCCATGAATTCGCATAAGTTGAGAAGAATGGAGACGATTTCGGGCGGAATGGTGGGACTACCTAGTGCAGCCTCAAGTGAGCGAACAAGTATTTCTCGATGAGCTTCATTCATCTCTGCCCAGCATGATACGAAAGAAGCGCAGAACAAATCACGCGCAAGGTTTGGTTGCACTTGCGCAAGCTCACTACAGGCTCGAAGAGAAGGCAAAGGAGAGCTTCGTAGTAACTCCACTGATAGCTTTCTCATCCATTCAAGCCAATCTTCTTTTGTCGAGCGCTGACTACTCTCCCAGGCGCGTCGCACCGCAAGCTGATTGACGGAGAGACGTTTCTGTATCTCGGGTCGCGGTGCTCGAGATTGGATACCCCCATGAAGAGAGTCGAGATCGTCATCGTTGAAAAGCAAGGGAGACCCGGCTTCGATCCTCTGCACCATTTCTTCAAAAGCTGGATCGCTGATTCCGCTCTTGAGCACTGCACGCTTCACCACCGGAAGGAACACAGCGTACTCCATCCCGATGCAGACTTCAAGTGCGATGAGAACTTTGAGGGCGTCTAAACGAAGGTCAAAATTTTGCGCTTCCAAGACTCTTGTCAACGGATGAATGATGATCCCGACCTGTCCGGTCAGACGCATTCGAGGCAGCATGCGGTGCAACATTTGCAACGCAGCACGTCGCACAGCTACTGGGACAGCGAGCACACTCGGTTTGAACAAGCGCACGAGTGTCGGAAGTAAGAGGTGAAGGTGCTCAGTCAAACAGTTTCCAAATGATTCCAACGCGTGGAGAATGTATGGGACAGACTCGTACTTCCTGGTACGCTCCGCGAGTGTAAGGGTTGACACTATTCGCGGAATGATGACTGGAAGATATTGTCTGAATTCATCATTTAGCGCCACCGCGAGTTCCTCGCACAAGAGCAAGGTATTCTTGGACATGCGCTTCCTGTTCCACGACAGCCGCATGAGTTCAAAGATATCGTCCAAGTACAATCTGATATGAGCCTTGACGACTTCGACCAGTGTCGCCAGCTCTGCGAACATCGTCTCTCGCAAGCCGTCATCACTAGTCTTCATGACATTGAGCATGACTGGAACGACGTTTGCGAGATACGGTACGCTCGCGTTTCCCAACACTTGGAAGATGTACACAATACTTCTCACGACCATGTGACGGTGACTCGTGCGAGACGGATCTCTAAGAACGCGTAAGAGAGAATTGAGCGCAATGGTCGGATAGTAATCATCTGAAAGCGACGTCAAATGGAGAGTAGGCAAGATATCAAGCTCGTCGCCGTCATCGTCGTCACCACCAGCGCTATTCGTGGTATCACCAGTCCCAGCGCCAGAGTCAATATTGATGTTCAATTGAACGTGTCGCACGCCTCTCACACCTTCATCGCTGAGCACGCCTTCGCCGTGTAAACGGATTTCGTTACCCTTGTGAGCGTGTGGGTCCAATGCGCCTAGAATACCGAGCGTGCGTAGAACTTCACTTCTCACATGGCCACGTTCATTGGCAAGCATTCTCAAAAGCTGAGGTAATAGCTGAGGATGAGCCATAAATGGCTCCGAAACGTAACCAGAGCTTTCGATTAGCTTCCCAAGAGTGACGACCGCATGATCTCTCGTGCTTGCGGATTTGAGCGCCATCATCAAAAGGATCAACAATTCTTGTACAAATGGTTTAATGCCGTACCCACTCACTTTCGCGAGTTCACCAATCGTACCGAGCGCTGCAGCCTTCTCTCTTCCCGTGAAATCGCGCCTCATGCTGTTTGAAGACGTTGATGCTTGAGCAGACGATCCCAGCACACGCGAACCTTGCGAAATCAGTTTCCCAACTTGTTCTGAACTAGTCCCACTGGCTCGTGTTGACTTGGATCCCTTGGCCCCCGCGCCACCTTCTTCAGCTCTGAGCGTCGTCATCAGACATCGCAACACTGGAGAAAGGTATGGCGCGACAAGTTTTGGACAACTTCTGATGAGGACCGCCATGACCTGTGCGCTTTCTTGACGATGTAACGATTCGCTGCTGTACTCGAGCTCAGATATGAGTTGGATCAGGTGAGCTCTCAGAGACGGTAACACGTATGCAGGGTTTCGAGTCGAAAGTCGTCCGAGGAGTTCAATGCCCAACATTCTTATGGTGACACTCTCGTCGTTTACGGTGACAAACAGCGCTCGCAGGGACTTGGCTTGAGAAAGATATGAATCCATCGAAGAGCTTGGCCTGCAGAACTCAGTCAGCAGAGCGTTCCTGATTGGTATCTCTGTGTCCCCAACGGCGACCGGAATCAGAGCGTCCATGATTTGTTCCACGGCGCTTGCCGTGCCCTTGCTAGTGCATACTCTCAAGCGAAGAGCACTGCAACACGTCAAAGCAGCTTCAAGCCTAGTTTCGGCTGACGTATCGTCCAAATAAGCTATAGCACTTTTCCGTATCGATCGTAGCAAGACTACCGGATCGAATGGGAAGGTTCTCATTGTTCTGAGCGCGACACGCACCGTTTTCTTATTCGGTTGTCTTGGACAACTTTGCTCCGTCGCTGGTTCTTGGTACATCGCAGTGGCTATCGCACCTGCCAACTTTTGCTGAATCGCAGGCATTAACTCAGGGCAACCTTTCGCAGCGCTTTCCAAACCCATGACAAGTGAGTCGGTCAACCCACCTGTGAACATCGTCGGCATCAAGTTGATAAAGTGTGGCTTCCAAGCCTGGTTCAACGAAGTCATCAATGCACCGGCGCACTCCAACGCCTCGGGACATGCTTTCGGGCCCCGCCCGCGAGTGGTGAATAAATCATACATGACAGCGCTGATTTCCGGAAGGTATCTAACGAGCGATCGACCGATCGCGCTCTGCCTGTTATCGACGTTTGCCGAGAGGTCGATGAAAGGCGACATGACTTCAGCGAGTTGACTCAACGCCTTGAATCCTGCTCCGCTATCCGCTGAACGAATCGTGTTCAGGATAAGCGCGCAAGATTCGACTAAGTAAGACTCGGCGAATCGCTGCGGACTGAACGCCGCGAGCTTCGGAATCAAGCTGACGATCGTTCGCCGGATGATGGACTCTTTTAAATCTTGAAGTCTCAAAATGGTCAAAGCCACTTCTCGATAGCGGCTGAGCATAAATTCACCCGTGTGTCTTAGCAACTCACCAAAGACCAACAAAGATCCGTGTATTTCTTCAACTTTCGAGTTCTGTTTCAGGCCACCGCGACAGGCTTGGTACAGTTGATAGTACCACTGGACGCGATACCGAGTTTCTCTCCGCTCCGTCACTAGCAAACATTCTCGCACCGCAGTCACGGCTGCCTCTCTCACAGACAACGATTTATCCCTCAAAGCAGACCAAATCGTCGACACAAATACAGGCACGTGAACGTTAAAAATCGTTGGCGCGTTGTGTGCGAGCTCAGACAACGTCAAGGCTGCCGCGTAATGTTTCGTGCTGAGCACGATAGGATTTTCTTCTTGTGCGTTAAGTAGTTCAATCGCTTGTTGTACTTGCGAGTCAACAACCTCAGCCGTCAGAGCCCCGCTGTGCAATATCAATTTTCCGAGAACTTTGCTGGACATCTCTACCAGCTCAACCGTTCGCGGATTGATCCATAGCGTCGCGTTGACATTGACTGGATGTTGATTGTGATCCGCCACTGACAACGTTCCCAAATTTTTGGCGGGACTCGTACTCATCACATTAAGCAAAAAGAATGCAAACTTCTTCACCTTATCGACGTCTTCGCCAAATTCCAAATCTATCAATTGATTGATCGCTTTCAAACCGACGAGCTTCTTGCTCACGTCTTCGCTGGTAATCAGCGTCTGGATGCGATCAAGCATGTTGTTTCTGTATTTGAGAAACTCCGCTGGGTTAGCATTGCGCAGCTCCTGCTCCACCTGATCCCTGAGCGCCTCGTCGTCATCCAGCCCATCGCTCGTTTCATCCTTATTCGCGATACACATCTTCTCGAGCAGAGCGCTGACCATGTCCTCTTTACGGTTCTGGCTCGTCCTCCTGCTCGTGGACGTGCCCAAGCTGGCACGCGACTGACGGGCACTCAGAGACACCTCGGTGGCGTCGAAATCATCACCTATCCACTGTGCGTGACCTACCCGAACGCTCCCCGGCGGCGTCTTCACATCATCCCCATAGCTCGAACCTTTCGGAACTACCTGCGGGGCAATCCCAGGCGGCGTCGCGCCCTCCGTGTCGCCTCCGCCTCCGCTTTTGCCTTCCCGCCGACGCGCTATGAACATCTCTACACCCCCCTCTCTCGCGTGCGCGATCCCGCGCGAGCACCCCACGCGAGCGCTCTCCGCGTGCTCTACCACGTGTGCACGTCCGCGACGCGTTCACCCGCGTTCAATCCGCCTCCCGACGAGCGTTCGCGCCGCGCGACGCGTGTCGATCGGTTCCAACCGTTCGCGCTCGCGCTCTTCGTTCGCTCTTCGAACGCCGTTCCTCACGCCGCTCCTCGCGCGGGACGCGAGACGCGCTCAGTCAGTCTTTCGTCTCTTTCGCGTCGAGTCGGCGTCGTCTTCGACCGAACGCGCGTCGTCGTCCGCGTCGTCGTCTCACCCTCGCTCGTCTTCCAGCGCAGTGTGCGAGCGCGACCGACCGAAAACTTTTCGGCGAAAAGGTTAAAGGCGCGATATTGAATAATCGGATAAAAAAGTCGATGGATGCGAAGGATCGATCGGTGGAATCATCCATCGCAGTTTTCAGTGCGGGTTTCGGCGACGACTCGTTTTTTCGGTGCTCGCGACGCGCGAGAGTTTGACGCCGCCGTCGCCGCAGAAGAGTCGCGGAAGGACGACGACGCGAAGGAGACGGAGAACTCAAACGCGACGTGCGCCATTTTTCGAGACGGTCGTATACTGAAAAGGCGCGACGACGAGCGCGAACGTGGGAAAAGTGCGATAGGTGGAAAAAGCGGCGGCTGGCTTGGACGCGCAAAAAGAATTCGATTGAACGCGACGAACGGAACCGGAGCGAAGATTGACGATGAGCGCAAACGATGGGAACGATGTTGAGATTGCGGTGAGTTTTGTGACGCGATTGCCCGAGGAGTTCCGCGTCGCGGACGCGGCGATCGCGGTGCCAGGGAAGCTTACGCGTTACGGATTGTCCGAGGTGGTGAACCACTTGCTTGGAAGGGAAACGCCGGTGCCGTTTGATTTTTTGGTGGATGGAAACCTTTTGAGAACGTCATTGGCCAAGTTAGCGCTCAGGTTGGGGAAGAGCGCGGAGGCGACGATGGTGGTGGAGTACATGCCGGCGTTGGGTCCGCCGACGCCGGCGGAGGAGTCTCCGTGCCAAGAATGGGTGAGTTCGGTGGATGGAAGCTGGGCGAAAGCGGTGGCGACGGGTTCATTCGATGGGAAAGCTCGATTGTGGACGCCTAAAGGTAAGCTCTTGTGTGAGCTTGAGGGACACGAAGCGCACTTATGCGCGGTAAGTTTGTCTCCGTCGACTTCATCGGCTGAAGACACGTGCGTTGTTCTCACGGCGTCCGCCGATTGCACAGTTCGCTCCCACGCCGTGACTGTCGACGGTAAGAAGTGCTCGTTCGGTGAGCAGCGCGTGTTTAAAGGTCACGAAGCGACGGTAACGGATGTTGCCGCGTGCTATGTGGCGCAAATCTTTGCGACGACTTCCGTCGATCGCACTGCGCGACTCTGGAAAATCGGCGGCGGCGAAATCGTCGAAGAAAAGGTGACAAAGAAGCGCAAGACGTCCAAGAAGAGCTCGAAAGAGAACGAGAAAGACGACGAGAACGACGAAGACAGTACCGAGAAGAAAACTGGTCTTGGAGAAGAGCTCGTGCTGCGCGGTCACACTGATCGAGTGCAAGCGGTTGCGTGGGAGAGCGCGCAAGCGGTGTGGACAGGATCGTTTGACTGCACCGTGCGTTCTTGGGACGTCGAGACTGGGGAAGAGAAGGAAAAACACAGCACAAGCAGCGGCGTGCACTGTTTGGCCGTGGCAGAAGACGGTAACAAGATGGCTTGGGGGGGAGCCGATAGGATTGTGAGTGTTTGGGACCCGAGAGAGACGACGTCGAAAGCGTGTCTCAAGCTCAAATCACACGAGGTATGTAGAAGCTTTACCGGGGCCAGCGTGGATGTTTCCATGACATTCGATGCGCGCGAGTCGTTGATGAAAACTTTTCTTGATTCCCGACACACGTGAGTGAGGGTCAAATCAATCACTCTAATTTTTTACTGAGACTCGCCGCGAACGAAGACTTTTCCCATTTTCTGCGCAATTTGCGCCGAAACAAAGACTAACGAATACAACGCATCACAGGGCTGGATATCGAGCGTCCGTTGGAGTCCTTCGAACGTGAACCATTTGGTTAGTAGTGGGTACGATGGCACGATAAAAATGTGGGATATTCGAGGTAAGCTCCCGCTTCACAGCGTCACGACGCACAAAGGGAAAAACTTTGCCGTCGATTACCACGGAGGAGATCGTCTCGCGTCCGGTGGCGACGACGGCAAGCTCCGATTTTGGAATGTTGGCGTGCCGAAATTGCAATAAGAAACTACACATCTAGAATAAGCTAAGAAGACGCCGGTACACGGAGAGGCAAGCCGTATGAAACGGCGTGCTCGGGCGCGTTGTACCGACACGCGTCGACGTGACCAATTTCGTGGCCTACGTAATCAAAGTGACGCGATTTCATGAGCCCGAGCACTCCCGGTCCCGGACAGCACAAACCGTCGTGATTGATGAGGCGCTGAATGGAAATCCCAAGCTTGCCTCCGCTCGCTCGGGCCCAGTTTTTGCGAGTCTCATCCTGAACCGCCTCTGGATGAAACTGCGCCACGTAGGACGCGTACGTCGCGTATTCGCTAAATCCGAGAATTAAATCCTTCTTGTCCAAGCTCTGCAAAATGGCTTGCGCCCAATCAGGAAGTCGATTCTCCATCGTTCTCACGACGTTGGTGACGAACGCGTCCAACATCTCATCCATAATGTCCGCGTCGACAACCATTTGATGCGTGACGTACGACGTCTCATCCTTGGCGTACGACAACGAGTTGCCGATGAGCGCCTCGTAACTCGACTCGTACGATTTGATGACGTTACCTCCGATTTGGCGAATCGCCTTGACTTCCCCAGTCAACCCCGCATCGGTGAAGAGATCGAGTGGGCGAAGCGGTATCATGTCTAAATCCCAAATCAAAAACTTTCTGCTCAGCGGCGGATTGGAAATCGCCGTCGTCCTCGACGCGCCCAACTTGAGCAACTGTTGCAAGTACCACCCGCCGAGCTGTCGACCGACGTACGTCGATCTCGCCCCACCGTCCCCGAGTCCTTTATCGTACAACTGTTCCAGCGTCGCCGCAACCTCAGCTTTGGTCACCCCAGGCACGAACGCATCCTCCGCGTGACACTCCACGTTGCTCGCCATCGCGCGATAGAGCCGACACTGCGCCTCCCCCGGGGCGACCACGATGATTCTCCTCGGCCCGACGTACTGGTTCAACGCCGCCACCGCCACCGCGTTCACACAAGACGGTTTCACCGCCACGCTCACGACGTCTAAATCCGGATATTCCCGCTCCGACGGGCACCGACGCTCACCAAACGCCGTCGCGCCCGGTCCGCACGACTCGAACGCCGAATGCGCGGCGTCCACGCGTCTCGTCGGGTTCCCGCCGTCGCCTCGTCCTCGCGACGCACCATCACCACCACCACCACCGTCGACAACGTTTCTCCGTCCACCTCGCACGCGATCCATCGCATCCATCCCGCGGTGTCGTCGTCGCGTCGACGCCGACGTCTCGAACGAATCATCCACGCCATCGAACACCCCGACCCCGTCCCACTCCCCGTCCCCTCGCGCCAATCGCGTCACCAGCCCGTACGCGAACCCGATCATCGCGATCACCGTGGCGCATCGTATCGACGCTCGCACGCACCGTCGGTGTCGCCGCCGCCCTCGTCGCGTCGACGCCGTCGCCGTCGGTGTTTCCATGTCCCAATCGCTCGCGCGTCTGGCGCGTCACCCATCCGTTCCATCCATCCATTCGTCTGTCGGTACTCCGTGTCGTCACGCGACACGACTTCGTGGAGCGCCAATCACTCGACGGCACGGCACCGGCACCGGCACGGCACGGCACCGGCACGGCACGGACACGTCACGGCGCCGCGCCCGCTGGGACCCTGCCCGTTTACAGGGGGGTGTCGGGGGAGTGTCACCGTTCATGACTCAAAGAAAAAAACATCCCCGAGAGTGGTCGGTCGCTCGTTCGTGGTCGGGTCACGTCACGCCGCTCGGGAGAACCCAGATGGGGCGCGCGCGGGCGTGGGTGTGTGTGAAATGTATATATGGGTAAATAGTGATAATAATAACGGGGAAAGAGCCCTCCGTATTTTGAGGTTTTCGCACGACGCGCGCGCCTGGACGAACGTGCGGTACTGCGACGCGCGCGGGCGAAGGACCGCACGACGGCACGAGAGATAACGGGAGAGAGAGGGAAGCGATCGACGATGACGGCGAAACGCACGGAAGACCCGGACGATGCCGTGTTCCAACAGCGAGCCATCGAACTCAAGGATGAAGGGAACGAGTTGTACACGAAAAAGCGCTTCAAGGATGCTCTGGCGGTGTACGAACAAGCGCTCGCGTTGCTTCCGGAGAAGGACTCGGTGCGAGCGATGATTCATAGTAACCGTGCGGCTTGCTTTTACCAGTTGCAGTGCTTCGCGGACGTCGTGGCGGAGGCGTCGTCGGCGCTCAAGGTGGACCAGAGGTTCTCAAAGGCGCTCTTTCACCGAGCCAACGCGTACAGGTCGCTGGGACAAGCGGCCAAGGCGAAGCGGGACTTGAACAGCCTTTTGGCGCAGGATGATACGAACAGTGACGCGCGAGCGGTGCTCGATGAGATGAACGGGGTGGCGAAGCCGAACGCGCCGGCGGGTTTGGGAGGCATGAACCTTCAGAGGTCAAAGAAGAAGGGCGGAGCGGCGGCCGGCGACGCGCAAGCCCAAGCGCAAGCCCAAGCCCAGGCGCAAGCGCAGACGCAAGAAAACTCTTACGGTCATGCCATCAATGTCAAGGCTGTTTACGGTGAAGACACTCGCATGTTCCAAGTTTTCTCCAACATCAGCTTTAGAGACTTGGTGACGTGCATCTCGAATAAGTTTGCGCACACCGGCCAATTCTCCATCAAGTACGAAGATGAAGACGGCAAATTGAAAAGCGTTCAGAGCAAGAGCGACTTCCAAAAGTCCATTCTCATCACCTCTATGCGCTTGCAACAGCTTGAAAAGCCGCCGCTCATCCCGCACGTGAAGCTTTTCATTGCCGATTTGCCAAAGATTGAAGACATCGCTCTCGTCGACGAGGATGGCAAGCACGCCGGCCTCGCGCCGAACGAAGTGGTTGAGATTGATGAATGGATCTTGGACTTTGCCTCTCTCTTCCGCGAACACCTCGGCATCGATGCTGAAGGTCACCTGGACCCTCACCAAGAGGTGCGTACAACACTTTACTGGACTCGACTCGCGATGGCGACTACTCGACGCGCTCTCTCCAAGCGAAGCAATGACGATGAACAAAACTTACTACTACTTCCTGATTTTGGTGATGTTGATTGTTTGAAATGTCTTTCGCTCCTATCGTGAGCTTCTTTAGTGAGAGAATGAAACAGCCTTTTTTTTTTCGTGGAGGGACCAAAACCCGATACCCGACGTGCCGACGACTAACAACGCATTCACTCTCTACTTTTGAACACCACGCAGGGCTTGAACTTGTCCAACGACTTGGCCGTGTCCTTGCCGATGGACTTTGCTGACGAAACGGTTTCTCGCGCCAAGGAACTCTTGGATGAATCTATCTCCAAGTTCCAAACTGCCGCCGCTATCTCCATGTTCAACTGGGGTAACGTGTACATGTGCCGAGGCCGCAAGAAGATGGATGGTGGCCGCGAACCGCCTATTGAAGAAGACGGCCCGCTAGGCGCGGCGATCGCAATCGCAGATTCTTTCGATGAAGTCGAAGAACTCTTCAACCTCGCAAAAGATCGCTTTGAAAAGGCTCTCTCCATCAAGCCGGATCATCACGATTCCCTCATCGCGCTCGCTCAGCGACGCTACGAGCGCGCTCGTCTCCTTGCCGCCGCTGCTGGGTTGAGTGGAGAAGGAGGTAAAGTGGCGGCTGGGCACGATGTCGCGAAGCGCACCGCCGAGGCTGAGGCTGAGTTCGCTGGTGCGTCTGCGGATTACGAAGCGGTGCTCAAAATACTCAACGAGTTGCCGGAGGAAGGTAAGAAAGAGAAGACGGAGGAGGAGAAGGCCCAATTCCAAAAGATGGTCGAAGAGGCTGTCGCGCGCGGCGAGGAGCCGCCGTCTGATGAGGAGCCATCTTTGAAGTCCCAAGTGAAGGTGATGCTTGGTAACACGCACTTTGAACACTCGCAAATGCTCGCGCGCTTAGGAAAGGAATGGAAGCCTTTGTTCGACGTTTCGCTCAAGATCTTCACTGAAGCCGGATGCGCGCAAAGCGACATCGATGGGGCTATCAAGATGCACAGAGGCAAACGCATGGAAGCTGGCAAGTAGGCGTAGGATCAGCGGTAGGCAAAATTTATTATTAATACGATGTTCTTTCATCTGTCACATTTCAAAGTCTTACTGTAAAAACATGTTCTCGTGATTAAAACGGCGGGTCGTCGGGGTTGAAAGGTTGCGCGGGAGCGTAGCCGTCATCCAACGGTTGATAACCGCCGGCGTACTGCTGCTGACCGTACGGCTGGTTGTAATCTGGATCGTACGCACCCGGGTTTGAGGCGCCGTAGTAGCCATCTGAATCCCCTCCGGCGTTCTGCTGCTGTTGCTGTTGTTGTTGTTGCGGGGCGGCGGACGTGCCGAGAGTCTCCAGCACCCAGGCCGGAGTATCGCGGCTTTCGATCCAGAGCGCCTCACCCGTTTCTTTGTGCTTGAAGTCCGGAGACCTCGGGTTGGCGCCCGGCTGAGCTTTGCGCTCGCGGTTGTCCCACCACGTGTCCGGCTCCTCGGCGAGAGATCGCCACAAGGATTCCTTGGGCGATGCTCCCACGGGCATGCCCATCTGCTCTTGGGGCGCTTGTCGCGGCGCTTGTTGTTGCTGCTGAGCGTAACCGCCATTCGAAGCCTGGTAGCCTCCACCGCCACCCATGCCGTTACCCGCAGCCTTGGAGCTCTGGACAAAGGAAAAGTTCTTGGCGACGATCTTGACTCTAGAACGAGGGGCGCCGGTGTCCTTATCCGTCCAAGTGTCCGTCTTCAACTGACCCTGAACACAAATCGTCCGACCTTTGCTCACGTGCTCCACCATACGCATCGCCTCCTCACCCCAGATGTCGACGGCGAACCAGCTCGTCTTGTCCTCCTCGATGACGCCATCCTTCATATCCTGCTTACGGCCACCGTTCACCGCCAAGCGGACGTTCGCGACGCATGTACCGCTGGAGAAGTGTCTGATTTCCGGATCTGCTCCAACGTTACCGATGATGGTGACGCTGTTGGCCAAATCTGGCGTCCAAGAAACCGTGCTCGGCGGCACCGTCGTCTGCGCCTGCGGATCTCCTTCGTAAGACTGCGCCCGCGTCGACCGCGGTCCCGCCGGCGTGTAAGAGCCGCGTCCAGCAAACTGCGCTTGCGCCGCAAATCCTCTCCGTCCACGCGTCGCGCGCTGCGCGCTCCCACTTCTCCGCGCGCGCATCCCTCCGTTCGAGATCTCTCGCGTCGCGATAATCCTGCGCAGCATCATTCCTCCACCTTCTCTCCCATTACTCACCGCGTGTCTCGTCGCGTTTCCGCCGCTCACAGACGCGCAGGACGCGATCATCGTCATCATCGCTTCGGTCGTGTTTCTGGCGAGCTGCGAGGTCACTCTCGTCGCCACGCGAGACATGCAAGGCGGCGAATGTCACCGGCGTCGCGAGGCGCGTTCGACCAAGTTGAAACTTTTGTTTTTGGCGGGAAAAAAACAAAGTGATACTAAATACCCATACGTAAGGTCGACATCGAGGGTGCTCGACGTCGTCCCGCGGGCGTCACACGCACGCACGCACGCCGACGGACGACTCGACTCGACTCGACTCGATTCGATTCGATTCGATTCGTTCGCGCCGACGACGGACGACGACGATGGACCTCGCGGGTGAGATGGCGCGAATGAAGGCGGAACGCGCGGCGCGACAGGCGGCGGCGT
>JACLAB010000270.1_pt1 | contig 23353 bp, 14 predicted proteins | sample 8027921 | NCBI WGS metagenome assembly JACLAB01 (sample SAMN15725117, study PRJNA655200) | protist metagenome | isolation source: fluorescence activated cell sorting (FACS) single amplified genomes of... | place: USA: West Boothbay Harbor, Gulf of Maine | collected 2000-07-19
CAGATTTTAAGTCTGTCGTGTTTACCAATTTCACCAAGTAAGCATCCTATGCGGATAACGGGAATCGAACCCATGTCGTCTGTGTGGAAGACAGAAAATTTACCATTAATCCATATCCGCTTCATAAATGTCACCAAAAGATTCATTGTGTTCGCTTGGGCCCAAGAGGAAAGTCCGACCTTGTTATTGATACAAGTTAACAACTTGCAAAAAAGATTTTTGGGAAAGTCTTACAGAAATTCAAAAGTGAAAAGTGTTTATGAAAACATACAAAGCAAACCCTATCAAAAGTAAAACTTGAAAGTTGCTAGACCTAGTATGCAAATACTAGAGCAGAGAAATGAACACAGTTCAACCAGAAGTCGGCTTAATTGAATCTTTCTTGGTGGAGTATTCTTAGCTCAGTTGGATAGAGCATCAGCCTTCTAAGCTGAATGTCACAGGTTCGAATCCTGTAGAATATGCCAGGGTATAGCGCAGTTTGGAAGCGTACCTGTTTTGGGTACAGGTGGTCGCAGGTTCAAATCCTGCTACCCTGACCAACCAAAAAAACTTAATTTTGTGAATTGTACCAGCTTTTTAACATGTTCTCTTGTGTTGTTTTTAGTAGGGGTCTGGGGCATCTTCTTCAATCGCAAAAATATCTTAATCATGCTCATGTCAATTGAACTCATGCTTCTTGCAGTCAACCTCAACTTCTTAATCTTCTCCACCTATCTCGACGATCTCAGTGGACAACTCTTTTCATTACTCATCCTCACCGTAGCAGCCGCTGAATCTTCCATTGGATTAGCTCTTCTCGTGATCTATTATAGAACACGTGGAACCATTGCTATCGAATATATGAACCTTCTCAAAGGATAACATGGGAAAGGCAGGATTCGAACCTGCGATGAAATCAATCAGCAGATTTACAGTCTGTCGCCTTGAACCGCTCAGCCACTTTCCCACACCAAAAATATATATGTACTATGCCTCAATTAGATATCGTCTCTTACTTTCCACAATTCTTCTGGTTTTGTATCTTTTTTACAAGTTTTTATGTAACTTTAGTTACACATTACTTACCTAAATTAACCAGAATCTTTGCTGTTCGTCAACAAAGTCAAACCAATGCTCAACCAACATCAAATGAATTACAAGATCTTGCAACATCCACACAAACTGTTTTTTCACAAAGTATTCAACACACCAAAGATCAGTGTGCAACTCATTTTCAAGACACACAAAACTTCTTAAATATGCGTACAGATGTTTTTAATACACATACAAATCAAGCATTTCAAAAATACCAAACCAAAAAAATTCAGTTAAATCAAACTGTCAAGAATACAATCCACCAACTCCAAACAGTTTTACCCATCACAGCTTCAAGACCACAATCTGTAGATCAAGCCAAAACAAATCAACTTGTTGCACAATATCTACTCAATAAGATCAACACAACAAAGCACAAAACTAAATAAAAGAATACAACTAAAACACCAACACAAAGCTCCTTAGAACCAATCTATGGTCATGTATACCTATACACAGAACATGTCTTGACTATTATACATAGCTAAAGAAGTTTTGGATAAAGAAGTAGAGCTAAAAATTCTCTTTTTTTATGCTTTAAAGAATCTGTAGAGTATGGAAGTATTTAGAGTAGACAAGTATCTACGGTAGAGCATTCTTAAAACTCTGTCTATTGTGTCTGTTTGTTTGTGTTTATTGTATTAAAAAAGTAATGTTTATGATTTTCCAAAATAAGACTTTAATTCTTGCTTCAACATTAGTATTTTTGGTGTTAAGTTCAAAGAATATTATTATTTATAATGAAGAAATTTTAGTAGCTTTAAGTTTTCTTTGTTTTGTTCTGTTTAGTTTTTCAGCATTTCAAGAAAGTGTGACTCAAACTTTTGCTGACCGAAGAAATCTTATTCATCAAGAATTAGAACAGATGTTAGTCTTCAAAGCTCAAACAATTCAACAATTACATCAAGAATATACCCACAGTTTACATCTTGTAACTAGTTTAGAAGGCTTAAAAAATGGAGCAATTCAAGAACTTGAATCTTCACAGAATCAAAGAATTCAAGCTTTTAAAGTAGGAATGCAAAAAAAATGTGTGCAAAAAGTTCTGCATCTTCTGAATCTTGAGAAACAATTTCAACATGAAATTCATACCAAAATTCAAAGAAGTTTTCAACAAAGTGTTCTTGACTATTTTAAAAAGCATCAATCTAGTCTAACTCCACAATTAATTGATCAAGCTTGTGCTCGATTACAAAAATAAAACGAACCAAGGGTTCACGCTTGCTCTCAAAGGGCAAGCACTCATAAATTCCTTGAGAAGAAATAAAGAAGTGGAAACCAACCGAACCCATTCTGACCTCGATTTTTGACCCCAGTTCTTGCTGTAAATACTTTGACTTCATGGGACTCGCAGTTCTCTCAAGACCACAAAACAAGCACTTTTATGATGAATTTCATTAATCGTTGGGTCTTCTCAACAAATCACAAAGATATTGGAACTCTCTATTTAATCTTTGGAGCTTTCTCTGGTGTACTAGGTTCATGCTTTTCATTACTTATTAGAATGGAATTAGCACAACCTGGAAATCAAATTCTTGCTGGAAACCACCAACTCTATAATGTTCTCATTACAGCACATGCATTCTTAATGATCTTTTTCATGGTAATGCCTGCATTAATTGGGGGCTATGGAAATTGGTTCGTGCCAATTATGATTGGAGCACCTGATATGGCTTTTCCAAGACTAAACAATATTAGTTTTTGGTTATTACCACCTTCACTTATTCTTCTATTAAGCAGTGCCTTAGTTGAAGTAGGCGCAGGAACTGGATGGACGGTGTACCCGCCATTAAGTCATATTACAAGTCATTCAGGAGGAGCTGTAGATTTAGCTATTTTTAGTTTACATCTTTCTGGTGCTTCAAGTATTCTTGGAGCTATTAACTTTATTACAACCATTTTTAATATGAGAGGCCCTGGATTAAGTATGCATAGATTACCACTTTTTGTGTGGTCAGTTCTTATTACTGCATTCTTATTACTTTTATCTCTCCCTGTATTAGCTGGTGCTATTACTATGCTTTTAACAGATCGTAATTTTAATACATCGTTCTTTGATCCAGCTGGTGGAGGAGATCCTATTCTTTTTCAACATCTTTTCTGGTTCTTTGGACATCCGGAGGTATATATTCTTATTTTACCAGGATTTGGTATTGTAAGTCATATTATTAGTACATTCTCAAGAAAACCTATTTTTGGCTATCTTGGAATGGTTTATGCTATGTTAAGTATTGGTGTGCTAGGATTTATTGTTTGGGCTCATCATATGTTTACAGTAGGATTAGATGTAGATACTCGAGCTTATTTCACAGCAGCAACAATGATTATTGCTGTGCCTACTGGAATCAAAATTTTTAGTTGGATTGCAACTGCATGGGGTGGATCTATTTATCTAAGAACTCCTATGTTATTTGCTGTTGGATTCATCTTCTTATTTACCGTAGGTGGATTAACCGGTGTTATGCTAGCCAACGCTGGAATTGACATCGCATTACACGATACCTATTATGTAGTTGCTCACTTCCATTATGTATTATCTATGGGAGCTGTGTTTGCATTATTTGCAGGCTTTTATTATTGGATTGGAAAAATTTCAGGCTATCAATATCCTGAAGTTTATGGACAAATTCATTTTTGGTTATTTTTTATTGGGGTAAATCTTACATTCTTTCCAATGCATTTTCTCGGACTTGCTGGGATGCCAAGACGTATTCCTGATTATCCAGATGCTTTTGCAGGTTGGAATGCTTTATGTAGTTATGGATCTTATCTTTCAATTTTGGCAAGTATCTTTTTCTTTTATGTAGTTTATTTAACATTAACTAGTGAAGAAAAATGCCCAACAAATCCATGGAATTTTGATGAATCAGATCAATCTGTACCAACTTTAGAATGGACAGTCACTTCTCCTCCAGCATTCCATACTTTTGAAGAAATTCCAGCTATTAAATCTCCACAGCAAATTGCTAAGTAAAAATGCCTAAAACTAAGATTATTACTTCACTTATGTAAGGGCTTCATAGAAGCCCTTACATATTCCAATACGACACCACAATACAACAGGACACACAACCAATTAAGGTCATCCTCAACACACACCTTAGTTACCAGATCCATAAATATATAATAATAAATATACTAGTTTATAACATTGTATATATATTATGTATGGATATGTTATGGTTGTCTATGGGTTAAAGCTTTCTATTTCATAAAAAAATTTTCTTTTTTATGCTTTCAAAGAAATAGAAACCATATGTTTGTGTTGAATAAGATCTAGAATAAGATATATGATTGGTTTCTAATTATAAATATTTTTTAAGTTCAAGTCTTCTCTGATTAGAATTCTGTGAGTGTCTATGTTTATCGTGTCTGAGAGTCACGTAATCCTATCTTAGACGTCCGAATTTCATGGATTTGTATCTCAAGTATAGACAACCAAACCATCTACTAGAAGTATAGCATGAAAAGTTTCATGGAGTAGTTTTTAATCATGGTGAGTATGAGAGGTATATTAAACTTGTATATCTTAGAAAGGTAGAAGTTCTTGTGTATTGAAAATAAAGAAGTGTTAGAAAAGTTCTACATGTAAGAGTGTGTATCGAAAGAGTCTATCATATGTTGGAAAGAAAGAAGTTGGTTCTCTGTGTAAGTATCTACAGTGGAAGTGTTCATGTCCCTAAAGAAATCATTTCTGTCTATCTCTAGACACACACCCTCCTACAGTAGGGAAAGTTTTTTTTGTTGCTCAAAATGTCTTGTGTACAATGAACACATCTATAGAATACATGCACTTAATAGAATAGCTGGTTAGTTGTTTCTGAGAGTTTTGTTTCACACCAATAGAAGATAGTTTTAGATGATACAAGAGAAGAAATTCATGAACTTTAAAAAATTTATGAAGTTTGGTTCAAATGAAAAAGTCTTGGTGTTTTGTGGGAAAAGTTGATGATGGTGAATCATAAAAAAACTTTCCCTACTGTAGGAAGAGTGAAATATTTTGATGACAACATAAACTTGAATCATAAAATATTGATACCCATCGATTTGAAGATTATATATCTATATTGATTAGAGTTATTATATAGAAGATAGTGTTTATGGATGGTTTGTAGTGTTTAAAGATATTTATTTCATAGAAAAAATTCTCTTTTTTATTCTTTCAAAGGAATAAACTTAGTATTGTAGATGTAGGAGTGTGCAATAGAGGGAAGGTATGTGTAGTTGTATTGGAAACGTGTATGTGTTGGAAACGTAGCAGTTATGTATAGGAAACGAAGAAGTTGTGTATAGGAAACGAAGAAGTTGTGTGTGTCTAAGGTCAAGAAGAAGTGAACTTTCATTTCTGTCTATCTCCACAGACAAAACCCCCTACAGTAGGGAAAGTTTTTTTTGTTGTTCGGAATACATGTGTGATTGACAAATTACTTATATGATACATGCGTATTTGTTTTACATGCGTATTTGACACAATCAATGTTTTTAGATAACTCACATGTTAGATTGGATGACTCTTACAACTACAGATACTACTCTACATAGAACACTTCATACACAACATTTCATAGACATATTAGATACTTGATACACATAATACTCCTCTTAACATAACTCTTGAATATCATCTTCTTCATGACATACATCTTTATACACAACAAAACAAGCATAGAAAACAATACATATACATACATGTCTAGATACTCCTCATGCACTACATACACACATAACTATACACACATGCATTCCATACATACACAACTCTACATTCATTACAGACAACATCTATTTTATACACATATGCATTACATATATATGAGTATAGCAGAGAGAGATACTTTCCATGAATAAAACATTTTCTATCTTTCCATACTAAGCTTGCTTGGTAGAGTTGCTTCTTACTATCATAAACTTTATTTCAAAAAATCGTGTAAATAAAAACATTTTTATTTCTCTAACTTCATGGTTTTATTTGTGTACACAGAAAGAACCTCTATACATCTTATATAAACAATAACGTTTATTAAAACAATTATTTATTATTATTATGGGAAGCTTATTCAATATGAGTGCTAAACTTTTATTTGGTTTAGGAGCTCTAGCTACAGCTGGAGTGACAACGTTAGTATCATGGTTCTCAAGACCAGATAAATTTCTTTTTACAGCCGCCGATGATTATATCAGTGCAAAATTCACAAATACAGTATTAGATGTGAAGAAGTATTTATTTTCAAGAGATGAAATGCAAGCTATGATTGAAACTAGTGTTCGAAAAGTTATTCATGAAGAATATCAAACCATTTTCTTGAGCTTCATCTCCTCTTTAGGTGATAGTGTATTCTTTGCATTGAATTCTTTCAAAGAATTATGTGTAGCTAAGCCATTTTTTGTGTTAGGGGCTAGTCTTGCTGTATATTTTGGATATAAATTTAAATATTTATTTACTGAATATTTTCCGAATGTCTTAAAAAAGATTGAATTCTTTTTCTTTGGTAATTCAAAACTAGACTCTACAGAGATTCTTAAGAAAGGAACTTTAGATGCTACTAATGAATTAAAGGAGTTAACAAATCTTCAACATAAGTATTCAAAAGAGATTAGTCAGATGTTTCTTGATTTCTCTGGGACCTTGACTAAGAAGTTGCAAGAGACAAATCATTTAATTGAGCAAGGGAATAATGCAACATTTCAATTAGTGATGACAATGAAAACAACTCAAGATGAAACATCTAAAGCTTTAGAAACAGTTATTACAAATACTGTAACTACTCTCCATGAACATAGGACTTTTATCCTTAATGCGTTAGATCATGTTCAATTGGATTTGCTTGAGAAACTACAAACTATTCATGGGACAACTTGTAATACTCGTTATATGACGATGCGTGTTATGAGTAAGATTGTTGGAGGTAACCATCAAGTTCCAGCTGAAGTTAATCAAGTACCTTACGTTCGTGAAGTACGTGAGCAAGGTAGTAGTACAGAAAATGTTGCGCATAAAGAACAATGCGTTGCTACCGATGATGTGAATCTTGTTCGTCAAAACCCTGATATTGGTAATGTTGGACATCAAGATCATACTGTTGTAACAGTTGCAGACGTTGAAACAAATGAAAATGTCGGTACAGTTGGAAATGTTCAAGGAGCTCAAAATCAATTTGATAGCTTACGAGATGAATACTTTAATAGTTTGAATCAAGAACCATTTCAACGCCAAGCGTTGTCGAGACATCTTATTAACGAGATTACCGTAGAAGAGTTTAATAGTATTCCTCATCCTTACGGTCTACCTGATTCAGATTCTTCCGCAAATTCTGTATTAGAATCTTTCGATTGGTCTCTTATGTATTCAATTGAAAATCTTTCTATGTTGATTATTTTCTTTGGATTATTGTTTCATTATTGCATGAAAAAAAAACAAGTTCTATGGTATTTATTAAATCTAAATTAAATTCTAAATTTGAATTATATTATCTAACTAAAGTTCGTACCTATGCACAACATGTAGATGATAAATTCAACTTACAAGGATCTACACATGAACATTTAGAATTAACAAATGAACAACATGAAGTTGGGGGACACCATGAAATTGGAGTTTCTCAACATTTAGTTGTCAATCAATCAATGATTCTTCAAGGAGTACTTGCAAATGATCTAGTCCAACCAGAACATTTCCAAGAATTGAATAAGTACGATAACACAACTGTAGTCAATGATCTCTTGGAGAATCATCCAGAATATTCTTGGTTTCCAAATGAAAACTTTGAGAAATATATCATTCAAGACTACAAAGTTGGTTCCAAATATCTTTTAAGTGCACAACATGATGGACAAGATCCTTATTGGAATCCTACATGGGAAGGGTTATCTTTTCAAGAATTTTTGGGTGGTAAAGAGAGCGTTGTCAACAAAATCCTAATGCCTCTTATTAGTTATGATTTTAAAAGATTTAAAGAACATCAAATTCAACATGGAGAACATATCTTACCCAATAAAGTTTTTTATGTAGCTCTTTATGTGAAGATTCGACAAATGATGGAGCGTCTTCCATTCTTAAGAGACCTTACAGATACTCGTTATGCTTGTAGCCAGGAAGCAATCTCTATTGTCTACACAGCGATGTATTTGTCTCGAGAAGGAGTCCCATTACCTGCAATGGATGTGTTCAATCTTCTTAGATTAAGTTTTATTTTTCAACCTGAATCATTTCCAATGCTATCAAATTTAGGAAGTAATGTAATGAGTAATCCAAGTGTAGAGACTACAATGAAACCTTATAGAAGTGTATATAGACCAGTTGCAGAATTCATCTCAGCATCATACATGGCCTGGATCCATGCCATGAACACACTCAAACAAATCAAAGAACAACTCATTCAAGAACTACAACACATCCAAAACAACATCCTCCAGAATCTCTCAACCATCCTCCAGGAAAAATTTGATCTTCTAGATGACAAAAGAAATAAAATCTTTGAGGACATTAAACAAATGCTCCAAAATTACTTTGAAGCCGTGAAAACCACAATTCTAAACATCCAAGGAAACTTCTCCCCAACATACTTTAAATTATGTTTCACCGCAGCAAGTATTCTTCTGGTTGGCATTTTGTTAGAAAAATCTTCTCTTGGATTTCCAAACTTTGAACTGTTCTATAAATTGTTTTCTCAGCATCAAGCTAAAGATGCGGAAGAAGTTAGAGGTGTTGCTCTATTAGTTAGATTATTTACTCAATTGATGATCGAAACAATGAACGTTGCAACTGAAAATCTGGACCAAGTGCTTCAAAGCTTTCAATTATCTTTGGCTCAAGTCTCAACATCTTGGACTGAAGCATATGAAACAGTAAGTACTTTCTTTCATCTTTTTCCTTCATCTATTCAAACTTATATTGAATCTTTCACTGAACCTTCAACTGAAGCTCTTGGTTGTGGTGGGATTGGATTAAGTGTAACAACAATTTTACATCGTCTTAGTCAATCGTTTCATCAAAAAGCTACCAATCACAAAGCTATCTTATATTTTGGACTGAGTGCATCTTTCCTTCTGTTAAATAATCTTACTCCATTTCATTTGATGGACAAACCATTCTTTGGAGATTGCATGAATTCTTACGAGAAATTTCTTCAATCAATTCTTGGCCCAACACCAACACTGGAAAGTTTGAAATCATTGAAAACGGTTGAAGAGTTAGCAGAGATGTCTCAAGATGATTTAGAATCAGAATACAAAGAAGCTAAAGAAAGTTATGCAAAAAATAGATTTGCATTGGTTACAGTTCTTCTTGCTGTTCTGATGAAACTTGTCTTGCCTTCTGAGGTTGAATTGCCTATTGAAAAAGACTAATTCTGATGAACTATTTAATGTTGTCTTCTTTGGAGGGTTTTTGACTCTCCATTGTTTTGGAATGTTCTTTGATTTTTCTGTGCATTTAGGTGTTTTGACGTTCTTCTTTGAGCTTTGTCTGTGTGATAGGTGTATCTGGGTGTGTGATTGTTTTCTGGTTGTGTTTGGTGTGTTCTAGTGATATTTGTGTTCTGGTGTGTTTGTGTGTGTTGTTTATCCTAGATATTTTTTTTGTCTTGTTTTCAGAGAGTGAGCTAAGGCGTGAAATCAGCCGCCTGGGGACTACGACCGCAAGGTTAAAACCCAAAGGAATTGACGGGGGCTTACACAAGCGGTGGAGCATGTGGTTTAATTCGACACAACGCGCAAAACCTTACCAATTTTTGACATAAATTAGGAGATATTTGTTGAGAATGTTTCTTTTAGTTTACAGGTGCTGCATGGCTGTCGTCAGTTCGTGGCGTGAGCTGTTGGGTTAAGTCCCAGAACGAACGCAACCCTCAGGGTTTTTGCTTTGAATCAAAACCCCAACTGCCAGTGAGATACGGGAGGAAGGAGAGGATGACGTCAAGTCCGCATGGCCCTTATGAATTGGGCTACACACGTGCTACAATGGTGATGCCAAAAAGATGCAATTTGGTCACAAGGAGCTAATCTCTAACCATCACCCTAGTTCAGATTGTTCTCTGCAACTCGAGAACATGAAGTCGGAATCGCTAGTAATCGTAGATCAGCATGCTACGGTGAATTTGTATCTAAGCCTTGTACACACCGCCCGTCACACTACGAAAGTGAACTGCACTCCAAAAAATTCCCCTTCTAAACAATTAGATCAATCTTACACACCTTCCAATTGAATACTCGTGTTTTGAAGACATTTTCACAGTGTTGTCTATGATTATAGTGAAGTCGTAACAAGGTAGCTGTAGGGGAACCTGTAGCTGGATAGACTCCTTTTTTTTTCTTGAAGTAAATCATGAATTGTTTGAATCTATGAGTTTGATCCTGGCTCAGAATGAACGCTAGCGAAAAGCTTAACACATGCAAGTTGAATGTTTTTGAAACATAGCGAACGGGTGAGTAACGCGTAAGAATCTACCAAAAAATTTGTGTTGATCACGAATAGTTCTAAAGATATGTAGTATCGTTTTTTGATGAGCTTGCGTAAGATTAGATAGTTGGTGGGGTAAAGGCCTACCAAGTCAATGATCTTTCACTGGTCTTAGCGGATGACCAGTCACACTGGGACTGAGATACGGCCCAGACTCTTTTTGGAGGCAGCAGTGAGGAATCTTGGACAATGGGCGCAAGCTTGATCCAGCTATTTCGCGTGGGTGAAGAAGGTTATGTTGATCGTAAAGCCCTTTCATGGAGGTGAAAGATAATGTCTTAACTCTAAGAAGAAGCTCCGGCAAATTCTGTGCCAGCAGCCGCGGTAAGACAGGAGGAGCGAGTGTTATTCAGAATTATTGGGCGTAAAGGGCATGTAGGTGGATTCTGTGGGTTAATTGTGCCATTCCAAGTGTTATCATTGGGTTTGCAATTAATACTTAGTATCTTGAGATCAATGGAGGAAAATAGAATTTCTAGTGGAGAGGTTAAATTCTTAGAGATTAGAAGGAATATCTAAAGCGAAGGCAATTTTCTGGGTTGAATCTGACACTGAGGTGCGAAAGCGTGGGGAGCAAACAGGATTAGATACCCTGGTAGTCCACGCCGTAAACAATGCTGATTCCTCTTTGGATGACAAAAAAAATTATTTTAAGGGAACAAGCTTCCCTTAAAATTTAATGAGATAGTTCAGTTTGGTAGAACGTCGGACTCATACCTCGATGGTCGGGGGTTCAATCCCCCCTCTCATTACACACAGTTTTAAATGGATGCTTAGGTTTAACAAGTTTATGGACGTTTATCAATGCGAAAAGTCACTTGAAGAGAATCCTCAATGACAAGTGAATCTCCAATGTGGAAAACCACACCAACACAAATACTACAAAGGGAACTGAAACATCTAAGTACCTTTAGGAAAAGAAATCAACCGAGATTCCGTAAGTATTGGCGAAAGAAAGCGGAAAAGACAAAACAAAAACTCTAGCAAACAGAACAAGGTGGGATCCTTGACCAAAGATGGTGATAGTCCAGTATTCTTTGAGAGGTTTTTGAAAATTGAAGTAAAACAAATCAAATTGTTTGAATAAAAGGAGGCCCACCTTCTTTGTCTAAATATATTGTTAAGACCGATAGTGAACAAGTACCGTGAGGGAAAAGTGAAAAGAACCCTAGAAAAGGGAGTGAAAAAGATCCTGAAATTTAAAACGTCCAAGCAGTCAAACAAATCATGGAATTTGTGTGGCGTACCTTTTGCATAATGGGTCAGTGAGTAAATAAATTCAGCTTGCTTAATCGGATACGTGGAGGCGAAGCAAAAGCGAGTATGCAAGATGCAGAGTGTTGGATTTATTTGACCCGAAACTAAGTGATCTACCTATGAACAGGTTGAAGAAAGCGTAATTTCTTTTGGAGGACCGAACCGACGTCTGTAGCAATAGGCGCGGATGATTTGTGGGTAGGGGTGAAAGGCCAATCAAACTTAGAGATAGCTGGTTCTTCGCGAAATTTATTGAGGTAAAGCGTTCAATTTTGGTCAAAAGGGGTAGAGCACTCATTAAGCTATGGGGGCCCAAAGCCTTACTGATCTTTGTGAAACTCCGAATACTTTGTGACTTGAAAATGAATAGACAGACTTAAAGTGCTAAGGTTTTAAGTCAAAAGGGAAACAGCCCAGAATTTTTGCTAAGGTCCTTAAACAATAAGTAAGTGGATAAAGAAGTTTTTTTCCGACAACAACTAGGAAATTGGCTTGGAAGCAGCCATTTTATGATGAAAGCGTAATAGCTCACTAGTCGAGGAAAAAAGCACTGACAATGTATCGGGGCTCAACTTATTTACCGAAGCAATGTAGAAAGAGGTAGCGAAGCGTTTTGTAAACCGATGAAGATGTCTTGTGAAAGATATTGGAGGATTCAAAAGTGAATATACTGACATGAGTAACGAAAAAATCATGTGAAAATCATGATCGCCGTAAGTTCAAGGGTTTCTGCGGTCCGCTTCTCGGCGCAGAGTGAATCGGCTTCTAAATTTCGTGTGAAAACATTGAAATGATGAACTTCATCAAACTGACAAATTGGAATAAAAAAATCACCAAATTGGATAGGGAATTTTTATGTTTAATTTCAGGAAAAAGTTTGATACTTAACTACCGTACCCAAAACCGACACTGGTGAACAAGTCGAATAGACTCAGGCGTTGAGATAACCATGCTGAAGGAACTCGGCAAAATATTCCCGTACCTTAGGAAGAAGGGAAACCAAATATTGGTGACACAAAAATGAGGGTGACGACTTTTTACTAAAAAATTAGGACTCTGCAAAATGGTAACATGAAGTATAGGGTCTGACGTCTGCCCGGTGCTAGAAGCTTAAGAGGAGAGTTGAAAGATTTGAATTCAAGGCCTAGTAAACGGCGGTTGTAACTATAACAATCATAAAGTAGCGAAATTCCTTGCCAGCTAATTCCTGGCCTGCATGAAAGACGTAACGATTGCCCTACTGTCTCCAGCATGGACTCAGTGAAATTGAATTTTCCGTGAAGATGCGGAAATCGTGCCCCAAGACGAGAAGACCCTATGCATCTTTACTGTACATTTACATTGAACAAAGACCTTAAGTATGTAGGAAAGGTGGGAGTGCTTACATCCTTGAAATACCACCTTCTTGAAGTCTTCATTCTTATTTGCAGAGCAAAAAAAGTGTATATGAGGCAGTTTGACTGGGGCGGTCGCCTCCTAAAGAGTAACGGAGGCGTACGAAGGTAAACTCAATGAAAGTTGGAAACTTTCTGAAGAATGTAATGGTAAAAGTTTGCCTGACTGCAAGACTCAACAAGTCGAGCAGAGACGAAAGTCGGTCATAGTGATCCAAAAGTACCGCGTGGAAGGGCTTTTGCTTAACGAATCAAAGATACGCTAGGGATAACAGGCTAATAATTCCCAAGAGTCCTTATCGACGGAATTGTTTGGCACCTCGATGTTGACTGATCATATCCTGGGGCTGAAGAAGGTCCCAAGGGTTCGGCTGTTCGCCGATGAAAATGGTACCTGAGTTGAGTTTAGAACGTCGTGAGACAGTTTGGATTCTACCTGGGGTGCGCGTAAGAATTGAGAAAACTACTTCTTTGTACGAGAGGACCGGAAGTATTCAACCTCTGGTGGACTGGTTGTTAAGCCATTAGCATTGCCAGGAAGCTACGTTGAGACAGGAGAACCGTTGAAAGCATATGAAACGGGAAACTTTTTTCAAGACAAATTCTTTTTTTTCGTGAAAGATTCTCACGTTGATAGGCGAAATGTGTACAATTTGTAAAAATTCCAGCTTTTTCGTACTAAACTTTTTAAACACAGATAGTGCAACAAAACACAAATTCTATGAAAAGACTTTCTTTTTTAAAACAACCACTGCTTTCTGCAGTGAATGATCATCTCATTGATTATCCAACTCCTTCAAACTTAACTTATATGTGGGGCTTCGGATCTACAGCTGGAATTTGTTTAATTCTCCAAATTTTAACTGGAATCTTTTTAGCAATGCATTATACTCCACATATTGATCTAGCTTTTTTAAGTGTAGAACATATTATGAGAGATGTTGAAGGTGGTTGGTTCTTACGTTATATGCATGCCAATGGAGCAAGTATGTTTTTTATTGTTGTGTACCTTCATTTATTTAGAGGATTATATTATGGAAGTTATACAAGTCCAAGAGAATTAGTTTGGATTGTTGGAGTAATTATTTTACTTCTCATGATTCTTACAGCATTTATTGGATATGTTTTACCTTGGGGTCAAATGTCATTTTGGGGAGCAACCGTAATTACAAGTCTTGCCAGTGCTATTCCAGTTGTAGGAACTGATATCACTCATTGGCTTTGGGGCGGATTCTCAGTAGACAATGCAACCCTTAATAGGTTTTTTAGTTTACATTATTTATTACCTTTTATTATTGCAGGAGCAAGTCTTGTCCATATTGTAGCTTTACATCAGTACGGGTCAAATAACCCTTTAGGATGTAGTTCAACAGTAGATAAAATTCCTTTTTATCCTTATCTTTTACTCAAAGATCTTGTTGGTTGGGTAGTTTTTGCTTTATTTTTCTCATGGTTTATTTATTTTGCGCCGAATGCATTGGGCCATCCAGATAATTATATTCCAGCCAACCCTATGTCTACTCCTGCTCATATTGTTCCAGAATGGTATTTTTTACCAGTCTACGCAATTTTAAGAAGTATTCCTAATAAGTTAGGTGGTGTATTAGCTATTGGATTAGTTTTTGCATCTTTATTAGTCTTACCTTTTATTCATTCATCTCCTATTAGAAGTTCAAGTTTCAGACCTATTCACAGAAAATTATTTTGGTTATTAGTGGCTGATAATTTACTTTTAGGTTGGATTGGTTGTCAGCCTGTAGAAGATCCTTATGTTTTGATTGGTCAATTGGCCTCGGTCTATTTCTTTGTTTATTTTCTAATCTTCATGCCTTTATTGGGCAAATTAGAACATTATTTACTCACAAATAAAATCTAAAACCTATGGGCTCACATGAGCCCATTTTGGGGTGTAGCCAAGTGGAAAGGCAGTCGCTTTTGATGCGACCATTCGGAGGTTCGAACCCTTCCACCCCAAGAATTATTTACATAATAAACTACAGAAAAAATAAACTAATGGGAAAGAATCTGAATTGATTGGCACAAGGTAATCAATGTTCTTTGTCGATTTTGTACAATCTGTAAAAACAACAACAGGAATGTTTAATAAGCGCGATTCTTTTAAAATAGCTTCATTCCCATCTAACTGAAATAAAACTAAAGCTGAAGGTAAGCTTTTTAAGTGACCCAATCCTTCAAGCTTTTTTTTTTGTTTTAAATACTTAGGAAAAACCATTTTTTTTTGTGTTAAAAAGTCATGAAAATATTTTTCACAATAGTGAAAAGATTGAATTGAGGGTTGAAACTGAGACCAATTTGTCAATAAGCCAGGAATCCAATATTCATTTGAATATGGTTGCATTAATTGAGCAGCAGTTTTTCGAGTTAAAAAAGATAATTTGGGATTGGTGTTAATAAATAAAATGGTTTGATTATTTTTATTTAATGCTTTGAGAAAAATAATTGCTTTTTTTAATAAAAAGAAACTTTTATTATTTTTTAATAAAGCTAAGTGATTGCGAAAGCCTTCAATATAATCAAAAAGTTGAGGATTCACTCTATTTGAAATGTATTGAGGATCTGAAAAGACTGGAAAATTCATAAATTTTTATTTTTTTCTGTTTAGAAGTGGATTTGAACCACCGACACAAGGATTTTCAGTCCTTTGCTCTAACCAACTGAGCTATCTAAACATATATAGAAAAACAAGTCACATGTATTTATTGTTAGTATTTTTACCCTTCTTTGGCTTTCTTTTAGTCACCATTTTTGGTCGATTTTTTGGCTACCGTGGCGCACCTCTAATTGCTTCTACTGCAGTTATTGCATCTTCTATTTTGTCATTCTTTGCTTTATATGAAGTTGGAATTTGTGGAAGTCCTTGTTATATTCAGCTTCTTCCATGGTTTCAAACCGAAATGTTTGTAGCATCATGGGGATTTCTTTTTGATAGTCTAACAGTTATTATGTGTGTCGTTGTTACTTTTGTTAGTAGTTTAGTCCATATTTATTCCATTTCTTATATGGGAGAAGATCCACATTTACCGAGATTTATGTCTTATCTATCAGTTTTTACTTTTTTTATGTTAATGTTAGTCACTTCTGATAACTTTATTCAAATGTTTTTTGGATGGGAAGGTGTAGGTGTAGCTTCTTACTTATTAATTAATTTTTGGTATACAAGATTACAAGCAAATAAATCAGCGATTAAAGCTATGTTAGTGAATCGAGTGGGAGATTTTGGATTAGCTTTAGGAATTATGGGAGTCTTTCACACTTTTAAAGCTGTCGATTTTGCCACCGTTTTTGCTTGTGCTTCACAATTTGCTGATCATTCATCCATTTTTTTTCATGTTGAAATGCATACTTTAACTTGGATTAGTTTATTATTATTTATTGGGGCCATTGGAAAATCTGCTCAGTTAGGTCTTCATACATGGTTACCAGATGCTATGGAAGGACCCACACCAGTTTCTGCATTAATTCATGCCGCTACTATGGTAACTGCAGGAGTCTTCTTATTAGCTAGATGTTCACCTTTAATTGAATATTCATCTCAAGCATTAGTCATCATTACTTTAATTGGGGCTTCAACAGCTTTTTTTGCTGCAACTACAGGAGTTGTCCAAAATGATTTAAAACGAGTGATTGCTTATTCAACTTGTAGTCAATTAGGATATATGATTTTTGCATGTGGGATTTCACAATATGCTGTAGGTGTATTTCATTTAATGAACCATGCTTTCTTTAAAGCTTTACTTTTTTTAAGTGCTGGATCAGTCATTCATGCTTTAGGTGATGAACAAGATATGCGAAAAATGGGAGGCTTAGTCCGTTTACTTCCATTTACTTATTCTATGATGGTTTTAGGATCTTTAGCTTTAGTTGGATTTCCTTATTTAACAGGATTCTATTCTAAAGATGTGATTCTAGAAGTTGCTTACGCAAAATATACACTAAGCGGAAATTTTGCTTATTGGTTAGGAACTGTCTCAGCTCTTTTAACTTCTTACTATTCATTTCGATTACTTTACTTAACATTTTTAGCATCACCACAAATGCTTAAATCATCCTTAAAAAATGTGCATGACGCACCACTTTTAATGGGATTTTCATTATGTTGCTTAGCTGTAGGAAGTATCTTTGGTGGATTTATGGCAAAAGATATGATGATTGGACTAGGAACCAACTTTTGGGGAAATGCTTTATTTACTTTACCTAGCAATACTTTATTAATTGAATCTGAATATATTCCACAATCTATTAAGTTTATTCCAATTATTTTTAGTGGGTTAGGTGCTTTGATTGCAGTCAATTTAAATGGATTTGGGACATCTTTTTCTTATTACCTCAAAACTAGTCAAATTGGAAGACAATTGTATATTTTTCTAAATAAACGTTGGTTAGTTGATAAAGTTTATAATGATTTTGTGGGCCTCCCAAGTTTAATCTTTGGCTATTCTATTTCTTTTAAACTTTTAGATAAAGGTGTATTAGAACTTTTTGGGCCAACAGGAATTATCCAGAATTCTTTCTTTTTTAGAGAGGTTGTCAAAACAACTCAAACTGGATCAATTTATCATTATGCATTTATTATGTTTGTGAGTTTAACTACAGTTTTTGCTTTTTTAGCTTTAGCTACAACTTCATTAGGCTCATGTCTAGATTCACGCATTTTACTTCTTTTACCTTTAAGTTTTTTCTGGTTACATGAAAAATAAGGAAGCATTGTATGGGAAATCCCATACAATCTTCTTGTTCAAAAAAATAGGTTTATGCAAAACATCCTTCTTTGCTTACTAACTCTTCCAGTCCTTGGGGCTTTAGGGGTTCTAGTTTTCCCAACAACTGCTTTAAGGCAAATGAAACTTTTTGCTTTAACTGTTACATTAGTCAATTTCATTCTTTCTTTAAGTCTATGGATCTTTTTTGATAATGCTTCAGCCAAATTTCAATATGTTCAACAAATTGAATGGTTGTCTTTTTTTAATATGAATTTTTATATTGGGATTGATGGGATTTCTCTCTTTTTTATTCTTCTCACTACTTTTTTAGTCCCAGTTTGTTTACTGATTAGTTGGAAGTCAGTCAATCACTTTGTGAAAGAATTTCTTGTAGCTTTCTTATTCCTTGAAAGTTTTATGATTGCAGTTTTTTGTATGCTAGATTTAGTTCTTTTCTATGTATTCTTTGAAAGTGTCTTAATTCCAATGTTTCTAATTATTGGAGTTTGGGGATCTAGGGAACGAAAAATTCGTGCCGCTTATCAATTTTTTCTTTACACTTTAATCGGCTCTCTTTTTATGTTAATTGCAATTTTACTGATTTATTTTCAAGTAGGGACCACTGATCTTCAAGTCTTAAACACGATTGAATTTAGTGAACGTAGACAACTTTTTCTCTGGGCAGCTTTTTTTCTTTCATTTGCTGTGAAAGTGCCAATGATTCCTTTTCACATTTGGTTACCAGAAGCTCATGTAGAAGCTCCTACAGCAGGATCTGTCATTTTAGCTGGAATTTTATTAAAATTAGGAACTTATGGATTTTTAAGATTCTCTATCCCTCTTTTTCCTGAAGCTAGTGTTTACTTTACTCCATTAGTTTATACATTAAGTGTAGTAGGAATTATCTATGCATCTTTTACAACATTAAGACAAATTGATTTAAAAAAAATCATTGCATATTCTTCAGTCGCTCATATGGGCTTTGTCACATTAGGCTTATTTAGTTTAAATGTCCAAGGAATTGAAGGAGCTATTTTATTAATGCTTAGTCATGGATTCGTTGCTTCAGCTCTTTTTCTTTGTATTGGAATTCTTTATGATCGAACACATACTAGGTTAATTAGATATTATGGAGGTTTGGTTCAAACTATGCCTTTATTTTCTTTTTGTTTTTTTATTTTTACATTAGGAAATCTTAGTCTCCCAGGAACTAGTAGTTTTGTTGGAGAATTTTTAATTTTAGTAGGAGTCTTTCAAACAAACACATTTATTGCAACATGTGCAGCTACTGGAATGATCTTAGGTGGAGCTTATTCTATTTGGTTATATAACAGAGTTGTGTTTGGAAATCTTAAACCAATTTATTTAAATAAATTTGCTGATATTAATCGACGAGAATTTTTTATTTTACTTCCTTTTGTTCTTTGTATCTTTTGGATGGGAGTTTATCCTTCAATTTTTTTGGAATCCTTTCATTTATCAGTTGCAAACATTTTACAGAACACTCGATTTTAAAAAGAATGGGTCTTAAGAATTTAAGATCCACTCTCAAAACAATTTAATTATTTATGGAATTTTTTGAAAATGATTTCTATGGCTTTCTCCCTGAACTCTTCCTTTTGATTGCTTCTTTAACTTTACTTATGTTTGGAGTGATTTATTCTACTTCAAAAACACATGGCCAACCTTCATGTATGCAATTAGTAAGTTGGATGAGTTTACTCAGTTTAGTCTTAACTGCTGGGTTAGTTTTCAATAGTCCAGTTCAGTCCATGATTTTTTTCTCTCAAGCTCTTTATTTAGATGAACTTAGCTCATTCTTTAAAATTCTTATTTTAGCAGGCAGCTTTATTTCTATTTTCATGTCTCTTCAATATTTTGAAAGTGAAAACCTCCACAATTTTGAGTACCTTGTTTTAATCTTACTTTCAACTCTTAGTATGTGTTTATTAGTTTCATCCTATGATTTAATTTCAATGTATTTAGCTATTGAAATGCAAAGTTTATGTTTTTATGTTCTTGCAGCTTCTCAACGTCAATCTGAATTCTCAACTGAAGCTGGGCTCAAATATTTTTTATTGGGCGCTTTTTCTTCAGGGGTTTTTCTTCTAGGTTGTTCATTTCTTTATGGAATTACTGGACTCACAAATTTTGAATCACTTGCGATTTTTTTCGCTCAAGATACTCAAGTCAATCAAACTAGTGATTGGTTTTTTATTCAAATCGCTATTTTATTAATTGCTGTTGGATTCTTTTTTAAACTTAGTGCTGCTCCTTTTCATTTTTGGGCTCCTGATGTTTATGAAGGTGCACCAACTTCAGTCACCGCTTTTTTTTCAATTGTTCCAAAAACTTCCATTTTAGGGATTTTTATTAAATTATTTTTTGTAAGTTTTTTTGAACTTAGTAGTTTATGGCAACCTTGCCTTATTCTAACTGGTTGTTTATCATTAGTTGTGGGGGCTTTTGCTGCTTTTGCTCAAAGAAAAGTGAAAAGACTTTTAGTTTATAGTTCAATTGGCCATTTAGGCTACATGTTTTTAGGCTTAAGTTGTTTAAGTGTAGAAGGTTTACAATCAGTTTTAGTCTATTTAATTCTTTATATTTTAATGACTACACAGATTTTTGCCTGTGTTCTAAGTTTAAAAGAAGCGAAAACTGGTCAACGAATTAGATATTTAGAAGATTTTAAATATTTATCTTCAGCTCATCCTTTGCTAGCATTAGCTTTTGTGTTGAATTTTTTCTCAATGGCAGGAATTCCCCCATTAGTTGGATTTTGTGCAAAATTTTATGTGTTTTTTGCTGCTTTAGGTTCTTCTCTTTACTTCTTTGTAGCTGTTGCTATTTTTTGTAGTATTGTGAGTTGTTTTTATTATTTACGTTTTATTAAATTTATGTATTTTGATAAAGGCTCAGAGATTCTTGAGTACAGTGTGATGGATGCTCAAAAAGCTTGGATTATTTCGGTGACATCAGCTCTTTTAATTTATTTATTTTTTTTCCCAACATGTATTTTTTTATGGGCTGAAAAGACAAGTTTACTTTTTTTTAGTTAATAAAGATAAGGACATAAAAGTCCTTATCTTTAATCTTTTAAAGACCTCCCCACCAATAAATGGCAACGAATAAAAATAACCAAACAACATCAACAAAATGCCAATACCAAGCAGCAGCTTCAAAGCCAAAATGTTGGTGAGTTGAGAATTGGTTAGCAATTAATCTTGCTAAACAGATTGCAAGAAAGATAGTTCCAATAAATACATGAAAACCGTGAAATCCGGTAGCCATGAAAAATGTTGATCCATAAATTCCATCTGTAATTGTAAAAGGAGCTTCAATATACTCTACAACTTGAAATCCAGTAAAAATCGCTGCTAGAATAACTGTGAGAATTAAACTAATAATTCCTTGGGTTTTTTGTCCTGCTAAAATTGCATGATGTGCCCAAGTAACAGTTGCACCAGAAGTTAAAAGAAGTAAAGTATTTAAAAAAGGGATTTCCCATGGGTTTAATACAGCAATGCCTTTTGGAGGCCAGACAGCACCAATTTCAATAGTTGGAGCTAAACTTGAATGGAAAAAAGCCCAAAAGAATGCAAGAAAAAACATAATTTCAGACACAATAAACAGAATCATTCCAGATTTTAATCCAGCTTGAACTGTAGTAGTATGATGACCCTGATATGTTGATTCACGAATAATATCTCTCCACCAAACAAACATAGTGTAAAGAATCATAAAAAATCCAGTAGATGCTAAAGAATCTCCACCAATATATCCATGCATGTAGAGAACTCCACCAAAAGCAGTCACAAGTGCTGCAAAAGATGCGAAGAAAGGCCAAGGACTAGGATCTACTAAATGAAATGGGTGTTTTTGTTGGTTCATAACAGTTTTTTTTTTCAATTGATTTTCTTAAAGAATTAAATTTCTTCTAATTTGTTTGAAATCCAATTTAAATAATCATCTAATTGAACTCCTTCAACAACAATAGGCATAAATCCATGGTTTGCCCCACAAATTTCACTACATTGTCCATAGAAAACACCTTCACGTTTCAGAAAAAGCGAAGTTTGATTTAATCTTCCAGGCACTGCATCACACTTAATTCCAAGAGCTGGAACTGCCCAACTATGAAGCACATCAGCTGCAGTAATAATAATACGAATATGTGTTTGAACTGGAAGAACCACTCGATTATCCACCTCAAGCAAACGAAGTTGACCTAATTCTAAATCGTCCTCCGGAATCATGTAGCTGTCAAAAACAATAGATCCGTCTTCTGAAACACTGTAATCTGAGTACTCATAGGTCCAATACCATTGATGCCCAATCACCTTTAAAGTTAAAGATGGATCAACAATTTCATCCATGGAATAAAGAAGAGCAAATGAAGGAACTGCAATAATCATTAAAATAAAACTAGGGGTTACAGTCCAAACAATTTCAAGAAAAGTTCCATGAATAATTTTACTTGGAACTGGATTTTTTGTCCAATGAAAATGCCATAAAGTTCTTAATAACATCCACACAACAAAAACTAAAACAACAACCATAAAAAAGCTAATATCATTATGAAGATCTTGAATTCCTTGTGCAATAGGCGAAGCTGGATCTTGAAATCCAAATTGCCATGCTTGTGGAGCATCACAAGAAGCTACACTTAAGAAAAAGAAAGACCAAAAGTTGACAATGAATTCCATAAATCATATTTTTTTTTCAAAAAAAAGTCTCCCCAGGTTGGATTCGAACCAACGACCCAATGGTTAACAGCCATTTGCTCTACCACTGAGCTACTAGAGATCTCAAAGAGGTGGACCCCACCTCTTAATCAAATGTTCGAATTTTTTGCACTGTCTTTGAAAAGTCTCGAGCATTTTGTTCAAACACTTCTTGACGTTTCACTGAACGATGTGGATTTAATGTTAACATAATTGCTCCAATCATTGCAACTAATAAAATCAAACTAGCTAATAAAAAGAAATAAAAATAATAAGTATATAAGACTTGACCTAAAGCTTCTACAGGAGTCTTAGAATTCACAAAAATTGGCCAAATCACATAATCTAAAGAAGATGCAGCAAATTGATCAAAAGTCTCAAGTTCTTGATGAAAGTGCTGAGAATATTCTTGGAACCTTTGAGCAAAATTTTTTGTAGTTAAGCCATAGAAAACAAATCCTACTGCACTAGACAAATAAAATTGAAGTGGTAAATCAACCTGAGAGCTCACTGAACTAGTTTGTAAAGGCACAAATTCTTGATGAAATAAGAAATAGAATTCTACAAAAAAAATTAATCCAACGAATCCTCCAATAGGTAAATAATGAAAAATGCTTTCTTGAACTTCAGTTAATTTGATATTTAACATCATAACAACGAATAAAAAAAGAACAGCAATAGCACCTACGTAGACAATTAAAAAGATTAAAGCAAAGAAATCTA
>JACLAB010000312.1_pt1 | contig 23314 bp, 17 predicted proteins | sample 8027921 | NCBI WGS metagenome assembly JACLAB01 (sample SAMN15725117, study PRJNA655200) | protist metagenome | isolation source: fluorescence activated cell sorting (FACS) single amplified genomes of... | place: USA: West Boothbay Harbor, Gulf of Maine | collected 2000-07-19
GAATTTCTCGGAAGCGGCGGAGAAGACGACGCGGAGACGAAGTGTTCGTTAAATTTGGAGAAGGATTTCATAGTGTGTTGCAACTACCTCGGGTCGCCGTACGGGACGGCGTCGCCGGTTTCGGAAAATCCGGAAACGCCTGGGAAGATTTACGGGAGTCGATTCCCCGCACCGGTGACGATACGAGATAACGTAAATTTGCAGAAGATGGTTTTGGATCAGTTGAAGGTCACGAAGTTGTCCATGTGTATAGGAGGATCGATGGGCGCGATGTTGGCGCTGGAATTCGCGGCAAGTTTCCCGGAGTTTGTCGAGAAGTTAGTGTTGATCGCCGGGTGTGGGAAACACACCGATTGGGCGATTGGAATCGGAGAGGCACAGAGACACGCGATCGTGAGCGATGTGAATTTCGAAGGCGGAGATTACGATGTAGTAACAGGGGGGCCGAAGGACGGGTTGGCGACGAGTCGGATGATGGCTATGTTAAGTTATCGAGCGCCTGTGAGCATGGACGAGAAGTTCTCGAGGATGAACGTGGAAGGAAGAGAACATCCAGTGAGAGGAGGAGGAGGAGGAGGAGGAGGAGGAGGAGGAGGAAGTGAGAATGAGAATGAGAAAATGAATGAGAAGCAGGAGGGTGATGACAAAGCGACGACACAGGATGGAGAACAAACGCAACAGAAAAGAAAATCCTTCGACCACAACAACGTCCCGTATTGGCAAGTCGAGAGTTACCTCCAATACCAGGGCCAAAAGTTCATCCAGCGATTCGATGCCAACTGCTACTTGCAGTTGACGTACACTTTAGATTCCCACGATGTCTCTCGAGGGCGAGAAAACGGCGATTACGAACGAGTCCTCTCAAAACTCACCCACGACACTCTCGTCGTAGGTATTCTCTCGGATGTCCTGTATCCGTTTGCCTTGCAGAGAGAACTCGCCGATTGCATGCCAAACGCGCAGCTGTATACCATAGATTCACCTCACGGTCACGACTCGTTCTTGATCGAAATTAATTCGTTAAACGAGGTCATTCGCAGGTGGCGGAACGGTGAGAACGTGGAAGTTCGCGACCCTTGCGAATCTGTCGCGTTATTAGAGGGACAGCAAGATAAAGAACGTCGACAGTCCTCATCGTCACCTTCTACGACAGGTATGGAAGACAACGAAACGCTTAAACGCACAGTCCGCGCTCTACGAGAAGAACTTGCCAGAGTCCACGGAAATCTTCGCGCGCAAACCGCTCGTGCGGATCTTTACTTGCGCAAGTTGCAAGCATTAAACGAGGACGACGGCGACGAGAAAAACAGCAACATTAGCCAACAACCAAAATATGCACACAAGAATAACATCGGTGCGCCTCACGGTGTAATCGTTCTGAACGAACCGGGGTATTTGAATGAAGGCTTTTCGCCTTTATCTTCGTCGCTCTCGGCGCGAGGTCCGGTATTCGGTAAAATTTGCGCGAATAACGGCACCGGTGGCAACGTCAGTGCGTCGAGCAACGGCACGTCACACGCTGGTGTTTAGAATTGATGAAACTTTGTTGTAACAGTACTACTGCTAATTTAATATCTAAAATCAAACTTGAAATAAAACACACATTTATGCTCGCGTGGGTGCTTCTGAGCTTTTCGTTGTGAATTTCGTTCTCAGTTTCCTCTTTTTTTTTTGAATTCTCACCCCGTTGCTCTTCATAGAATTTCAAAACGAGCGCTTGCGCGAGAACGAACGCGAAAGAGAGGAAGAGAGGACGAAACGGAGAGCGCGAAAAATGACTCGGCCGCCGCCTCGCTCGTCTTCTTCTCCGCTCGCGTTTGGTCGCGAGCAGCGGGAGCAAAATCAGCAGCAAAAAAAGCAGCCTCGGGAAAAACATCAACGAAATTTGGACGCATTCTTCTACGCGAAGAAGAAGGCGAAGACGGGCGACGACGACGACGAGGACAGAAGAGGAGCGATCGAAGAAACGACGCCGGCGACGACGACAACGAAGATGAACGACATCGAGGACGAAAACGATAACAGCGAGTCGTTGGGTTTTGAGACTGAAAATGTGAACGCAGTCGTCGAGAGAAGCGACGAGGCCGTCGAGGAGGAGAAGACAAGAAGGAGAAGAAGGGAGAAAAAATCGAGCGTTTTGAAACGGTGGGCGAGACTGGCGGGAGATGCTTTAGCACGACACAGAACCGAAGGAGACGAAAAAGAAAAGAATGAAATGAATAGGAAAAGATTCGAGCGGCTGGTGCGGGTGGCGTACGCGTACCGATGTTCGGTGAAACGGAAGAAGGAGAGACGCCGCCGCGGTAACAAGACGGGCGTCTTCGGCGGGTTCAGCGCGAGCGAACGCGGAATTCTCGAGCAAAGGCGAACGATGCATAATACGGTTTTGCACGGGATAGCCGAGCGACCGATGTATCTTGCAGATAGTAGCAGAGCGGGAAACGGTGTTGCGGAGGAAGGAAATGGTGAGATGTTTAATGTGCAGATGGCAAGACAGTTCGAAGAGTTTATGCGTATGCGAGGAGTACCGACGATGGAGTTACCCGAAGAAGACGAAGCAGTGGAGGAGATGATCACGTTACCGAAAGAGTATGGAAGACGAGAAGGTGCGACGATGCGCGCGACGAGTCAAATGTGGTTGCCAAGAGATCAGACCGCGCAGTGGATGGGGAGCGCGGAGAATGTGTTTTCGTGCGTAGAATTTGATAGATTTAGCGGGGGAAAGTTTTTAGCGTGCGCTGGGGGAGGTGGGACGGTTTCGGTTCATCGAACGTCGGATGTGAACCAAAAAGCGTCAGGTGGAGACAATCATTCGTTGTTGTCGAGCATATACGCGCCGGTGTATAAGAAGTTTGTTGCAGATCCTGTGGATGGCATTTTATGGGTGAAAGAAGGTGTGTTGGCGACGGTATCAAAGAGAAGTGATAGGATTTCATTTCACGACGTCGAAAGAGGGAGAATTGGTACAGCTTCTACTTCTCCAACGGAATTGTCTGCAGTAGGGGCAACGACAATGGCGACAAGAAGTAGTCTCCCGATGCCAACACCAACGCATTCTCCTGGATTCAGCGCGTACTCGCAAGCTTTAGTCGTTACTCCGGCGCACAACGCTTCGCACCCATCTGATGTGAGCGACACGCTTGGCATTACCTCTATTGCTTCGTGCGACGATGGAAACTGCCTTTTTGCCGCCACAGGCGTTGGGAGCGTCTTCACGTTCGATCTTCGACAGAGAGTCAATCACGCAAGACCGGTTTCCATTTTCAGCTCTCCCACTACGAGTGCCTTGAATTGCGTGAATGTCACGAACGACGGTCAGCTCGTCTGTGCGGCATCTTCTTCGGGCAGAGTTGTTATCTGGGACGCGAGGAAAGCTGTTTATACGCAAGCGAACGAACATCGCGGATTTACTGGAATAAAACCGGACAAGGAGCTCTGTTCGTGGAGCGTGTCTAACATGTTTTCAAAAATCCACGGCAGATCCTTCGCGAGCAAATCTGAAGTCTACTGGGCAGATTTTGATCCGAAAGATCACTCTCGCGTTGCCTTTCATTGCTCCAACGGGCGCACGGGCGTCATTGATATAAAACGAAACAATCACGCGACATCGTCTCTTGGGGTCATCACGCACGCGCATTGTCCACCTAACCCGTGGACCTCTACGGCTCCGACTCACATCACGCAAGATGAGGCCGAGCGATTCGGTGCCGCCGGAGGAGGCTTGACTGCGACTGGAGTAACAATCGCGACGCAAACCGAAACAGAAGAAGCCATCTCCTCGCAAATTACTAAATGGAATGGCCGAGACAAACGCACATGCTCGTGGTCCATTGACGGGCAAAAGTTAATCGTTCCGAACGTAAACGATTCAGGAATTCTCATTTTAGACGTCATGGCGAATAACCCGAAGTCGTATCAGTGGATTGATGACAGAACTGCTGTGATGCAGGAGACGAGAACGGCGAAGCTTTGGAATATTGACGACGACGACGACGACGACGACACTCAAAACGACGCGGAAGGAGGAACGCACGAGGAGTGGGAGGATGAAGAGGGCGATCACTGCCCCGGTTACGGCCACAAACCTATCGCCCCACCTTTGTGCAAGCAAGAAACCATTCTATCCGCAGTTGCCGCGCATCCAACGTGCGACTTTGAGTACTGTGCTGGCGGTTCCAACACGCTGAGCTACTTTCGTTTTTGCACGCAGCGCGCATAAGCTTTTTAGGTGAAATTTTGTGTGATATTCTTCCGAAGAATATATAGATATTAGATACGCATGCTATAGTTCAAAGAGCTTTCTCTTTCTCTCTGTCTCTCTAACAACAACTACTCTTATTACCGCCTTTCGCGGTCTCTCTCAATCTGACCGTTCCACCACCCCCGCCGCTATTATTTCCCGTCGCACTCTTACTCTCTCCCACGCAGCTCCTCGCCATGGCGCTAAACGCCTCCTCCACTCTCAACCCACTCTTAGCGCTCGTCTCAAAAAACGGCACCCCGAACTCCTTCGCCAACGCCATCCCCCGGTCTTTCGTCACTTTCCTCTTCGACTCTTCGCAATCGCATTTGTTCCCGATCAGGCACACTTTCACGCCTTCGCTCGCGTGCGCCTCGATATTCCGCATCCAATTTCTCACATTCTCAAAACTCGTTTCATCCGTCACGTCGTACACCAACAAAACCCCGTGCGCGCCTCGATAATACGCCGCCGTGATCGTTCTAAACCGCTCCTGCCCTGCCGTGTCCCATATTTGCATCTTAACTTTCTTCTGATCTAAGTTTATCGTTTTGATTTTAAAGTCGATGCCAATCGTGGTTATGAACGAGGTGGTGAATTTATCGTCCGAGTACCGGAGTAAAAGGCACGATTTCCCGACGCCACTGTCGCCGATGAGTAAAAGTTTTACCAAGACGTCGAACGGTTTGCCGTTGTTGTTGTTGTTGTTGCTCGATGACGACGACGATGATGGTGGAGCCATTGTTTAAAAAAAGAGTGCGTATGTAGTTGCTTTGACTGGTAAAAAGGGCGTGTGTTCCCCTGTCAAAAGCAGTGAAGAAGTATCAAAACCCTAAACCCTACACCCTAAACACGAAGCGTCGTTCAATAATTTAGAAACGTGGAGTCGAAAAAACCGCGAGAAAAAAAACACGCGCGCGCGAGAATAAGGAAAGAAAGAGAGACAGAGAGAGTCTCAGCGGCGTTCATTCCTTCGTCGATCGTTCTCGCGTTCATTCTTTCTCTCTCTCTCTCTCTCTTTCTGTGTGTGTGTGTGTGTGTGTGTGTGCATGCGTTCGCCCTCTCGAATAACGAATTGGAAACCACTAATCAATTTCCACTGAACGCGCGCGCGCGCAAAGAGTTCCCCCCACCTCACCACTTCTTCTTCTTCTTCTTCCCCTCCGAGCGTTTGGTGCGATATCGAGAGACAAAAATGTTGCACGCGCAACTCGTCGGCTACGCGTGGGCTTTTTCCGCGGCGTTGGGAAACGGCATCCAAGATAATCTGAGAAAATACGCGACGAAATCGGTGAAGAATCCCATGCACGTGGTCGCGCTGATGGAAACGTTGAACTGCTTCACGTTGTTTCTGTTTCTGGGCTTCACCGGGAGGTGGGAGTCGATATCGAGGGTGAAAAACGACGACGACGCTCGAACGCATTTAATTATATTGGCATCTATATCTGCTCTGATTAAATGCGTGGGGTCTGTAGCGTTTCAGAGAGCGTTGCAGTTGACGCCGATAAGTTTGTGCGCGCCGTACATGGCGTTTACGCCTTTATGGTTGCTCGGTTTGTCGTTTTTTATCGTTCACGAAATACCGAGCGCGAGAGGAGTGTTCGGCGTAGTGGTCATGACGGGAGGGGCGTACGGGTTGAACAGCGCCGCTGCGGGGAGTGCGTCGTCGTCATCGTCGGAAGGTCGGAGTAGCGGTTTTAGCAGCGGGAATAGAAACGGTAGCGATGGTAGTCTTTCGATGATTGAGAATAATTGTAAAAATAATAATAATGCTAGCGGGGGCAGTGATGCAGATAACATCAGCGCAGTGATGGCGACGTCGAAGACCAGGGCATCGAAAAAAGAAGGCGTAGTGAAAACGATTCGCCGAGCTGTTCGGGAATCGTTGGGAAAACAAGCGTTGGCGTTGAGAAAACAGCCGGGAAGTTTAATCGCTTTCGGGGTCGCTGGTTTGTGGGGATTAACGAGCGACATCGATAAGCTCGGGAAAAACGCATCTGCGCATTCTGGTGGTTTTATCGTGTACGTGACGTTACAGAGGATTTTTATGGCTGCTCCTTTGGGAGTGATCACGGCGGCGAAAAATCCGGAGGCGTTTGGGTACTTGAAAAATCCAAAGACGCTTTCGATTTTGTTCGGCATGGGTTTATGCGAGCTGTATACCGTGGTGGCATATTTGCACAGTTTGGAGCATTTGTTTACGAGCTACGCGGTGGCAGCAAAGAGAAGCGGGATCTTGTTGTCCGTGCTTGGTGGAGCCATTATGTTTAAAGAGCCGATTGGGGATCGTTTGCCGTACGTTTTCGTTATCATCATAGGCATGATGTGCATCATTCTCGCCGACGAGTACTAGAGAGAAGAAAAGCACGAGCGACGATAGTTAGGAATAGGAAATAGCTGCATTTTTACAAGGTGTACCATTTAGATATTCATAAAGTTATTAAGGCAAGTCATACAAGTCATTAGAGAAAAAAGACAGCGCGTCATCACCGTCTACATACCGAAATTTTATCTGACAAAGGCGAGTATGCCCCCGTGCGCGTTCTTGAATTCAACATGCCAATGGCTTGAATTCTCGCCCCAAAACATATAATTATTATCGCCAACCGCATGATCGTTACCCGCATTAATCCAAGGATCTTCCATCGAGCTCTCCCTAAAAAGATAATACCCTTTGGTATTTTCTTCGTCGTCACCTTGAAAATTGCCCGAGGAGGCAACGAAGTCAAAGATGCTCGATGTCGTAGTTTGTGGATGCGCAATGATGTCTTCGAGTTTAAACACGATCCAATACAATCCGTCTCCGGTTTTAAACATAATATCAGTCACGTCTTGCCCAGAATAATCTCTCCAATAATCACCAAGCGCGCCCGTTGCCGAATACTCGCCGTACGAATAACTCAAATTCAACCAAGAATTATGACCAGAGTCGCCAGAAAACCAATTTCCGCTCGCCGGCGCCGACGCAAAGGACATCCATCCACCGCCCGCTGTTTCTAAATCGCAGTAAATTTGTGTCGGGACCCCATTCACATTAATATAGTACGTACCACTCGGCAGCCCGCTGAGCTCACTCGCGCTGTTTGAACCAGATTTGGTGCAGCGTGGAGTGTGCGTAAGATAATTCTTCGTCGTCGCAGGAAAAGCTGTTACCAAAAGTAGCAACATTTATGCCCCAGAGTCTGTGGCCTCCTTGCTCATCTTGCTCATCCCAACGATAAAATGGAAAATTGAATAAATCCGTACAACCATCTCTACTGGGTGCATCGCACGATTCCAGCGCATTTGTGATTCCTCGACCCCAACCGTCGCTAATGACGTCGGGTATGTCTGCGGAGTGATCGCTAAATTTCGTCGTGCCAGTATTCCACGACGCGTAGCCGGGGACGAATGCGCCTAATATTCCGTTGGTGATAGATTGCTTTGCAATTGACGCGTCGGTTGACCAGTGCGCAACTCGAGAGTGCAAGGTAGATGTGCAGTAAAACCTCACAGCTGCGACATCGTTCGCGGTTAAACCGATATCGTCGAGCCAAATGTGAGAATACCCCGTGGGCGACTGCGGCGCGATGCCTGGAACGAGGTCCTTTTTTTCGCCTCCGACGTGATTGTATGCGAGCAATAACGACCAACCATCTTCATCTTTGTATAATTCTTGAGGTTTACGAAAAACGTACACAGAGCCAGAATTTGAAGGACTGTTAGTGTCGGGACCGTCGTCGTCTCGTGCCCCAATCAATACCGTATCGCCGTACAGAGAAACAGAAGCACCGAAAAAGTCATTCTCGGCAGCATCGCTCGCGTAGAGTTTAAATTGTTCCGTGAATGTCCCATCAGTGGTCGACCGCATAAACGCGTACACAGAGCCAGATCCTGATTTGCTCTCGTCGGAGCCGTCGTCAAACCATGCCCCGACCAACGCAGTGTTACCATGCAAAGAAACAGAAACACCGAAATTATCACTTGCAGTCGCATCATTCGCGTACAGTTGCGATTGTTGCGTAAACGTCCCATCAGCGCTCGGACGCGTAAACACATACACCGAACCAGAATCTTGAAAATTGTTATCAGTGTTAGTCGCTCCTATCAATGCAGTGTTTCCCTTCAAAGAAACAGAACCACCGAAATTATCATTAGTAGCCGCATCTCCCGCGTAGAGTTGCGAATGTTGCGTAAACGTCCCGCTAGTGATCGAAAGCGTAAACACGTACACAGATCCAGAATCTTGTACGAGAACGTTACCGTCGTCGTAACCGTCGTCACCACACGCTCCAATCAATGCCGTGTCGCCGTACAAAGAAACAGAACAACCGAAGACATCACTCTCATCAGCATCATTCGCGTAGAGTTGCGAATGTTGCGTAAACAACCCGCTAGTGCTTGAATGCTTGAACACATACACCGTTCCAGAAGTTGTTAAGCCAGAAGAGGCGTGATTAGGTGCGCCAATCAATGCCGTATCACCATACAAGGAAACAGAAGAACCGAATAGATCAGCCGAACCAGGACTACTCGCGTAGATTTTCGAATGGTACGTAAACGTCCCATCGGCGCTCGGACGCGTAAACACGTACACGGATCCAGAATTAAGACCTTCATCGTCGTCATTATACGCTCCAATCAATGCCGTGTTGCCGTACAAAGAAACAGAAACACCGAAACCATCACTCTCAGCAGCATCGCTCGCGTAAATCTTTGGCTGATTCGCATCTTCGACGAGAGACGTGAGGAATGACGGTGGTGGCGGACTCGGCGGACTTGGCGGCGGCGGCGGACTCGGCAGACTCGGCGGCGGACTCGGCGGCGGACTCGGCGGTGGAGGCGGCGTGTATCGATATTTCACTCGTAAGAGTCTCTCTCTCAACTCCGCCGCCTTCTTCCTCAACTCCGCCAATTTCTTTTCCAAGTCGACGTCCTCGTTCACACCTTGCGCGAACAATATCTTTCTCACGACTAAATTGTTAGCGCTCGCGTTCGCGTATGATACGAGTTTCGCGCGCGTGCGCACCGCGTTTACGTTTACGTGAATTTCCCGTTCATCTTTCGATACGAGGACGGTTTTCTCACTTTTGCCATCGGGATGGGTGATGATCTCATTCATTGGTTTCATTTCGCGCGCTTGTGCTGCAGGGGCGTTTCTTTCAATGACGTAGCACCCGTCGTACACGCACTCAGCTCTGTACGAAAGTTTCCCGTCGGAAGCGCAGTGCGTCTGCTTACCCCCGTTCGCCAACACGAAACCTTCCTCGCACGAAGGTTTACACGTTTCACCTATCGGTAAAGTCGAAGTGCAATTACCAACATCACCGCTCTTCGGTGCCTCCGACGCGTCGCAGTGTGTCGGCGATGATGATGTGGTGGTTCCTTGCGTCGTCGTCGTCGCCATAACCGAGTGATTCTCGACCAAACGCTCCACTCCAAGAATCACGCACAGCGAAATCACCACCAACGCAGTCGTCGTCGTCGTCTCAGAGTTAAAATACCATCGCGGTCGGCGCGGCGACGCGCGCACCTTATTTCTCGACGAAAAGAACGAGCGCATTTTTGAAGAAAGGTTCAAATTCGCTCGCGCGCGTCTCTGTCTCTGTTTCTTCCGCTAAAAGCTTCGTATCGCTTAAAGCGCCACGAGAGAGATTCTTTGAAGGTTAACTCCGCTCGTTTTTTACACGAAATGCAAAGATCGAGTTTTTGACTCGTCCTCTCTCTCTCTCTCTCTCTCTCAAACGCGTTTTCCTTTCTTCGTATCGCGCGCTTCGCGTCCGCTCCTCTCGTCGCAGATCGATCGCGCGGAGGAAGAGACAAAAGAAAAAGAAAACGCAGAGTTTCTTCTTTGTTGTTGCGAGTGATTCGTTGTGGGGATCGTCTCCCCTCGCTCGAGTGTGTTTGTGTGCTGAAAACGGGGGAAAAAAAATTTGGACTCGCGTGTACCTTCTTCCGAAGGAGCCAAAAAGGAGGGGCTTGGATTTTCTCGGGCGAATAATAACGGCAAACGAATAATAATATGAAACACACCGTCGCGAATTCCAAGAGATTGATTCTCTCTCTCGCGCGCGCGGATCGCAGCGACGGTATTTTTTTTCAAAAAGCAACAACACGTATCAAAACATAAGTAATTAAAACATTAGGCTATCTTCCCTCGCTCTCTATCTCGCTCTACGCATAGCATCTAACTCTCTATCTACGTATAAAAATTCACATCTCTTTTATTCTCTTTCTCTCTTTCTCTCTTTCTCTCACTCCCTCTCTGTCTCTCTAATATCAACGCGGATTTTAGAGGAGATACTACAACTCTTCGATCAAGTCGTATCGAATCAACTTCGTGTGCGAACCGACGACGGCCAAGGAGACGTAATACATAATCACGCTGAAAGCGACTCCTAATAAGCCGACAACGATGGTGATTTTCTTGGCGAAAAACATGACGATGAAACAACACACCAAAGGTGGCGCGCAGTATAAGTGAAGCCAAATGCCGTTCAGAGGTATTCGGTAAGGTCTCTTCATCGCCGGCGCGACTTCTCTCAGTTTTAACAACGCGGCGAATTTCATCACCGTCGTCGCGCAGTAAAACCACATCTCCAACTCCGCGAGGACCTCGAAAGGTACTAAAAACAACATTGTCATCAATACCGCATTCATAATCATCGCCGCGTACGGGTTGTTGTTCTTCGGATCGACTTTCGCGAAGATTTTCGGCAAGGTGCCCACCACCGCCATGCCGTACGTGATGCGACTCGTCGTCGACAACAACGTGCAGAGCAAACCGACCGTACTAATCGCCGCTCCGATTAAAAAGACCAACTCCAGAGCTGACCCACCAATCAATTTCGCAACTTCCGTAAACGTCCCGTCTTCCCATTTCGTCGGGTCTGCCAACACGGAATATCCAACCGCGATGCTCAAAAAATCAATCATCAGCGCCAATCCCATGGCGGTGAACATCGCTCTCACGAACGTTTTGCTCGGATTTTTCACCTCTCCGGCGCAACTTCCCAACAAATCGTACCCCGCAGTCGACCATAACAAAATGATCAAAAAAGTGTGCCAATCCGGTCCGAATGTACCGTCGGACATTTCGTGTTGCGGCATGATTGTATCCGGCCCAAAACACGCGCCAAAATCCAGCTTGGGAAACCCAATCGCCACCAACGCGATGAATGGTCCTAAACTCGCCACCGCAAACAAAACGCTCGCGTTGGCGACCATTTCCATCCCATACATGTTTATTGCCACGACCACGCCCATCAACACGAGGCCAAACGGCACCCTCAACAGTTCGTTATACATCTTCTCCCTCGCCTGCCCAAACGCCGGCTCGAGATAGTCCAAAAACAAGACGGCGAACAAGCCGCCTTCAAACACTCCCGAAATCAACGACCAGTGCCCGTTCAAAAAAGACCAAAACGGCCCGAACGCTCTGTCGATCCACAAAATGTGCCCGCCGTTTTCTGGCAACGCCGAGGACAATTCCGCCGTCATCAGCGCCAGCGGCGCTGACCACAGCAACCCAGCCACGAAAACCATCAGAAGCGTGATTTTCGCACCGGCTGCCCCGACGGCGTCTTCAAACCCGTACGGCCCTCCCGCGACGGAAGAGAACGCGAACAAGACCAGTTTACCGAACGTCAGCGTTCGTCGTTTGTTCGCGAGCTGCTGATGTTCCTCGGACGATTGATTGGCATTGGCGGCTTCGTCATCAAAATCATCCTGCTTATTATTTGACACCAACAGAGAGGCACCTCCGGCGTTCTTTTCCCCAAGCTGCTTTTCGCTCATTTTTTGTTGGTTCGATGAGAAAAATTTAATAACAAACCTCTCTCTCTCTCTCTCTCTCTCTCTCTTATTCTCTCTCACGAAAAGAGACAGAGAACCCGCGCTGGCGCAGACGATGTTGGGGCCTATCTCTCCTACGAGAGAGAGACAGAGAGAAGGAACTTTGAAAGGGTGGAGATAAGGAAGGGGACCCCCCTCTGACGGGCAGCGACGAAAAAAGCAGAGCTTTTTTTTGGAATTTGTGCCGATTTTTTCTCTCTCTCTCTCTCGAGTTTTTTTGTTTGTGCGTCTGTTTGGTCCCAAAAATTTCTTTTTTTCATTTTTTTTTTAAGCAAGTCGGCGGGCGGCTCTCTCTGCTGCTCAAAAAAAACGACATCACTTCTTTCGTTTCGCGCGCGCACACGCAAAACAAAGAGAGAAGAGAGAGAAGAGAACAAGATGGCGTCCATGGGCGACGACCAGGAGGAGAACATCGAGATGTGGAAGATTAAGAAGGTGAGTGGCCCCTGCGCTCGAGAAGCGCTCTTTTTTTTTTGGACGTGCGTTGTGTTTGTTTTCTGTCGGCGAAAGCCCCGAAGATGATGATGTGGCTTTCTTATTCTTCTCGCGCGCTCTCTCTCTGTGTGTGTCTCTTTTGCTCGTAATAAACGAGCGAAACGAAGAGAACGCGCGTTTTCGTTCATCTCTCTCTGTCTCTCGCTTTCTTTTCGCGAGCATTTTCGCTGACCTTTTTTTCTTTTGCGATGATGCTATAATAAAATAGTTAATCAAAGGCTTGACGGAAGCCCGGGGAAATGGCACCTCGATGATTTCTCTCGTCATTCCACCGAAAGGCCAGGTGAACTTGGTGAATAAGATGCTCACGGACGAAATCGGGACCGCGTCGAACATCAAGTCGCGCGTGAACAGGTTGTCCGTGCTGAACGCGATCGGTTCCGCGCAGACGAGGTTGAAGCTGTACAATCGGGTCCCCGATAATGGGTTGATCATTTATACCGGGACCGTTTTGACGGACGAAGGCAAGGAGAAAAAAATGAACATTGATTTCGAACCGTTTAAGCCGATTAACACGACTTTGTACATGTGCGATAACAAGTTTCACACGGAGTGTTTGCACGACTTATTAGCCGCGGATCAAACGTACGGATTTATCATCATGGACGGTAACGGGACGTTGTACGGGACGTTGTGCGGGAACCATCGAGAAGTGTTGCAGAAAATTACCGTAGATTTGCCGAAAAAGCACGGGAGAGGGGGTCAGTCCGCGCTGCGTTTCGCGCGTTTGCGTTTAGAAAAAAGGCAGAACTATTTGACGAAAGTTGCCGAGTTAGCGACGCACCATTTCATCACCAACGATAAGTGTAACGTCGCCGGTTTGATTTTAGCCGGTTCGGCGGATTTTAAAAACAGATTGAGCGAGGCGGATGTTTTTGACGCTCGATTGAGCGCGAAGGTGTTGAACGTCATCGACGTCTCCTACGGCGGTGATAACGGTTTCTCGCAAGCCATCGAGCTTTCCGCGGACACGCTGGCGAACGTAAAGTTTATCGCGGAGAAGAAACTCATCGGTAAATTTTTCGATCAAATAGCGCAAGATACCGGCAAATTTTGTTTCGGCATCAACGATACTTTGAATTGTTTGGATATGGGCGCGGTGGAAACCTTAGTCGTTTGGGAAGACTTACCGCACGAACGCTTAGAACTTCTCAACACCGTAACCGGAGCCACGGAAGTAAAAATCCTCACACCGGAACAACAAAAAGACCCGAAACACTTCCACGACGCCGAAAACAACCAACTCGAAACGACCGAAAAAGTAGCCTTCAGCGAATGGTTAGCCAAAGAATACAAAAAATTCGGGTGCGTGCTAGAATTCATCTCGGACAAGTCGCAAGAAGGGAACCAGTTTTGCCAAGGTTTTGGCGGCATCGGAGGTTTGCTGAGGTACCAAGTCGATTTAGACGCTTTCGAAGTTCCGGACGACGTCGACTCCGACTCCGGTTTCGGAAGCGACTCGAGCGAGGCGTTCATTTAAGAAAGAAAGAAAGAAAGAAAGAAAGAGAGAGAGAGAATACATTGTATAATTAGTCAACGGGTACACCAGAAAAACGAGAGAACAAAATATTTAGTGTTGCTTTATATTTAATATACCAAATCGTTACATATAAACACGTGTAGAGAGAGAGAGACGAGAGAGAGAGAAGAGATGCCCATTTTTTATGTACGAGTAGTAAGATTTTCTCGATTTTGGCATTACGAGGATAAGACTCTCGAGTTCTAACGGTAATTTTCTTCACAGAACAGAAAACAAAAGTATATATTTATCGCGCGAAAGAAGAGAGCCCCACGCGATGATCCACGACGAGACCAACAACGACACCATCGAAGAGTTGCCCGTGTCGATCATCGTCCACCCGACGAGAGGCCAGCTCCACCACACGAATCCGCTCGTTCCGGTTGGCTTTCAATTTCCGCAAATTATTTCCAGGAAAAGCGTCTTCGGCTTGAACGACTTTCACGACTCGCTCTTGGAACGGATACTCGCGTTCATGGACGCGGAGACGATTTTGCTCGTCGGACAAACCTGTAAACGGTTGCACCGGTTATGCGAGAGCGAGATTTTATGGTCCTCTCTCGTGAACTCTCGCTTCGGGCACCGGCCGAATCGAACCATCGTGAGTTCCGAGAGACATCACAACGAGGAGGAGGACAGTAAAAGGTTCTGCATAGTCAAGCGGTTGAGTTGGAAGCAAGTGTACAAGAAACACCGGGAGGTTTTGTTCGCCTTATTTCGAGGAAACAGCAACGGGCGCGTGCAGAGGTTCGGTAACGGAGACTTTTTCATCAATCACGCGAACGAGCTCGCGCTGCCGTCCGCCGCGATGATGGCGCAGTAATAGCAGCCTCGCTCGCGCGCCTATTTGTGTATTAATTTTTGTGCTGTGTTTGTAATTAAATCATGTAACTTCGAGCTTCATAACTTTAAAAGCGCAAAATCGCGGAGATGAATCTGACGGAAGTCCTCGAGCAACACGACGCTTTGCTCGACCTCGGTCGCGAGCATCTCGAAAAACTCTCCTCTCAGTTCCGCGAGGCGTTCTCGCGAAGCGCTTTTGAAAAAGCGAAACAAAATTGGATTGGTTTTTTCTACGCGATCGATTGGAAAAACGATCGATGGATATCGTGGGTGTTGTTGTTTCACGCGGTGGCGTTCGCGTTCGCGTTGAAATGGAGACACTGGGAGCGGGCGCAAGTCGCGATGTTTGCCGTTTTAGGCTCGTTTAGCTTCTCGGCGGAACGCTTGAATGGATTTTTGTCGAAGAGATGGGAGTTGTTTAGCACGCAAAACTATTTTGATGAGAGAGGCGCGTTCGTGTCGGTGATTTGGAACGCACCGTTGATGGTGAATTTAGTTGTTATTTTGATTAACTTTTTACGGCTAACGGTGAAAGAGATGGTGAAGATGAAGAAGGCGCAGATGAAGAGGAGATATAGGGACAGTCAGAAAGAATCGGGAGTCGGCGGCGGTAAGAACGCGAAGAAAAAGAAAGAGACGAAGAAGAAGAAGTAGTCGCGCGCATAGTCAAAGTTTGTAAAAGTAGTTTGTGTAACGGTAGCGTTTTAGGGATGTGTACGTGTGCGTATATTTCTACAGGGGTGATTTGATCTCAATGATTGTTTGGTTCGCGTCAACCTCTCTTCGTCTTTGTTGTCTCTCTCTTTCTCTCTTCATCTCTCTTCATCTCTCTTCATCTCTCTCAATCTAAAAAGCCTCGCGATCGCTGTCGTCGAGTAAGACGCTCACGTGCGTTTCCGTTTCGTGCGCTAATTTCTTAATCTCTTCGAATCGTTCTTTCGCATTCGGGACGTCCAGAGACAAGTCTTCGATTAAGTTTCCAACTCTCGCGAAACCTTTAGTCATTTGCACTGCGGACACTTCTCCAGAGTTGTTCAATACGTGCAACAATCCTAGCAAAATCGCAGGCGCGTTGGAATCTTTATCGCTTTCAATCATCATCACCAGCGCCTTCTTCACCAATTCGTGGTGGAAGAACGGTTTTGCCAAATCGTGCAACCTTCTTCTCGCCTCGGTGACGTCGTGTGATTCCAGGTACTCTTTCAGCAGCATTTCCAACTCCGTCTTCGCTTGTTCGTACGGGGTTTTGTCGAAGTGCCCCCAAGCGTGCAACACTCTGTCGGTGGAAAAGCGTTGCGAAATTTGCTCGCTCGCTTTACTCGCCACCGTTTGTGCGTCTGGACCTTGGCACGTCGGGTCTCCGGCTAAAGTCACTTCGGCAAACTTCGGCGGTAAGATATCGTCCACGACACCTCGCGCGATGAACGTTGCGATCGTTTCGATCGCATCTGGCACGTCTAATTTCAAATCGTGCACGCTCGCGGCTAAATCGACGAAACCTCGCATCATTTCCTTCCCGGAAATTACGCTCGGGTAAAACGCCGACAATAAAGCGCTCGCGGCTTCTTTTTCTCTATTCCCTCTATCCAACGCCATTGTGATTATTTTCTTCACGAAAAAATGTTCGTATAAAGGCTCTTCCAGCCCTCTCAATCGTAACCCAGCCTCGTTGATATCGTTCGAATCAAAGTACTCCTCGATCGTCGCCTCGCTCGCCATCTTGTACGCCTTGACTCGATCGTACGCTTCCGACCCTTCAATCAACGTCTTCTCCCTAAAAAAAGTCTTCTCCGTATCCTCGGTGGAATCATAATTCGGGTCGCCCTTATCCAACGCGTACACCGGACTCTGGTCGTCCACCAAAACGTTCGCCGCGCTCTCGTCGCCTTTTCGTCCTCTCCCGGATACTTTCACTTGCACGTGCTTGTGCCCTTTGTGCCAATCCAACCACCGGCTGTCGGTGATTTCCCCGAGGGAAGGTTTTCGTCCGAACGACGCGAGTTCTCGCTTTTTGATCGTTTTCTCGAAGATTTTGCGCTGGTCTGCCGTTAACATTTTTTGTCGTTGTTGTTGTTCCCTTCTTTTCGCTTTCCCCGCTCTGTGTTTTTTGTATCTTCTCTCTCTTGCTTGGTCTTACCAACCAACTCTTGACGCGTATAAAAGGTTGCCTTTTATCTCTTCTCCTGAATTTTGTTCTTTCACTTTCGCTCTCGTTCTCGACGACGCGTTTTGAAATGTGCTCTTTTCACGTCGCGCGCGTGCGCTCTCTCGCTCTCGGTGCCGGCGTTTAAATCTTCTCTCTCTCTCTCTCTCTCTCTCTCCCCAAACGCCGGAAAGATGATGCAGAACAAAGATGGATCTCGTTCGTTAGGGATCCTCTCTCTCCTCAACTCGTTGAGACTTTTTGGTGGGAAAAAAAGGAAAACTGCTCTCTCTCTCTCTCTCTCTCTCTCTCTCGGTTGGGAGAACAAAAAAACACTTTTCTGTCGTATCAAAAAAGTGTCCTTATTTCTCTCTCTCGCGCTCTCTCTCTCTCTCGGGCGCGCTATTATCGACCGACCGGTTATTGATGCGTGTCGTTTTCACGTTTGTGTGTTCATCTCTTCTCGTCCCTTCGCACGGAAAAAAAAATCACTGAAACCCTAAACAAAAAACAACTTCGAAAATTCGAATCGATTCCCCGGAAGAAAAGAAACCGCGCGCGCGCGCGATCGCGCACGACTAAACGAGACCCCCTCCCTTATTTATTCAAACAAACGCGCGCACCACGCGTTCACTATGATGAAATCCATGGTATCGCTCCGCATGGAACGGTTCGAGTCGGAAAAGAAACGACGAGAATCGTCGTCGGGAAAACACGACGAGGAGGAAATTCTTACTCCAGAGCAAGACGAGGAGGAGACGCGCGTCGAGCGGGAACGGAGGTATTGCGCGAGCGCGGTGCGCGGTGAAGGCGGTGAGAAAAAACGCGGACGCGAGGGAGAAGAAGGCGAGGAGGAGGAGGAGATTGCGAGCAGCGCGTGCACGTCGACGCTCATCAAGACTTTTAATTCAGCAGCGGCCGATACCGAAAAGGCGAAGAAGGAGAGAACGTGGAAACAAAAGTTTGAGGACGCTCTCGCGGAGCAGCGAGCGGAGGTGCGCCGCGCGGGCGAAGAAGAGAAAGCGAAAGCGTATTTGGAGGAGTTGAAGATTCGAGACTCGGAAACGCAACGACAGGATGTTGAGGACGATAGGATTTTGGAACACGCGGCGAAAGAGCGCGAGCGAAATCGAAAGCTTTTAAAAGAAAGAGAGAGAAAGCGGCCGACGTACCAAAACCACGCCGAGTACGTGAAACATTGGGAAATGAGAGAAAAAGAGGACGAAAAAGAAGACGAGGAAATTAGAAAACGAGCGACGGAGTGGGCGGACGAGCGACACGCGTATTGGATCAGAAAAGCGCGCGAGCACGAAGAGAATTTGAACAAAGCGAGCAAGGAGAGGTTAGCCGAAAAGCGGAGGAGAAAAGCAGCGGAGTAAGGACACGAATATCGCAGTAGCTGATTATATATAGCGTTTAGCGCGGCACGCACGTGCCTTTTGTAAAACATTATTTATACGCGCTCAGTCGCGTACTCCGCGACGACTTTAGTTTTCAATGCAACAACAACACTAAAACTGAAAAGAAAAGAATCGATCGACTCTACGTATTCCCGACAACTTTTTCCGCGACAGCGCGAACACACACACAAACACACACACACACGCATCCATCCAAAAGTAAAAACAGAGCGGAACGAAGATGGCCACCACGTCGCGCGCACTTTTACTTCCTTCTCTTCTTTGCCTCTTCTTTGCCTCCATCATCTCTCGCCACCAATTATTCGCGCACGCGAAAACCAAACTCAACATCAAATCGAGCGGCATCGACATGGTCCACGCCTCGCACATCCTGTGCGGAAGCAACCGCACTCTGTGCGAAGACGTCATGGAATGGCTCGAACCGCTCACAGAAGACGATAGCAGGAGACCAATGTTGGAACGGGGCTTCGAAGAGCTCGCGAGAAAGTTCAGTCGGTGCCCGACTGGGAAGAGGAATGGAGGTGATTTGGGCTACTTTCCGAGAGGGGAGATGACGAAAGACTTCGATGGTACGCGCGAACAAACGGGCTCAATTATATAACGAATTTTTGAATATGCGTTTTGTCTCGTTTTTCCTCCGCGCGTGTACGTACTGACCGCTCGTTTTCTTACCTTTCACTCTTTTGTATTTTTAAAACGCAGCTATCGTCTTCTCGGAACTCGCGGCGCCGTTGCACAAACCGGTCGGACCGCATCAAACGTCCAACGGATTCCACGTGATCATGGTCCACGACCGTCACTTGGCGAACGCGGAAATGCGCGAGCAAGCGCGAATTCAAACGGAAGAAGCAAAGAAAAAACGAGAAGAACGGTTCGAGAGGAACATGAAGAAAGAGAAAGGGAAAGCGGAGAGAAGAGGCGCCAGAGCGCAGAAACAACAAGACAGAAGACCGCCGACGAATCATCGCGCGGTGACGCACGATGACTTCTAACAATGATGATCATGATAATAACAAGAAGAACAAGAAAACAATCCAGTTTGAGATAATATTATGTAAATTGATATTCGTTGTATTCATGTCCGACGCGGACGACGCATAGATCAATTAATTTAATCACTTCCGACTTCCCTCTTCCCACCTTTGCGAAACGCGAAAAAATCTGCACTTTACTCACTCTCCACATTTTACCGCGAGCGCTCTCTCGCGCCGCTCACGCACAGAAGCGCCGTTTTTGCAAATACGACCGCGCGTGCCACAAAGGTTTCGCGCTAGTACTTTTAAAGATTCAGTATCGCACGCGTAACCGCACACATGGAGTAGCAAAACAAAATAAACTATTAGGGGAAAAGAATGCGTTCACCAGTGCTTCTCTTTTGGATGTTTGCTTGCGCACTTCTCCTCTTGGCAGCAGCGCGCTTTGAAGCTATCGCGAACGGCGATTTCGATTGGGTTCAAGACGAATTCGCGGAGAAGAGTGAGAAATCCGTCGTCGACGAGAACGACGCGTTCTTGTTCGAAAACCCAACCGTCATCGGTAACCGTGGGGCCCTCTCAGACGACGTGCTAAAATATCCGCTTTCCAAGTCTTACAGAACGGATAAACTGCAAGTGAGCGAATGTCGCGCGTGCGACGTTTCGGGATTGAAAGTGGGATGCGACCTGGCGAAGTTTATTAAACCGTGCGGAATTGAAGGGAGTTACGCGTTGAGATCGTCGTATTTGGAGACCCAACCGGAGGAGTGCAGTGGCGGGAGAAAAACAAAGATACCGTTGATGGCGAGTTTCGTGCGAGACGTACGAGCTACGGCGACGGAGTACGCGCTCGTTTTAGATGGGACGAGACGATTTTTGATCGAAGCGTTTTGCGTGAAAGGGAGGAAGAATGACTGTCGCAGGTTTCCGAAACATGCGAGATGTCCAGAAGAGATTGTAGAGAGTGGTACCGGTATGTGCGCATATGGGAGATTGCTCAATCAACACGAGGGGAAGTTTACGGATGAAGATCTGGATAGTTTTGGAGAAGCAAACGAGGCCGTCGTGGCGGCGTTCGAGTGGGAACTCCCGGATTTTCGCGTATGTAAAGATTTAGAGGTGAATAAAAAACGAGACGAGAAGGCGAACAGGTTGAGAAGTTTGTACGACAAACCATATGAAGGTCGAAGTATCGACGCCCCTATTCAGGTTGAAACGACGGTTGGATTCGAGAGGAAAGAGAAGATGTTTTTGAAGTTTACCGTTCAGAGAGATGTGGAAAATGGAGAATGCAAAGTCGAAGATAAGATATCTCCCGCGCAAGTGGAGAAGATATTGAATGCGCGGTGTCCAGCGACGCTCGCACTGATCGCAGACGCTTTTCATGAGATGGGCCCGGAGTGGCGTCGAAAAGACGCTTTTAGAAAAACGAAAATGGACGATACGCCGGAGCACGTGAGTAAGGAAGCGCAAAAGCTATGGGCAAAACTTGGCAAAAAGACGCACGAGAAGGCCATGAAGGCTAAGAGAGATAGAAGTAGTGGAATAGATAAATCGGGAATGACGCAAGAAATCAAGGATCAACTGGGTCACGATTGGTGGAAACAAATCGCAAAAGGAGCTCCGAGTCGGAAAACAGTGTATTGGCAGGATTCACACCCTGTCTTTGAATTCGGCTCCTCGACGTACTTAGAACCACCAGAAAGGCATCTTCTTCGCATGGTAATAGCTGGCGTACCACGTCGGATCCGCGCAAGCGGGGAACAGAAAACACCGTATGGGACGTTATTCGTCGCGACACGGGATAATAAGGATACAAGTTTGAGCGAAGAGTACCAAGCGGCTTTACTAAGGTCAGCGTCGAAGTGCTTGCGCGAGACCAACTTGCGAATAATCGAGATTAATCCCATACATCGTAAATCGCTTGCATCTGACGATGTCGTATTTCCCTTAGAACCACCGGTCGATTGGATAGAGAAAGCCTCGATTTACGAAAAAACGGCGAGTGGTGGCAAGCGAACGGAGATAGATGGCGACAGGAACGCATATAGAGGTGGTCAGAACGTGGATCTAGATTGGGAAGGCTATTCTATAGATGGGGGATCGCACCTAGGATGGAGTTCTGTTTCTATCCTGCTCACCTCTGACATGCCTGGGCGAAATATTTCGAGTGAAGAGGTACGTGCAACGTACGGCGCTACCAATGCAGAATACGAGAGGACAGAAGAGTTTAAAGATAAGCGAGGTAATCGGCGGAGTAAAACAGTTAAGCTGAAATGCGAGCCTCCTAGATATCAAAGCTTAGCTCCGTGTTTAGGCTACGCGGAGAAACCTTCCGTCTTTCGCGTGTTGGATAAAAAGAAAGGCCACGAACCTTTGTTGAGACACGAGCGCGCAGATGTAAAGACGGCTGAAGCTATGGGAAGTTTTATATTTATTCTCATTGCCTTGGCTGCTTTCGCTGCCTTTTTTTTCATCGCGTTGTCCAGAGAGCAAAGGTTTGTCGTGTGGGCGTTGGCGAAAGCGCAAAATATCCAGTTGCGAAAGAAATTAGCTGCGATGATTGTGAAAAAAGAAAGAAAAGAGAATAGAGCGGTGGCGGTAGCGGCGGCATCAAAATCTAATGTCGCGGTTTAGTAGTGTAGTCTATACAAATATTATTACGATTCAAACAAGAAGCGAACACTCTCACTTCTCTCCTTTCTCCTCGTCCTCATCCTCCAGAAACTTTTTGAGAAAGTCTGGCGTCATGTTCTTTATCTGTTCCTTGTAATCCTTTCCGATGCGATCGCTCCAGATCCCCTTCGAGTATTCCCCTTTACCAGTAAACCAGTCCGGTTTTGGGACATCTGGTAAAGTTGGATCCTGCACTATAGCATCGTCTAATTTTTGCGCTACGCTTTCTAATCGTTCCGAAACAAAGCCCGGGAGTTTCACTTTAATCGTGGCAGTTTCTCTTTCAATCGAGCCTCGCGCGACTCGGTCTGCTTCATTCGAGATACGTTCTAACCTCCGCGCTAACGCCGCCGCCGTGACCGCGTAATTCTCATCATTCGAATCGCACAGCCAAGCGTCTCTCAATACTTCCCACACGCACTCATCGCAGTCACCAAACTTCTCCTTCAAGAAGTACCTCGCGACGTCATAATTTGGCTCCGCCTCCAAATACTCCCAAATCTGGCCGTCGAAATCGTAGTTGAAAAGCGTTTCAAACTGTCTCGTCAATGCATCAGCCTTCGTAGACGCTGATGGACCTTCTCTAGCCAACGCAGAAAAAATTACTTCGGCCCAGACTTTCGCCAACGCTCTCACGTCCCTAGCCATATCTTCATCCGATGGGTCTAAAATCGCCGCGCCAAAATTGGCCAATCGAAACCTCGTGCCAAACTCGCCCCGCTCTTCAAAGGCGTCTCTGTCATCGAACGAGTCGCAAAAAATAGTCCCAGCATCAATGCCGTTATGCGCTACCCCATTCGAGTGGCAAAACGCGACCGCTCTGGCCGTCTGTCGTATAGCCGACCGAATGTACCTAAACCTCAACACCGTCGGATGCGTCTGTACCCTCTCCACTGGCGGCCAAAACTTCGTTCGCCCTTCGCCGTCGTCCTTTTGCTTCGCCGATGCGTATTCCGATAACCTCTTCAAACCAACCCATTCTTGCGCCACGTAAAAAGACGTATTACCTCCTACCTCGTCCATAACTTCGCTCTCGCTCGCACCAGCGGCGAAATACGCCACGCACCTTACAATCGGTAACATCTTCTGCGACAGCTGCCCTCGACCTCTACCGTATTCATCCACATCAATATCTGGTCTATCGTCCGCTAACAAACGCTCGTACGCGTT
>JACLAB010009074.1_pt1 | contig 23288 bp, 17 predicted proteins | sample 8027921 | NCBI WGS metagenome assembly JACLAB01 (sample SAMN15725117, study PRJNA655200) | protist metagenome | isolation source: fluorescence activated cell sorting (FACS) single amplified genomes of... | place: USA: West Boothbay Harbor, Gulf of Maine | collected 2000-07-19
TACACACAGAAGTAGTTTTACCCTCTTCACTTAAAAACATATAACAGAAAACGAACATACAAACAAAACGCAATAATCATCGTCCTCATGGTATCATCAGTATCCTTATCCTCTGCTTTGAGTATCAGCAATACAAATAATAAAACTTCTTCTTCTTCATCATCCTCTCTGCACACGGAGAGAAAACATATAATTCATCCTCGTCATCAACATCATCATCGTCATCGCAACCAACTGTGCAACCAAAGAAGACAAATCAGAAGAAGAAGAAAACAAGGAGTGTGTTCGGCTGCTTTGACCAACGGGCAGAAGGTTGCTTTGCACTACAAATTGACGAACGGAGAGACCAGCGAACTCATCGACGATACGTTCACGCGAGGTCAAGCTGTGGAGATTACGTTAGGAAGCGGGGAGTTATTCCCTAAATTGGAAGCGCAATTATTAACGTGCGAAGTTGGAAGTAAAGTGAAACTGACGCTCGAACCGGAAGATACGTACGGGAACTTTGACGAGAAGAAGATTCAAAAACAACCGATTTTACCGGAAGAAATGGTTCAAGTGAAGGAACAAGTGCAGCCTGGACAAGTCGTGCAGCTCGCACCAAACGTCATAGCGAAAGTCGTCGAGATTGGCGAGGACTCTCTGACGTTAGATTTTAATCATCCTTTGGCGGGATTGAAATTGACTTTTGAAGTCGACGTAATCGCGGTAAAAGACGCGCCAACACTTTTCGGAACCCCGATGGTTAAGTTCACACCTCCAGGTCAGCCGCGATAATAATCTGTAGTTTATATACAGATACATCTAAATACTGTATAATCTATCCATCATGATCAAGTTGTAAATTATTACTATTCTTCATTCCTTTTACTACAATTCTAACGCGTCTCTACTACCACTGCTACTATGTTTTGCTTCCCCGGAGACTTGTTCGTCCCGTTCTACTTTAACGACGACGTCGTCGTCCTCTCTGTTGTCGTAGCGCACTCTGTCCTCCATTTTCTTAATTAAATGTACGGTCTTATCGCCGCTAAACTTAATGACGATATAAACCCAGCTGAAGAGGACGAAAATGAGAGTGAGAACGATGCAACTCCAACACCCGTACTTTTTGTTTTTACGAAAAACAGCGGTCTGTCTTTGCGTCGCGTTTTTCGCCACGACGACGTTTTGGTCCAGTTTTGTTTCCATGCTATCTACTAATTTGTTGCTCCTGCTCAACTCTCGGGAAACTTCTTCGGCGTTCCTTTTGATTCGAGAGGCTAAGTCGACCATTTCGTCCGTAAGATTCTCTTGCATTTTCTTTTCATTTTGTAATAATTCATCGCCTTCTTTGGATATGGTAAACTTCTTCGGCGCGTAGAGTTTCTTCTTTTGTGTTGTTGTTGTTGTTGTTGTTACTGTTGCAACTGGGACGTCGACATTCTCTGCTGCATTTTTCGCTGCTGCCGTCGTCGCCAACGCCGCCGTTGCGGAAGAAGAAGAAAACGAAGAAGATAACGATGATGATGAACTCGGAATGGCTGAAGCAGTTGCCGAGACGAACGCGGGATGTTCGTACGCCGGCACTTTCTTTTCAATCTCGTTTATTTTCTCCTCGTAAGCGCGAAACTTTCGCTCGTCGCGCTCTTTCTTCGTATGGTTTCGTTTGTCGGTTTGATAGTGTTCGTCGTTATGTTCGTCGTCCTCATCGTCCTCGTCTTCGTCCTCGCGCGCGCCAACGAAAACTGCCGCGAGTAAAGTACTCCTCTTCTTCTTTAACTTCTTCTTATTATTATTTGTCCTGTTGTTAAAGTTCTTTTCTCCTTCTTCTTCTTTTTCTTCTTCTTCTTCTTCGAACGCGTACAACTCCTCCGTCTTTTCTCTCAGCGCATTCAACTGTCGACGGAGCGATTCCGCGTACACGTGCGGTTTCACGCCCGTTTTCCATGTCTCCACTTCAGTTGTTGCAGTAGTAGGAAGATGAAAGTTGTTCACAAACGCGTTCAACGCTCGAACGAATTCAATCTCCATCGAACGAACGTCCACATTTTTGTTCTTCTTGTTGTTGTTGTCGTACGAGTCGTCCATTTTCTTTGAACCAAAGAAAGGTGGTAGTAGTGATGATGGTGGTTCTGTGATGTGATGGTGATTCTCTTCTCGCGTTTCTTTTTTCTTGTGCATGCGAATTTTTTCAATTTTTCTCTCAAATTTGTTCTTTCACACATCAATAGTCTTTTCATTCTTCTTCTTCTTCTGTGTACACAGTTCAACTAAAACGTAACCATCATACGGGCTTAAATAAAAATGATGATGATGATGATGCACACTCCACTCCCCGTGCAACACTTGTCCTCGTCGTCGTCGTCGTTGAATATCTCAACGAAGAGAACTGCCGGCAGCGGTGGTGAGGCAAAATCCATCTTCACCGGTTCACCCAAACTTGTTTTAACGACTTTTTCTAATAATAGAACGCGACGAAGAAGGAAAGAAGGAGGAGGTCGCGCGAGAGCTTTAGCTGCGGATAGAAACAATAGCGTTGACAAAGCCGTCCTTCAAATCGAGCGAAAGCAGCAGCAACCACGCTCAATTGACACTTTACGGAAGGAAGCTTTGGGTCAACTCTCGTCGACGACGATTTCGACGAAAGGAACAGAGCTGACGGGTAAAAAATTTGCAGGTTTCATCGCGGTGCCTTCTCAAGCGCAAGCAAACTCGCGAAGTTTCATCGCAGAATACTGCAGGAACATTAACCACGGCTCGCAAGCGGCGTTTTCTTTCGGAGGAATCCTCCTCGCCGCCAGTTTAGTAAAGATTAAAAACGTTTTAGATACGCCTTCGCGGACGTACGTCCAAGGCGAGAACACAGTCGGTAACGAGTACGACGCGTGGACGAAAGAAGAGATTTTGGAGTATTATTGGGGAGAACACATTCATTTAGGATATTACAACGACGATGATTTAGCGAAAGGTGCGGGAACACTTCTCGGACACAAGGTCAAAGACTTCATCGAAGCGAAGGAAGACTTTGTGGACGAAATGTTCAAGTTTTCCAAAGCGGAGAAATCAAAAGTGACGTCAGTTTTGGACGTCGGGTGTGGCATTGGAGGTGCCAGTCGACGCTTGGCGTCTGTATGCGTCGGTAGTGGAGCTCAAGTCACGGGCATCACTTTGAGTCAAGAACAAGCGAAGAGAGCGAACGATTTAGCCAAGAGTCAAAACATTCCAAACGCTAAATTTGAAGTCATGGACGCTCTGAACATGTCCTTCGCGGATAACTCGTTTGATTTGGTTTGGGCGTGCGAGAGTGGCGAACACATGCCAGACAAGAAAAAATACGTGGAAGAGATGATGCGCGTTTTAAAACCAGGAGGTTCTTTGGTTCTAGCGACTTGGTGTCAACGCGAGACGCCGCCGGAGTTGACAAAAGTGGAAAAGTCTCAGCTCCAATTTTTGTACGACGAGTGGGCCCATCCGTATTTCATCTCCATCCAAGAGTACGGAAGACTCGTCGAAGCGTGTAATCCAGGAGCGGCTGTTACATTGGACGATTGGACGAAACAAACGATCGTCTCTTGGAGGCATTCGATTTGGGCCGGCGTTTACGATCCTCTCCCCGTGTTTACGAGACCAAAAATTTGGTACAAGACGTTGCGCGATATCATTTGCCTCGAGCGAATGCAGCGCGCATTTAAACGAAAGCTGATGGTGTACGGGATGATGCGTGTCGTCAAGAAGTGAGGATATATATGCGGTATGTGTGAGCGTACAACTGTAACACATCATTCAGATATATGTATTTGTTGGTTTGATTAATGGTAGTATTTAAAAAATTTCTCACTTTAAGTTGTTGTTGTTGTCGTTTGATTTTAGTAGCTGCTAGTATGTTTTGAACACGAATTTACAAGATGGCGCGCGAGAGAGAAGAATTACTTTTGCAACTCGTTTCGTTTCGACCAACTCATCTTCGCCGCACTCATCGAACCATCCGTCACCGCGTGCACTTTCTGGGCGAACGACATGCGCTCCTTCGTGCAGACTTCGCAATCGTCGTCGTATTTAGCTATGTAGTCCGTCATCGGCTGGACAAAGTAATTCTGCACTTGTTCTTCCATGCCTTTCTCGGTGATGAAGTTTCGCACCCACTCTTGACCATTTTTGGCAATCTTTTCCGCTTTCTCTGGATTGCGCTCCGCCCACTCGTATTTAATCTTCAAATCGGTCAAATCCACCGCGACCGGAACGTAATGCACCCACGGTTTCAACTCGTCGTGGAAATGATCCTTCATCCCAGAATCGTGATGAAAGAGCAAACCCGGCATGGCTAACTTATCGATCGTACCTTGCCACGTGGTTCCACCGTTCCCACCGATATCGATGTGGTACTTGAACCTCGCCATTTCGCACTTGGTCATCGGCTCGACCGTTTCCAAACCTTTATACTGATCGTCGATATCGCCAAATCCGGGGATAACTTTCGGTCGCAAGAACTTAACGTCGATCCAATTCGGTTCGGCTTTCGATAACAACGCCGCGTGCAATCTCGGCGGCAAGTTTTGTTCGCCAACAGTCTCGATGACTTTAGCGGCGGATTTGTCCTGCAAACGCAAGCGAGCGTTTCTTTTGAAGAACAAAGCGGCGGTTTGTCCGGCGTCGTCGTTCGAAAAAGCGGCAACGAACGGATAATCCGCGCCTCTCCACACGACTTTCGGCGTCAACGTGTTGAACGGGACGTTGTCCCAAAGCTGCACTTCCCCGGCATCTAAAAACGACCAGTTTTCTTTCGATTTATCTTCGCAGTGACCTTCGTATTTGGTTTGCGGAACGAACCATCTGCACTTCCCGTGCTCCGGTTCGCTCTTCGCCGTCATGTGGCCCCACAAGCACTCTAAAGTGGAGAACGTCGGCATTTGCTTCAAATTCTCCATCTTTCGGTCGACGTGAGTTGGGACAGACCCAAAAGTGAACACCGGCGCGGGAAGTTTGGCGCATTTTTTGTTGTTGTTCGGGTTGGAGCACGGAATAGTTTGGTAGTCCGCGTGCGAAATGACCACTCGAAACGGTCTCGGGTCGTGCACGCCGTCGAAACGTTTCGGGAAGTAGGTTTGTAACCCTTTTTTGATGAAATCAAACGTCCAACCGGGTCTTTGCCAACGATCGATAGAGGCGTCCTTCATCGCCGCCTCTTTCGACGGTCCCAAATCAAACATCTCGAATCCAGCTTGAGGCGTCCAAGAGAAAACGTGGAGACTGTTCGATTGACCTCTCGTTTTATCTCTCTCGTATTCCAACTGTCGAAAGGAGTCCGCGACGTCCTTCAGCGTGTAGTGTTCCGAGCCTAACAAAGAGGACAAGTTGTTGTTCTCGCCGTCGTCACCACTTCTTCGAAAGGACGGGAAAATTCCTTTCGTCCAGCCCGCGGTCTTTGATGCGAACCAGTTCGTTCCCGAGGTTGTCGTCGTCGTCGGTACTCCGGGTTCAGGCACGACGTCGACCGTTGATACTGATGATCCAGCACCCATCTTTTGTTGCACGGCCATGACGCACGAGACTCCGACAAAGGTGACGATTGATGTCGCGACGACTTTGGAACTCCACGAGGAGGAAGAAGATCTCCCACCCCCCATCGTGGCGCCATCGTCGTTTTCGACGACTTTGAGCAACTGCGTGGACTCTGGATTGGACGAGGAAGCGCCGTTGTGCGTTCCAATCCGGTACTTATACCCACCCATTGTTATTACTCCTTTAATAAAAACTTCTTCTTATTAGTAGTAGTAGTATAGTAGTATTAAACTTCAAGTATGTAGAGAGAGTGATTTATTCTCACGACTGGTGGTGGTGGAGTTGTTCTGTCTCACAAGTGTTATTTATCAGTTTTTTCATAGGAAGAGAGAGAGCGAAGAGAGAAAGTGAAAAAAAAAATTGGGGGCGCGGGGAAAACACATTTTGTCTCTCGAAAATTCCTCCCAAAAACAAAATAAGAAGAAAGAGAAGAGTTTTGGTTTTTAATCCCCCGCGGGGCGCTCGTACTTTTCATCATACTTCAAAACTTTATCAGAGTGTATCACGACAGAAAATAATACTGATACTACGAAGAAGAGAGCACTCTGATCTGATTTGATCATCAATTAATCATCATGTTTCGAAACCGAGGAGGAGGAAGAGGCAGAAAGAAACCATCATCATCCAAAAAGAAGGAAGAAATCAAACGCATTTTAGTGGACTTGACGGAGTATAAAACGACGCAATGTTGTGGCATTTCCTATTACAACCCGTTCGTGCAGTTTTATTATTACATGAGAAAAATGATCATCATTTATGGATGGCCCTTAGTCTTCATGATCGTCTCGGTGATGTTTGGCGTGAAAGGAGCGATGATTGGTTTAGTCGGGTCGAGTGGACTTCCGTACGCCCAAAAATACTTGAAATTGAGCGCGATTGAGATGCAAAAATACGGCATCGTGGCTTCGTTTCCGTGGACGGTGAAGCCTTTGATTGGGATGATTAGCGATGGAGTTCCTATTTTTGGATACAACAAGAGATGGTACATCGCCGCTTCGTCTTTAATCGGATCGGGTGCGATTTACTTCATTGCCACGTATAAGTTTGATCGATCGAACGGTTTGTATTACATCGCCGGCTTGACGCTCATCAACGCCCAAGTCGCCATCGCGGATTTACTCACAGAAGGGAAATACGCCGAAGCCATGCGATACAATCCAAGCCACTCTGCGTCTATGGTTTCGTACGTGTGGGGTAACATTACTTTAGGCGGGATTTTAGCGACGGTCTTATCCTACATCGCGCTTAAAGATGAAAACTATCATCTTCTCTTTTGGATGGCGTTGCCTTTTGCCGTGCAATGTTTTCTCACCTCGGCGAGCGGGTTATTGCCGGAATTGAGAGTAAAAAGAAGCAAGAAAGGCGAAGTTGTCGTCGATGACGACGAGGACGACGACGAGGACGATGGAATGGGACCGAGTAACGCGAAGAAATCTGTCACGTTTGCAGACAGTGAGGAAGACGAGGAGACGAAGAAAGCGAAACGAGAAAAAAGATCGATGAACATGATGGCAATCTTGATGGGTATCATTTGCGTTGTTATTGCTGGCATTCAAATTGCAGGTTTAGATGAGACTACAGTCTTAGCCATCACCTCGATTTCGTGCTTACTTTTGTCGATGTTGATATATTTCTTTCTGCCGAGACAGTTGGCAAAGGCGACGTTTTTCTTATTCATCACCTCCGTGCTATCGGTATCTTTCGGCGGAGCCATGACGTATTGGTTCACCGTCGATGAAAAATGCAATCCAGGCGGGCCACACTTTGACTACGTATATTTCACCGTCTACACGTCCATCGTTGGGCAATGTTCTGGAATCGTCGGTATTTGGTTGTTCAACATCTTCTTCTCAAAAGGGAGCTTACGAAAAGCGTTCTGGATTTCGAGCGTGATTTCGTCGCTCGGATCGTTTTTCGATTACGCAATCGTGAAGCGATGGAATGTGGACTATTTGAGCATTCCCGATAAAGCATTTTACATGTTTGGCGATGCGGTGTTAGAATCTATCGTCGGCATGATGGCGTACATGCCGTCTGTAGTGTTGATTGCGAAAATGTGTCCGAAAAATTTAGAAACGACAATGTTTGCCATTTTAGCCAGTTTTGCAAATTTAGGGGGGTCTTTAAGTGGTTCTTTCGGGACATTTGCGATGGATTACGCGGGCATTAAAACCGATTTGACTTCGGGAAGTTGCAACTGGGATAACTTGCCGAATCTCATCTTGATTTGCGGTATTTGCTTGCCGCTTCTCGCGATTCCTCTGACGTTCATCTTCGTTCCAAACATTTTGATGACGGATACTATCACAGATTTCGATAATTCCTCAAAGAAAGTTGGCGATAAGTACGTCACCGAGGAAGAAAAGAAATCTTTGATAAAGTGAGAAGAAGAAGAAGATGGAGAGAAAAAGAGAGAGAAGGATTCCTGTACAACAAAGATTTATTTATAGAAAAAGCAGCAAAGCGCTCGTAGCACCATTTTTGTAGTATATGTGTTTATAACAAAAACAAAAACAAGTATTCAATATAAATTACTAGCACCAATCGCAGCACAGATTAAAGAATATAAAACTACTACCTACTAGTAGTACTACTGTAGTACATGTGCAGCAAATTATTGCATATAAAACTGCTAAACTTGGCAGACTAAACACCCCATTAACCCTCCCGGTTGAAGTTCGTAATGCGTCGCTTCTTCGAAGCCCGCTGCTAAAGCTAAATCGACCAACTCCGGTCCAGTTGGAAACCTCTCAATGCTTGGTCTCAAATATTTATACTCCGCTTCGACGTCGTTCATTTTCGCGAAAGGGACGACGACGTTATCGAGAATAAATCCAGATACTTGATTGGTCGTCTCGTCTCTGGAGTTGTTGAAATCTAAGATGGCGACTTTCGTGCCGTTTTTTGCTACGCGTTTCAACTCGGACAACGCCTTTGGAATATCTCTCACATTTCTTAGCCCGTACCCCATCGTGATGGCATCGAACGTGTCGTCCTCGAATGGCAAATCTAAAGCGTCGCCTTGTACCCATTTAATTTTTGCCGTGTTCGTTTCGTTACTCGTCGACGGCGTCTTCTCTTCCATCTTTTCCGCCGCTCGCCTCAGCTGGTTTTCCGCAAAGTCCAAACCAAACACCGTTCCTTTGTCGCCAACTCGATCCGAAAGTCTCTGCGCGATATCACCGGAACCGCAGCAGACGTCTAGAACTGTATCTCCTTTTCTCGCTTCCGACCATTTCACCGTCGCTCGCTTCCATGCGCGGTGTAAGCCTAAAGATAAAACGTCGTTCAATTGGTCGTACACTGGCGCTATGTCGTTGAAGAGGTCTTGCCTCTCCGACGCGGCTTGAGTGGTTTGCTCGAACGGATTACCCGCAATATCAGAAGAAGATGATGATGTGGAAGCGACGAGCGCAGTTCTCTGTCCTCTTCCTCTTTTCCTTTCCGTCGTTGCAGTCGCGTTTTTAGTACTGCGCTGACGCTGCTTTGGAGGAAAGGACGAGGAAGAGGAAGAGACGCTTCGAGAAAATCTTAAATGCTGTTTCCTTTGTCTCTGTCGTTGTTGTCGTGTGTTTGTGGCGGATGTGGTCGTCGTCGTCGAATGCATTCTTGAAAAGGAGGCCAGTTAGTTCCTTCGGATGGGCGTCTTGCTCGTTCCCGTAGGATGATGAGACAGATGATGATGAGAGTGAATTGTGGTGTTCTTTTTTAAGAAAGAAGGAATTTTGAGAGAAGTTTTTTTTTGTTATCCCGGGAAAAGAGAGAAAATACACGAGGGGAGGCCAAGAAAAAACGCGACTCTTACTTCTACTGCGACTCTTACTCTACTACTCTTACTCATCACTCCTATTCTCATCGCTGGTAGTATTGATTGACGACAAAAATGACGAGGAGGAAGAGCGTGTCCTTCTTCTCTGCCAAGGGGCCATTAATGCTGCTGCTGCATTACGTCTTCCTCTTCGTTTTGTTTCTTCTTTTGTCTCCTCCTATCTTGGCTGCTGCACAAACAACCACGAAGAAGTCGTCTTGTCCATTAATTGGAGAGAATGCCGATATTACGAAAGGTAACGACGACGAGATAACGAGTTTTACGAAACCCCTCCGTTCATCGTGCGGAAGTGATATTCTTTCGAGCGATGGCGCGTGTACGATTTGTGCGTCAGCAATTGATACTCTCATCCTCTCCAGGATACCATTGACCAGCGAAGAACTGAGAACATTTGATATGAAAGCGTGCAGAGCTTTCTTCATCGAAAGCGGCGCATCCGTCACAACGCTTCTCGGCATGAGAAAGTGCGAGAGAGAAGAATCTGCGGCGTATCGTACGCTTCTAAACGAGGAGAAAGGGCGAAAACAAGGAGAAGGAGGAGGAGGAGAAGAAGAAGAAGAAGAACGGAGAAAAGAGGATAAAGCGGGGAGAGATCCTTCCGTGTTGTATTGCTTCTTGTTCTTTTGCAGTTTTCCACTACTCGATATTGGAATCAGTGAGAAGTTAATTCCTTTTTACTTTGCGTTTGTGTTCATAATTTCGTTGGGAGTTTTATCTGTAATGTTGTGCAAGCTATTTCTCGTTCGCCAACGTCAAAGACGACGGCGGAAAGAAAAGGAAATAACGCGCGAAGACGACGTGGGCAGTCAAAGTCCCTCTCGTTTAACTAGTTAGTTGCTACAGGTATTGGTTGTTATTGGTTTTAAACGAAATTATATTCCAAAAAGTAGTAAATTCAATACACTCATTCTCATGATCTCTTCTTCTATAACGCTGATCTCTCTCTTATTCTATTATTATATATACGCTTCACTCATCACAAACAAAAATTTACACGAGAAGTGATCCTTAGGCGGCGGCTTTGGCATCAGCCTTGGCCTTTTGGAGCTCTTGTTGGATATTCATCGGCACCGGTTCGTATCTCGCGAGCTTCATGGAGTAGTTCGCTCTGCCCTTCGTCATACCTCTTAATTTGGAAACGTAGTTGAACATTTCCGCCAACGGCACGAAGCACAAGACAGTCTTCAATCCACCTGGCTTGTCACCGAGCTCACCAATTTGGCCTCTTCTACTGTTCAAGTCCCCGATAACATCACCCATAGATTCTTCCGGGCAGATAACATCGACTTGCATCATCGGCTCGAGAAGCTTCGGCCCGCACTTCGGGATACCTTCTCTGAACGCAGCCTTGGCGGCGATTTCAAAAGCCATGACGGAGGAATCGACATCGTGGTAGCCGCCGTCAAACAACGTGGCACGAACATCAACAACCGGGAAACCAGCGATGACACCCGTCATCATGGAATCCTTCAAGCCCTTCTCGACACCCGGAATGTATTCTTTCGGGACAGAACCACCCTTCAAGTCAGTCGCAAACTCGAAGCCTGTTCCCGGTTCGAGCGGTTCAAACTTGATTTGAACGTCGGCGTATTGACCGGAACCACCAGATTGCTTCTTGTGCGTGTATTTGATGCTCGCCGGCTTGGAGATGGATTCTCTATAGTTGACTTGCGGCGCACCGACGTCAGCTTCAACCTTGAATTCTCTCTTTAATCGGTCGACGATGATTTCCAAATGCAATTCGCCCATACCTTCGATGACGGTTTGGTTCGTCTCTTCGTCGCGAGTAAAATGGAAAGAAGGATCTTCGGCGGCCAACTTGACCAAACCAGTAGACATCTTCTCCAAATCCGCCTTGGATTTCGGCTCGATGGCAACCTTGATGACTGGATCAGGGAATTCCATTCTTTCCAAAACGATGGGTTTGTCGTTGTCGCACAAAGTGTCGCCAGTCGTGGTATCTTTCAAACCGGCAACGGCGATGATATCACCAGCTCTGCACATTTTGACATCGTTTCTTTCGTTCGCGTGCATTTCCATCAAACGACCAATGCGTTCTTTTTTGCCCTTGACGGAGTTGTAGACGTAAGATCCACTTTCCATAACACCTGAGTAGACTCTGACGAAAGTCAAAGTGCCGACAAACGGATCCGCCATGACCTTGAAGGCCAAACCGGCGAAAGGTTCGTCATCGGACGGCTTTCTCGCCATGACTTTTTCAGCGTCACCTTCGGCGGAACCCTTAACGTCAGGCAAGTCAGTCGGCGCCGGGAGGTAATCGAGAACGGCATCCAACAGCGGTTGCACGCCCTTGTTCTTGAACGCAGAACCGCACGCAACCGGGACAAAGTCCAAGGCGATGCAACCCTTACGGATGCACTTTTTCAAGTCTTCAACGCTCGGTTCTTCGCCTTCCAAGTACATCATCATGATATCCTCGTCTTGTTCAACCGCAGTTTCGATGAGTTGAGCTCTCATTTCCGCGCACTTTTCTTTCAAGTCATCCGGAATTTCTTGGTATTCGAACGAGGCGCCGAGTTCTTCCCCGTTCCAAACGATGGCTCTGTTTTCAACTAAGTCAACAACGCCGGCGAATTCTTCTTCGGCACCAATCGGGACTTGGATAACGAGCGGTTTCGCGCCCAAGTTCTTGACGATCATATCGACAGTTCTGAAAAAGTTAGCACCCATTCTGTCCATCTTGTTGACGAAGCAAATTCTCGGGACGCCGTACTTATCCGCTTGTCTCCAAACGGTCTCTGATTGCGGCTCAACGCCGGCAACAGAGTCAAAGAGGCAGATGGCACCATCTAAAACTTTCAAGGCACGTTCGACTTCCAAAGTGAAATCGACGTGACCCGGAGTGTCAATGATGTTGATACGGGAGTCTTTCCACGCGCACGTCGTCGCGGCGGAGGTGATGGTGATACCTCTCTCTTGTTCTTGTTCCATCCAATCCATGGTGGCCGCACCTTCGTGGACTTCTCCAATCTTGTGAGATTTACCGGTATAGTAAAGGACACGCTCGGTGCAAGTAGTTTTACCCGCATCGATGTGCGCCATGATACCGATGTTACGGTACTTCTCCAACGGCACCACGCGCGCCTCCGCTTCTTCTTTGGCAGCACGAACGATGACGTTCTTTCTCGAGGCTTTCTTCGAGGAGCCTTTCGCGCGAAGCTGTATTTATTTTATCAAGTTTTGTTATACGAGTATATAGAGAAAGAATAAAAGCGGTCAGTCTTTGTGATGATGATGATGATGATGATGAGTCGTTCGTAAGGACGGACGCGCGTCCGTCCTCCGGTCTGTCACTTTTTCTTGCCTATTTTTATAATCTTTCACCTCACCCAATCATGAGTGAGATAGATTTCGCGTGTGACGGCGAGAGGAGTAAAAACAGATTACGCGCGGCGAAAAGTGACACCGAGCACACGTTGGAGCGAACTGAAAGACCGCAATTCTCGTACTCAAAGTATTTGTACGCGAGAATTGCGCTCTTTCAGTTCAAAAGGAACATCGGAAGACCTCGTCGCGCTCGATGAAGCTTTTATCCATCTCATCACTGTGGACGTCACTCCGCCCCCAAATTGAGCACGGTGGGCGCTTTTTTTTCTCCCAAATTCGCACGACACAACAAAGGAGGAAAAAAATAATAATACTAACGACAACGTACCGCCGAGGCATTGGTTAACACTCTGGATGAGCTGAGCGCTTGAGACATTTTAGTTTGTGAATGATTGAATGTGCGACAATTTAGTGACGTGTGAGGTTCGCGTGCGCTCTTTTTGCTTTCTCTTCTGTTCTTCTTCGAAGATGATTTTTCAGTTTGCGCCTAAAAAAAAAAGAGCAACACACACAAAATGAAAACGGAGAACCAGAGCCGCAAACTCGACTTTGTGCTGATGTCATCAATAAAGCAGCTAAACAACAAAAATAAGCACTCGTAGAAAATCGTAGAAAACGTCACACAAAACACCTCTTTAAAACAACAAGAACAAAAGATGTTCACGCTCGCGGCATCATCTTCCACCGTCGTCGTGGCAGGACGCATCTCGTCCTCCTCTTCCACCTCTTCTTCCTCGAAGACGAGCGCATCCATTCCTTCTTTGGGTGGTGGTTTAATCAGCAAGAACTCAAAAACGAATAATTTCGTTTCCTTTCATAAATCATCATCAACACAAAAACAACAAAAACGAGGAACCCGAGAAAACGTCGTCATCAGAGCGACGGAGAACGAAGAAGATGAATACATGTTCAAACCGACGGCGAACGCGGGAGGTAAAGGCGGCGTCTTAGATCGCGATAACCCTTTGTTGGAGGAGAAATTTGCAGTCATAGGCGACGGCGAACACGAGTAAGTCGTTTTATTCTTTGTATTCTCTCTTTCTTTCTGTCAGTCGTCGTCCGAGAAGTTTTGTTCTATCTTCTTTGTCTTCTTTTTGTCAGTCATCATCTTTTCAAGGGAGCGAAAATATTGACGACAATAACAACAAACTCATCACGCTCTCTATCTATCCATTTATCCATCATCTATCGTTCCTCCACCTCATCAAACGAAACAGATGCCAATCGTGCATGTACCAATATTCACCAAAGAAAGGGGACGACTTCTATCCAGTCTCCGCGGGAACGCCGTTTAAAGACTTGCCAGAAGACTGGAACTGCCCGGTGTGCGGCGCGTCCAAGACAAAGTTCAAATCCATCGGCAAACAAGTCGCTGGCTTCGAACAAAACCAAGGTTACGGGTTTGGAACGAACAGTATGACCGAAGGCGAAAAGTCAAAATTGATTTACGGCGGTTTGGCTTTATTCTTTGTGTTCTTCTTGGCTGGATATTTGTTAGAATAAAAAAGAAGAAGAAGCGGAAAGGCGAAAGAAAGACTAAGCGCGCATTATTCTTTCTACTTTGGAATGTGGCGTCGTCGTCGTCGTGTTTACTCGATTGCACACGCGCTCTTTTAATAATACTATCTATTGCTACTACACATACTGCTCACATTTGAAGTACGGTTTTCCCATCACTCGCTCGCTCGCGACGCGTTTTCGCGAAGAACGACCACAAAAGACGTCGTCCAAACCTCACAAAAAATAGGTGAAAGAGATATCGATGATGGAAACAACAACAACAACACGAACTCGTCTGCGAGGACGAGATATTCGTGCGATCTTCTCATCATCATCACCACCATCTTTTTTCCTTTCTCATTGCGCACTACTCGTCGTTTTGTTGTCATTCATATATGTCGTTGAAGCTTCTTTTTCATTTTCATCCTCATCATCCTTCGCATCCATGTCGGAGCTGAGCATGTCGCACGTGCAGAAAGCCATCGATGAACTGCAAGAGAAACGAAACGAAGCGATTGAATACACGACTGAGAACAGAAAATCTTTAGACGTAATCCTAGAGGCGGATGATTTAGATCAATTAGAAAGAGAGGAAGAGGAAGAGTCCAGCTCAGTGAGCGTGTTGTTGGGTGGACAAATAAGCGAGTTGGCGTTAGCGAACGCGAAGAAAAATACGAAACCGAAACCGCCGACGTTTGGGAGTTGTTCTTCTACGTCTGACTGTCAAGGGGATCGAATGTTTTGCATCGACGGTAAGTGCAGATGTCCGGTGTTCTTTCCAGATGGAGAAAATTGCGACGTGCCGAGGGAGCCAGAAGATGGAGACTGGTGTTTGACGCCGCTCAAAGAGTGGCCGAAAGCTGGGCCGAAATACAAGAAGAACAAGAAAGTGTTGCACGACTTTAGCACGTGCGCGATTGTAGGGTCCGCGGGAACGATGCGAAACTCAAACTTAGGCGGCGAAATTGACGCACATACTGCGGTCTTTCGATTCAACGAGGCACCACACAAAGGCTACGAGAAAGATGTCGGTTCAAAGACGACGCTTCGATTCCAAAATCGCGACCGATCGGGATTCGCAGAGAAGGATGGAGAAATTTGCGTCGTTCGGGAAGGGAAGTGGTACAAGGGACAAAACTCGAAGGGAAAGTGTAGATTAGAACAAATGCCGGATAAGGTGGAAAAGTACGTCGACGGACACTGGAAAGTACACAAAACAAACGCGCCGAAGGATGTTGGACGACCGTGGATGAGTAACGGGATGGCGGGCATCACGTTCGCAATGCACATGTGCGCACGAGTCGATGTCTATGGTTTCACTTTCGGTACCGGGTATTATTTCAAGAAGTATTTAGGTAAAGCTAAGGATTGGGGACGTCCAGGTGGGTTTATTCGCCCGCCAAGCAAAGGTTTAGCGAACAGACACTCGTGGATAAAAGAGCGAGAGTGTTTATTAAAGCTATCGGAAGAGCTTCCGAATTCAGTTATCGTACACGAGTCCGCTCAAAAGGGCGGCAGAGGTGGTGGTTTCGCACATTCGACGAAAGGACGTCGTTTATTGTTGAACGATACGGCAACGATGCACTGAAGGAAACAACAATTAGCGAGCTCATGCGTTGTAAGTAACCTTTAATTAGATTCATAAATTATTATGCACGTGTATATAAATAACAAGAATTTTTAAGCTTCGTTCTCCTTCTGTTCCGCCTGTGTGCCACATTTAGAGCTTCAACACCTGGACCGTGATATCATCGGTGGAGCCACCTTTCACGGCGGCGGCGATGAGTTCTTTGGCAACGGTTTGCGGGTCAGCAGTCGTCGCGTTCAACATTTCCGCGATCTTTTCGTTCGTCAAACCGCCACCCCCGCCTCGGACTTCGTTCTCGAACAAACCATCGGAAGCGCACAATACCCAAGTGTCTTTCTCCGTGATTTGTTCAAAAGCGCAATCTGGTTCCGCGTTCAAACCAAATCCAGACCCATAATCGGCATTCTTCTCTCCGATACCTTCGAACTTCCCGGAAGTTTTCAAAAAAGAATCACCAAACGCTCTCGAAAGCGCCAAAACGCCGCCAACTCTCCACGTTCCATTCGTAAACTCAACCATCGATTTTCTCAAGTTCGGGTTTCCTCTGTCGATTCTCTTTCTCTCGTTTTCATCGTCCGGAATGTGGTCGACGGAAAGTTGCACCGCTTTCCCGTCTCTGATTAACAAAACTCTCGCATCTCCGACGTTCGCCGTGCACAATTTATTGCCATCAACGATTGCCGCTAAAGCCAAGGTACTGCCGCACTTGGCGCCGCCGATGCCGCGTTCGCCGAAGGATGCCCAAAAACCTTCCGGGGGCGCAATGCACACTTCATCGCACTCTATGCAACTCTCCGACAACGCCTCCAACGGAAATTTATCTGGATTCATATTCTTTGTGATCGTTTGATGTAAATTTTTAGAGAGCCAATCCGAGACGGCATCGCCTCCGTGACCATCCAAAGCAGATATGATTACCGAAGGTTTCCCTGGTTGCGGAGTTGGGTTAAACGTCGCCGCTAATCTGTCTTCGTTGCTTTTTCTGACCGTACCTCTGACGGTAGCAGAACCTAAGTTCTTCTCCGAGTACACCGCATTGACGACGACGACGGCACCACGACCAACCTTTCTGTTGTTGTTGTTGTTGTTCGTCGTGCTCTTGAGAGAGGAAGACGTCGTCGTCGTGGAAAGTAATCTTCTCGAAAAAGAAGAAGAGGAAGAGGAAGAGGTGATACTACTCGTCGTCCTCGTCGTCGCGGCATTGAAAAGTGATGCGCTCATTGTTATTATGTTTTATTATACTCTCTTATTATATTTCAAAGTTTCAATCGTTCTTCGTGCGCGCGCAGTTAAAGTGTGATGTAGAAGAGAAGAGCGGAGAAGAAGTAGATATCCGTCCGATGCGTTTTTTTGTCCGATTTTTTTTTTGTTTTTGTTTTTGGTGGTTGAGAAAGCGAAAGGAGGAGCAAAAAGAGGAGGAAGAGAAACTTTGACGCGTATTTATAATCTGTGTGTGTAATACATGTATCGACTAATAAAGATTTTCGTGAAATATTAACAACAAAGCATGAGTACATCTATCCCCCGATATGTGATGGTCAAGATTTAACTATGCATATATATATACTCTGTCTTAGATAGCCACACCAGCCTCTCTACAACCGTCCGCTACGGCTTTTACTCTGCCGTGGTACAAAAATCCTCCTCTATCAAACACGGCAGATGTGATGCCGGCGTCGACGCACTTCTTACCCAACATCTTACCCAACTCACTCGCCGCAGCCACAGTCTTCGTTTTCCACTCTTCGGAACCAACGACCGCTTTGACCTCTTGACTCTGCGTACCTAAGGAAACTAAAGTCTTTTGCGCGTCGTCGTCGATGACTTGCACAAAGACGTGTTGGTTGCTTCTGTACACGCTAATTCTCGGCCTATCGGCAGTTCCAGTGAGTCTGGAACGGATTTTTCGATGGCGCTGCTGTCTTTTCGCCTCTTTCGGCGTCAAGCGAGCGACCGTGGTCACGACCGTTTGCTTTTGTTGAGCTGTTGTTTAGAAGAAGAAGAAGAAGAAGAAGAAGAGTGAGTAATTGAAACAAATTGGTTTTTGAGAAAGAAATTTTAGAAAAAAGTGGATAAACCTCTCCTCCTCCTCCTCCTTTTCTCCTCCTTTCCCAAATTTCTCTTGAGGTTTTCGAATTGGCGAAGATGCGCCTGGCAACGCACGCGCGAACACTCAAAGTGCACGTGACGCCATACGAAGATAGAAAAGTATCCATAGGATATGATTACTCTCTTTATTCACGCTTCGTGTGCTCTCTGAGTGATGTATCTCGCGGTTTCCTTACTCACGGTCGACCCAAATCGACGCCTCCGAGAAAATGCGACGACGAACGAGAGAGGAAAAGAGCAAAAAAAAGACGCAAAAAATGTGCCCGGAATTCGCGCGGACTATGCGCGACGCGAACGATGCACGCGCGTACCTCTACTGTTCGTGGACGTGGTAGGAACCGACGTGCCGACTAACGCTGATCGCATGGAGAGAGAAGAAAACATGATGATTCCCTTTTCACTTTTTTTTCCGCGCTTGTTGTGACGGATTTGTTGTGTGTCTTTCTTCCTCGCGAAGCAGAAAGGAGAGGTTTTTTCTTGGTTTCCTTCTCATGAAATCGATTCCTCAAAAAAAGAAGAGAGAAGAAAAGAGAGACAGAGGTGTGTTCGTGATGCTTGATGAAATCATGTTGTTCGTTTGTTACACGTCATCGTGAAGATAAAAGAAGAAGAAGAAGAAGAAGAAAGTAAAGCGAGGAAGAATGAAGATAATTGTCATCAGTGGAACCTCCGCTGGGGTTGGTAAAACCACTCTGGCCATAGGTCTCATGGCAGCTTTAGAACAAAGAGGATTACGAGTGCAAGCGTTTAAAGTTGGACCGGATTTTAACGATCCTTTAAGACACGAACGAGCGATTAACCGACCATCACATTCTTTGGATGGTATCATGTTGACAAAAGAATATAACATATCGACCGTAGCTAAATTTTCGAGCGAGTGCGACGTGGCCATTGTCGATGGTCTCGATGGGTTATTCGATGGATACGATCCAAACTCTGAAAACGGTTCCACCGCGCAAATGGCAAAGTGGCTGAAAGCTCCGGTTATATTAGTGTGCGATTGTGACTCAATGGCACGATCGATAGCCGCAGTTACGAGAGGATACCAAGAATTTGATACCGAACTCTCGATTGCGGGTGTTGTGTTCAATAAAGTAGGATCTTTACAACACGCGAAACGATTGTCGGAATCGATGAAATCGTCGAATGTAAACGTGGTCATGTGCGGGGCGGTTCCCAAGGACACAAACTTACTCGTCACGAATGGGAACGCTCCATCGTCCTTGCCATCATCTAACGAGTATGGTGGACTCCACAATAGTACCAACAATAATTCCTCGGGTTCATTCACCGGCGATGGATCCCCGAAGACACCATCGTCGACGGAGGATTTCCAAAATCCGTCGGCGTCATATTACAACAATAACAACAACAACAATCATCATTACCATCATCATTTGAACGGTAATGGGCCGCAGCACGGCGCGTCACCGAATTCCAAAGAGTCCATCGCTTTGAAAATGCAAAAGATCGCAAAGGTATTTGAAAATACCGTCGATATAGATGCAATTTTAGCGTTAGCAAAAGATTTTTCCATCGCGGAATTCATTTCGGACGATACAAACTTCAACGAAACTTTGTTGACGTGCGCAACTTCGTCAACTTATGGCGGCCGATCCTCCAGTCCAGCGCATACGATGGTTGCCAGCAGTAGTAGTAGTGCTAATAGTAAAAGTAGAAGAGACGCGGAGAATATGCTCGCGAGCCCCACGAAAACGATACGGCCAGACGGAAGAGTACGCGTCGCAGTTGCGAGAGACGATGCTTTTTGCTTTTTTTACCCAGAGAATCTGAATTTGTTAGAACGCGCCGGCGCAGAACTAGTATTTTTTAGTCCAGTTGCCGGTGACGAGCTTCCGAGAGGCATCGCAGGCGTTATATTTCCCGGTGGTTATCCCGAGTGCCACGCAGATGCGTTGACGAATAACCGGCCTTTACGCATGGGAGTCACCGCCTTTGCTTCCGCGGGAGGCGTAGTTTATGGGGAGAGCGGTGGTTTGATGTTTTTGAGCCAATCGCTGACGTCATCCGATTCATCGAAACCTAGGTATATGTGTGGATTAGCTCCGTTTGCGACGAGATTCGCGCGAACGGAAACTCGAGGGTATTTAGACGTCAGAATTAGTATTGGTAATCCACTTTTCCCTCCTGGAGAAGTTGCGCGAGGGCAAAGAGTACATCACTACGAAATTGTTGGTGAAATTCCGCAAAAGATCAGGTCACAAGACGATACGAATTCTCCTATTTCTGGATGGAGAGCAACTTATGATGTGAAGCCGTCTTCAGTGGAGGACGATAGAGCTCAGAACGATTATGGAGATGGAGTTGGTGGAAGTGCATCCGAGAAGAATAGTAATTTTAACAGCGGGTCGAATTCGTCAGTCTCGCTTGAACGAACGTTTTCGAACTCTTCCTCGACGAGTGCAACCATGATTGATAATACCAACAATACTGGTGGTGTTGCCACCACCAGCGGTGGAAATAAGAACATGCGAGAAGGATTTGCTTGGAATAACGTGTTGGTATCTAACGTTCACTTACATTTTGGAGGGAATCCAACGTTTGCGACATCTTTCGTGAAGTCGTGCAAATCTGTGAAAGCGGAAGCTACGATCGCCGCCCAAAAAGCAGCAACCGCGGCGAAGCGGTTGGCTTTGGAAGAAGACGTGGTGAACGAAATTAGAAGTTTAAGGAATGGAGGAAGACCCTCGATGAACGATCTGAACAATTACGCCGGAGGAACTTCTAACACCGTCGCCATGAGGAGCGATTTGTACGGTGTAGTTGGTGGTGGCGGTGGTAAGCCGCCGATGATAAAGCGGAGGGATTCAGAGCACGACTTGTCTAGAGTTCCAAACGATCGTTATAAAGCAGCTGGGCATTCCAGAAGGTTATCTTCCGGAGATATGGATTTGGGAAGAACTGGTGAGTTTGGGATATCTCCGAGCCGTGCCGGTAATGCTGGCGGTCCGTTCGCCAACCATCAGGCCACTTTGACTGAAGTCCAAAATAATCTCTCCGGAGCTTTTAATATGTTTAAGTCAAGATCGATGAATTTGCTCGCGCAAGCCACGGGATCTCATAAGCAAGACATATCCATGCGATCGAACGCGAGCTTTGGGTCGTTACACAGAATTCATTCCCAAGCTGATTTTTTGAACGAGAAAGAGGTGAGTTCGAGAAGTAATTTTGGTACATCGGGAGAAGACGCTTATAACTCCATGAAACGCGGTCATTATCACGCGCCTGCGCTTGTGAAAGTTCCAGAACCTGATTCGGAGGGATATATTTGTAGTCTTTCGCCAGCCGCCACGGAGATGGTGTACGCCCTCGGCTTGGAACATAGGCTCGTCGGCATCACTTCAGACTGCGATTATCCAAAAGGTGTGCAAAGAGCGCATTCAGTCATGACCTCTTCGCGCTCGATAAATGAAACGGGGAATGGAAAGTCTAACTTTCTCGGCGGTGATTCTTCGAACAAGTCCACGCACTCGAGCTCGGGATATGGATCTTCGCACCGAGGCGACGCTTCCGGGCATTCCGGGCCAAACAACATGGAAATAAACATAAACATGTTGAGAAGCTCAAACGCGAAGATCATTCTTGCTCCTGACGTTTGTGAATCATGCTTGGACGAATTCGTTGATCCCAGAAGTACGGCTTGGGCAATTCGCGAAGCTCGTGCGTGGAGAGAACACATTCAAGATTCCGCGCACTCGAACAACTCCGAATTCATGGGACATCGAGCAGACGAGTCGGAAGATAACGACATGAAAGGCGTTTTACCCATCGCTCCGCACACATTGACGGATGTTTTTGAGATTATGCTTCAGATTGGTAACGCAGCGAGTCAAGATTTTGCGGCTGAACGCGCGGTAAAACTCCTACGCGATCGATTACGACGCGTTGCTTTGAAAGTCGCGCCCGGGTTCGACAGGCGTCCTCGCGTCGTTTCTTTAGAGGCGTGCAAACCTCTCATCAGCGGCGGGCATTGGCTCCCAGAAATGAAGATGATTGCGGGAGGAATCGATGAGCTGCAAGAACCAGGAGCACCAGCGGAGGCTCTCAGGTGGGAACGCGTATTAGAACATCAACCGGACGTGCTATTGATAAATTTCGAAGGCTCTTTCGAGAAGACGTTGGAGAAGGTTGAAGTTTTAGCTTCGCAACCGGGTTGGTGGAATTTGAATGCGGTAAAGAACCGAGAGGTATACATTTTGAACAACAAAATATTCTCTAGGCCAGGTCCAAGATTAGTCGATGGAGTTGAAATGTTGGCTAGAATTTTTCACCCCGATCTCATCGAGGAACCTTTGGTTGAAGGAATGTGTCTGAAGCTCAACCTCGAGGCTGGAAAGAAAGTTCGTCCGGGACGGCTTCGAAACTTTTTTTCTTCGTTTCATTAGGAGAAAAATCACTAGAGGTTTAGACAAAAGATAGACTTTAGAGCTTGTGAAAACGAATACGCTGCTTTGTTCTGTGTTCTTTTTTTCTTTTGTGGTTCGTTTTGTTCTGATTAAAATAAAGCTTCACTAGATGCGTCGGCTTCGAGCTTAAATCCGCCCTCCGCGACAACTTTTTCTAACATTTCACCCTTTTCATCGCTTAAGCCCAACACTGTTCTCAATGCCTTCAGTTCGGTCGGATCCTTGACTTCGCTTGCATAGACTGAGTACACGTCGAAGAGCTCGCTCTCAACCGGCCAGTTCAAGTTTTGCGAATCCGGCGCCAACGCTTGTGCGGCGACCAAGTTTCTGCAACTCTTCATCACGTTTTGTGCATCTTTCTGTCTCAACACGGCAACTGCTTGAACCATTTGCGATTTCTTCTTTTCGTTCGCGATTTTGACGAGTTCTTTATCCGCCGTCTCTTGCTCGAGACCTAAATCTTGGACGAGAGTCTTGGAAATTTCCTCGATCTCACCCATGCCTTCACCGGAAGTCAGCTTGCGCTCGACGTTCTTCTTGAAGAGATCGACTCGTCTCGTCAACGGAATTTGCTTCGCGAGTTCAACGCCATCTTCCGCCATCTTTCGAATATCCTTCGCGGATAATGAGCCGCTATTGATTTGCGTGGACAAACCAGACATCATTCTATTTGCAGTAATACCTTTGATAATTTTTTGAGCTTCTTCGTCCGGCATATTGAGTTGCTTTTGGACCTCCTTGAGCTTCTCGGCGCGTGCCGCGGTCAAACCTTGGTTATCGCTTAACATCTGTTCAGCTTGCGCTCTGAACGCCTTATCGGACAAGCCTTTGTGCACTTCACCAATCTCCATCATGTTCAATCCTAAGATTTCGCCCAACTGTTGTAAACGAGTAAACTCGGACTGGTCGCGCTCAATCGTGATGCGCACGCCCATCGGCGCGCTCA
>JACLAB010009075.1_pt1 | contig 23275 bp, 17 predicted proteins | sample 8027921 | NCBI WGS metagenome assembly JACLAB01 (sample SAMN15725117, study PRJNA655200) | protist metagenome | isolation source: fluorescence activated cell sorting (FACS) single amplified genomes of... | place: USA: West Boothbay Harbor, Gulf of Maine | collected 2000-07-19
AGGCGTTGTTTCGGAGGAAGATTTGGCAACATACAGAAGCGCGATAAAAGAAAACAAAAAGTTGGTACCGGAGTACCAATCGAAGATTTTGGAGATTAGCGCGAGACTAAAAGAGTTGCAACCTGAGCATCATCAACAGCATCGCAGCAAAGAGCATCATTCTGAGGAGGCGAACGACGAGAAAGAGGAGGAAAATAAGGAGGAAAAAGACGGGAGCAAGTGGTTGTGATCGTCAGTCGGCGAGATGGAAGGGCGGTCGTTCGAGTTGAGCGAGGACGAAAGCAGCGTCGACGGCGGCGAGGAAAACGAGGATGGTCACGGCGACCAACTTTCCGCGCTGAGAAGAGAACCGAGCGTGACGTTTCCCAGAGACTTCAGCTCTAAGGAGGATTTGGAGATTGGGACGCCAAAGTTAGGGGGGTTGATGTCGAGCGGCGGCGTTTTCGCCAACGCAGACGACGCGACAAACGACGTTGGCGAGGAGGATTTGGAGGACGAATGCGCGAGGCGAAGGTCGATGGATGAGTTTCGCAGACCATCATCGATATCGTCACCGCGACGTGGTGGATTATCATCGGCATTTAGCGCGATTGATTTGGCATCGAGCACGGAAAAACCGCCGCGAGCGCCAAACGCGCATCGCGTTTCGCAAGAATTTGAAGAGGAGATTGATAGACTGCGAGATAAATTCGACGTGAACGATACGAGCGCATTTTCACCCGCTTTCCATTTTAAAACCGGGGAAGTGATTAATGCAGGAGCGGATTCTCCGCCGGTGGCGTTCTATGCGTACGCTCAATCTCCCGCGTCCACGAGTAGTAAACACGCGGCGTCTGTTTCGCCTCGAGTGCGAGAAGGCACATTTTTAGGCAGCTCACCGAGAAGTTTAGGTACTTCTCCCGGAAGCTTCACTCGAGGTGGCATCATGGGAAGAAGTGGTCCGAAACCGTTACCAACCTCTTCTTCTCCAAACTTTCACGAACCGCTCCGAAGAGAAATCGGGTTCGATGGAGCCGGATTCAAAAACGCTCGCGAGCGCTATTTCGAACAAGTCACGAAATTCCTCTCCGAACGGTTCCAACACGAAGACAATTACGAGAACACCTGGATTAGTTTACGCTCGAAATCCGAACCGAGTTTATTCAAGTTGTGCAAAAAACCTTTGACGATGGGTGAATCCTACCAAGAATTCTTTGTAGACCACGCGGACGTGTTCGAACTCTCCGAGGACGAACGGCACGTTCGCTTGATAAGATAGTTTTAGAAATAGATATTTTTTATTCATTGAAAACCGATATTCCTGTCTGTTTTATTCCTGTCTGTTTTACGTAAGTGCTCTTACGCGCGTGGTGATGGCGGTGGTGGTGGTGGCTGTAGTAGTCGTAGTTGCTATATTCGCTATGTGTGAGTTTCCCCTTAAATGATGCCCACCCTTTCCTCTCGTCAATCCTCGCGAAATCACTCCGCGCAAAACTCGTTCATTTTCTCCACAAACGTCTCCAGCGTTTCCGCAAACATCTTCTCTAACACCGGCCTCGTGAACCACGTCTTCACGATCGCCTTCGCCTCTTCCTCGCCACCAGTCGTCTTCGTCGTCCACTCGTACTCCTCCGCTTCGTTCAAGCTGGAAAACTCCTTCAACGAAATCTCGCCCTTCACCGCGCACGCTTTCGTTTCCTCTTCTTCTTTTTCCTCTTCCTCCTCTTCTCCGTCTAATCCGTCCACGTTTTCCTCTTCTTTTTTCTTCTTCTTCTTCGTCTTCACCATGCACTCCACCTCCACCTCGTACTGCATCGTCACTTTCAAATCGAACACGCCAAACTTTTTCCCTTTTTTCCTCGTCGAGACTGAACACTCGCCCTCGACGGATGCGTTCGAGATCGAGAACTTTCGGACGACAACATTCGATTTGTTCCCGAACGTTTCCGAAACCAATCGAAACCATTTCTCCCCGAACGACACGTTCTGTTCAGTATTCAACTGCGATTCGAAATAGTCTTTGCAAAAAGTCATCTTATTCGTCTCTTCCCAGTGCCAACCGTTGATGTTGGTGCCATCAGGGCGGTCGGACACGATCCATCGCGGGTCCTCTTCGCCCAGCTTTGCCATTTCCTCTGGTGTTTTTTTTTCTCTTTTTCTTTGAGGAAACGAAGCGTCGTCGTCTGAATCGTTTGATACTTATAAAGGAGTATTTAGTAAATGCGTTACAACAAAAGTATCGAATGTGCATCTCTCTCTCTCTTTCTCTCTAAAAACTAATACGCTAAAGCGTCTCGACTGCCCCACATCATGGACCCTCGTCTTTTTTCGCGAGCGTTGCGGTGTCGTCTTCCCGTGGCGAGGCCCATTAAATTGTTGTAGCTGCCTTTTTCGCGCTTCTCTTTTTCGCGCTGGCGACGGTGGTCGTCGTCTTCTCGCTCCGCGCGACGGTGGACTTCGCTCATGATCATTTCTTTTTGGTCCGGGGAGATGATGGCGCTTGAATTTGCCCACTCTAAGGCGTCGTGCATTTGTAGGATGGACGCGCCTCGACTGTCGACCGTTCGGCGGAGCATGGTGGATTTGTTTTTTAAGCGAATGTCCATTTGGCAAGCGGGTTGTTCCCACGGTTCGCCGTCGATGTGCATGGGGAGTTTTCGCAGACACTCGATGCGAACTTCTCTCGCTTGACAAATGCGGACGGGTTTGTCCACGCCCCAGTTGAGTTGACCCAAGTGTAACGCGCCGTGGACGGTGACGATGTCGATCAAGCCGTCTTGCATGGAGGAGGCGCCAAAATCGCCATCTTTTTCCCACATGCGTACGCCGCCGGCGAAGGAGTTAATGTTCAGGAGGACAATACCTTCGGCTTCTTGCGGGATATCTTGGAGAACACCGTCGGCATAGATTAAGCAATCGCGGTGCAAACCAGCCATGGAATGTTCCAGGAAATCTTTCGCTCCAAAGACGCCGTAGAGGATTTTGTTCGTCGCTTGACTGAAGAAAAGGTTGGGTTTGGAATTTCGAGTTTGGTGGAACCGTAAGGCGGCTTGCGCGTCCACGCCGATACCGAGGTAATTTTGGAAGACAATCTCGGATTGGCCGTTCGGGCCCATGACGAGAGAACCGGTGGATTTGCCATCCGACGCGTGTTCGTCGATGGATTTCGGGACTTGCGGGGAGTTTGGCGGGAGAGATGTTTTGGTTTTGCCGTCCTTATTGTCTCCAGTCGATAATCCTCCCATGGACCCAAACCTCGGCGTCGTCGGTGATCCGGGAGTTTTGTCGCCGCCGCTCTTTTCTCCGTCGCTCTTTCCGCCTCCTCCCGGAGTCGTCGTTCCGCTAACGTTTTTCGGCGTTTGCGGATTGGAAAGCTCCTTCTTCGGTAAGGGCGTCAAAGTCGCCGTCCATCGGTCCAACAACGTCGGGTGCGCTTCCATCACTTGCAACAAAATCTCCGAGATGATTTCCTGGAAACCAAACCCACCACCCCAACCTAACACTCTCGCTAAATCGTTCCCGGTACCCAACGGCAAAATCGCAACCGGCGGTTTTCTAAACGCGGTCGATAATCCTCCTCCTCCACCGCCTAAACTATTATTATTATTATTGTTGTTGTTGTTATTAGTATTTGAAGCAGACGCGTCGGTGTTTCCATTCATGCTACTGTGGTTACTGCCTCCCGAGGCGTTCATCACGGCATCGCTCGCGTGCGCCATTTTCGCGTCTAAATCCTCTTGCGCCAAATCATCCAAAGCTTGCAAAATCCACCCGACCGTCCCGTCTCCGCCGCACACTAAAATCCTCACGTTCGGTACGCTCGCGAATAATTTCAACGCTGGCGCGGGACCAGTCTTGTGCAAATCTACCACTTGCAGCGGGTTCAAGTTCTGTCGCATCGCTTCTAACAGATGCCTCCCCGTCTGTCCTCCAGACCGCGAATTCACAAACACCAGCAACGGCATCGCGTCTTCCGGCAACAAGTCCACGTCTACGCTTAAAATCGGCGAATACGCGTCCTGGTCGTCCATAAAATACTGCTGAATACCTCCGTTACTCATCCCGCCGTTCTTCCCGCTTTTCTTTCCTTTCTTCTTTATGTACTTTTTAATCTTCCTCGTCACCCGTTTCAGCGGGCTCCGCATCGGCGCTTCCGTCACGCACTCGGGAGGTAATATCAACCGCACGTGCCTCGATTTCTTCAGGAAATGCCACCACCCTTCTCGCTCTCTTCTGTGCTGCGCGAACTGCGCGAGAAACCACCTCCCGCTAATCACCAAGACGAGAATCGACACGAGAATTTGCCACACCTGCTCTTTCGTTTTCGGCGCGTATTGCGAAAACGGAACTCGTTCTACCAGAGACGTGACGTTTAACACCCAACCCGAGAGCAACGGGTCCCCTCCGGGTGGTATGTTTTTCTTCAAATCGATCAAAATCGGTCCAGAACTACTGCTTGCTTTCGCGAACACTTTTCGACGCAATCGGTCCATTTTGCTCCTCCGTTCGTTTCGAATTCAAACGGAGAACACGAAGAACAAATCCCCTACGTCACGCTTTCTCCCGTCGCTTTTGCGCTACCACCACCCGATTGAACGACTCTGTTTAAAAGATCTTTTGTTCTACGCGCCTCTCTCTTTTGCGTTCTCAATGGTGCGATGCTCTTCGCTTTGAGTCGTCGTCGTCGTTTCGAGAGCGTTCGGTGTTTGTGTGGAGTTTTTTCTCGCTTTTTTTACGTTCGTGTCTTTTCTGAGGATGCGTCGCAAGGATCTTTGGATAAAGTGACACAAAAAACGCTGCGTACTCGAGAGAAGAAGAAGAAGACAAAGAAGACGACAAAACCGGAGTTTCAATCGCGCTCTTCTTACTTTTGTCTGATTTTTGCATTTCTCGTCGGCTTCTCTTCCATCTCTCTTACTTTATATCGTTCAGATCTGCCTGCGAGGAGGTTCGTATTCTCATCGTTTCGTCTCTCTGTTGACGGTTCGAATTTGATCAAAAATCCATCTCATGGAGGAGAATAAACCGAACAGCGGGAGAGATTCGCCGACGTCTTCGTTAGCGGCGCATCCCGGTGGGAGATCTTCTTCTTCCTTTTTTAATAACGAGAGTCACGACGAGGATGATTCCTCGGGAGGAGAGTTTGAAACCGAGAAAAAGAGGAAAACAACAACGAGGGAAAAAGACACGAAGAAAATGGAACCAGCGCAAGTGGCGAAGACGTTCGAGCGTCGGTGGGTGAAAATTGGCGACCTGGAATACGATGTGACGGATATGAAGCACCCTGGAGGGTCGGTGATTTATTACATGTTGTCCAACGTCGGCGCGGACGCGACGGAGGCGTTTCGAGAGTTTCACTATCGATCGCGAAAAGCGGAGAAGATGTTGAAGTGTTTGCCGCAGAGGAAGTACGACGCGAAGAGTCACTACTCCTCTAAATATAATAATAATAATAGCAATTATCAGCCGATTGATACTAGCGATAGCGCGATGTTGAAAGACTTCGCAACGTTTCGCCTCGGTTTGGAGAAGGACGGGTACTTTACGCCGTCGCTGGTACACGTGGCGTATAGAATCGTCGAGTTGATGTTTACGTTCGCGCTGGCGACGTATTTGATGGCGAAAGGGTACACGACGTTATCTGTGATTACCTACGGCGCGTTTTTTGGCGCTCGATGCGGGTGGGTGCAACACGAAGGCGGACACAACTCCTTAACCGGGAACATTTGGATCGATAAACGCATCCAAGCGTGCTTGATGGGTTTCGGTCTCGGTACATCCGGCGACATGTGGAACGTTATGCATAACAAACACCACGCGACTCCGCAGAAGATTCGACACGATATGGATTTGGATACCACCCCCGCGGTGGCTTTTTTCAACACCGCGGTGGAAGAGAACAGAGATCGCGGGTTTTCTCGGCTCTGGTCCAGATTCCAAGCGTGGACGTTCGTGCCAATCACCAGCGGCGTGTTTGTCATGGCGTTTTGGTTGTACGTCTTGCACCCGTCCAAAGTCTTCAAGAAGAAGAACTGGGAGGAAGCGTTTTGGATGTTGTCTTCGCACGTCGTTCGAGCGTCGTTGATTCAATTCGTCCACCCTTCGAACGTCTCCTTCGCGCGCGCGTACGGCCTCTACGCTCTTTCGCAGTGGATCGCGGGCATGTATCTGTTCGCGCACTTTTCCACTTCGCACACGCACACGAAAGTCGTCGAGTTCAAGGACCACCCGAGTTGGGTCCGATACGCCGTCGAGCACACGGTTGATATTAGCCCAGACCGCGCGTACGTAAACTGGCTCATGGGTTACTTAAACTGCCAAGTCATCCACCATTTGTTCCCGGATATGCCGCAATTTCGTCAACCGGAAGTGTCCAAGAAATTCGAACTCTTCGCCCGAAAGTGGGGTTTGGAATACACGGTGATGACGTACGGCGAGGCGTGGAAAGCCACGTTTAAGAATTTGAACGACGTCGGCAAGCATTACTACGAGGAAGGACGGGTAAAGGATAAAGAGCGCAACAGCAGCGAAGAAAACGCGAAGACAAAAAAGATCAAATAATATTAAAATAGTATTCATACTAATACACGAGTAGATATTAATACATTAAAGAAGGATAATACTTTGTTGTAAGTACGTTGTTTTACTACCACTCGTTGTTGCGCTCGCGTGTTTTGGTACACCTATCTATATTTGTTCGATTAAAAGTTGACAAAACCACACAAAAACGCATTTTCGGGAAAAAGAGAAGAAAGAACGTTGACTTTAGAAGAATAATAATAATGGGGAAAAAGATGTCCGGCGCGCAGAAAAGGAAGAAGAAGAATGAGAAAGAAGCGGCTGTGAAGGAAGCCGTGGCGGATATGGAGCGTTTAAAGCTTGGACCGACGAAGTTGTGGACTGGGTTGGTGACGCATCATAAGGATGTTTTCGTCTCGCATGTGATTCCGAAATTGAATAGGACAGATCGGTGTTTCTTTTCGAGAGTGAATAGAGAGAGTTCGGGTGTGCTTGCGTACGCCGGGTTGAAGGTATCGGAATTACGTGCGATGGTTCACGAATGCACATCCATTACGACGATGGAATGGATGTGGAATAACTTTCCCTGGGGAAAGAAAGATATAGAGGGAGATGTGATAGATCAAGCCTACTTTTGCTATCAAGTAGCTACAACGAACAAACTCGAGTTGCTCAAGTGGGCGAGAGAAGTGAAACAGTGCCAGTGGGATGAAGAGACGATTAGTTGGGCCGCATTTAAAGGTAATCTCGAGATGTTAAAGTACTGCTTCTCTAATGGTTGCCCGTATAATGAAAAAGAGGCGTGTGAACTAGCTGCTTTTAAAGGACACCTCGACTGTCTTCGATTTCTTTTCGACAAAGTGAAACCTTCGCGAGATACGGAAAGATATGCGGCAATACAAGCAGCATGCGGTGGTCACGTGGACATCTTGAAATATTTCGTTGAAGAAAGAAAGATATATGAGGAGGTAAAGGGCGTGTGCGTGGCAAATGCTGCAAGGTATGGCCAACTCGATTGCCTCAAATACTTAATCGAAGAGGCGAAAGCGCCTCTTGACAGCTGGGATGTCATCGCTTACGCTCGTTACCACGAGCACTCCGAGTGCGAAAACTACTTGCTCGAAAAAGGGTGCCCAGAACCAACGGACGAAGACTACGCCAGATTTGCCAAAAGTCAAAGAGAATAATGGTCATCACTGAGAAGATAGATAGATAGATATACACGTAGTCCATCCTGCGTATATTTTTGGGGTTCAAAGTCTGCACACGAACGAACGGAATTCCTCAAAACTTTTGCATTCAAATTCAAAGCTTTTACATATTCACACGATGACGACGACGACGTTTAAAGCGACGACGACCACCGTAACCGTGACCAAAACGACGCTTTTACTCGCGTGTCTTCTTCTGAGCTCGATCTTCTGCGCGTTTGCACGCGCAACAAAAGAAACCCCGACGACGAGTAATCATCTTCAATCCGTTTTCAAACACCAAGCGGAGAAGAAGATTATGGAAAAGGAGCACGTTGGTGCGAGTGTAGCACGAAGAAGACAATTACTCGAAGACGAAGAGCAAGAGGAATACGAAGAGAACAACGACACGAACGAAGTGGACGAATCTGCAGTCATGGACGCGATCGAGGAAGCGGATTCAACGTCAGATGAGATGCAACATCCGACCGATTTCGAGGCCACCGATCACACGGATTTGTACACCGCGAAAAGAGACCGCGACCGCGCGTGGGAGAAAGCGAGGAAAGGGTCGGGTTTTTTGGACGAAAATCAAGGCCATCGAGTGAAAATTGTCACCAGGCGAGCGTCGGAGCGGAGGAAAGCGACGAGTGGGAACAACTACGAACACGGGACGTGGGTGCAGATTGGACAGAACCACGCGTTTGTGAGCAAGCACTCGGAGGCGTTTAAGAATCCAGAGTCCGGGTTGTATACGACGACGGTGGCGGACGATAACTTGAGAGCGGCGTTAGGGCTCGGTAAAGATACCAGCGACGCGGAAATGATGCAACAATCGACCAACGAGAGACGATGGGGGAGGAACTCGGATAAATCGTACCGAGATAAGGTGTGTTCCGGGACGAGGCACGACATGCCGAGGTGGTGTAAAGGCCCAGCCGGGAAAGGCGGCGGCGTGGCGAATAAGTTGGACGATGCCGAGCAATACTGGCGAGAGATGGCGCGGAAGAGACAGGAGGCGAAGATGACTCTGTTGACGGCGCACCAGGCGTTTTTGAAGGAGGACGCGATTCAAAAAGAAGCCATGGTGTATACGAAGAAGGCGTTGGAGGCGCAAGAGAAGGTGGACGCCGCGGCGAGGTTGGCGCAACAGCGTGAACAAGCCGAAGCGGACACATTGAAAGAAGACGAGATGAGCGAACAACAAGCCTGGCATCGATTGTCGTCGTTGAGGCACCAAGTCGTGAAATACCGAACGATGACGAGAGAGCAAGTGGAAGAGATGGAACGAGAACAACGCGCGTTGGACAGAAGAATGGGACAAGAAGAGCGATTACGCGCGAGCGGCGAGAGAACTCGAGTATCCGGGGATGCCGCAAGAGTGACGGATGAGGTCGATAAAGCGAAGCAACGGTTGCGACGGGCTGGAGAGAATTTGAAATCCTCCGTCGTCGCGCATAAAAAGTTGGAGCAAAACCGATTGAGTTCGTCTTCTTCCAACGACGACGACGAAGAGGATGGGGACGTCGAGGACGAAGAAGCCGACGATAACGATGGTGGAGGACACGAAGAAGTGAAGTGATTGACTTCTTCTTGAAGAAAATATTATTATTTTATCTACATCATTAGCGGCGTGTTTGTGTTTGTCCATTGTTATATTCTATAGTCCTACGGTAATATCTACGAGTCGATATCTTCTCACTTTGTGCGCTCTCTGCTCTGCTCATTCAATTGCCTCAATCGATCGGAGGCCTCAATCGGAGGGATCGGACGCGTCTTTTTCTTTCGTGGTGTTCGTCTCTTTCTCGTTCTCTTCGTTTTCTTCACTGTTGTTGTTGTTGTTGTCGTTGTCCATATTCTTGAGCTCTAAGTGCACCGCGCAGTGGTCGGAGCCGAAGAATTTTTCCATGGGCATCTTCATCGCCTCGGTATCCGTTAAATCGTCCGTGGCGTGATAACATCTTTGGATTTTACTTTTCAAGTTCTTGGAAACAACCATCAAATCGAGACGCATCCCGGGGTTCACGGTATTAAAAACCTTCCCGCCTACTTTATTCACGGTATACGCCCTCCACGTATACGATCGTCGCTCGCCGTTCACCACTCGATACGCGTCGCTTGCCTCCGACGCCTCGAGAATGTTTCGAAACCGTCTCTGTTCGTTCCTCGTAAATCCCGCCACGCCGTAATCTGGATCCGACGCTTTCCTATTCTTCACCGCTTCGATATCGTCGAACTTCACGTCGATTCCGTCCGGGGCGACGTTCAAATCTCCATTCCATATAAAATCCACCCCTTCTTTTCTCAACTGCGTCAACCGTTTCAAAACAGAATCATCCCACCTCCGCCTTCGTTCTCGCGATTCCGCTCCGCTCCCGTTATTCGGCGAATACGTCGAGAGAACGACCAATCTGTTCGCGTCCTCGTCGTCGCCGAATTGACACTCTATCACTCTCCCAGGCCACTCTTCTTCTCCTTTATCTTCGTTCGTAAAACGTAAACGCACTCTGTTCGGTTTCTCCACCTCCTCCGCGTTCACCAGCGTCAACACGCCCGCGGATTTTTGATGGAAACAGTTATAATATCTCGCGTATTTTCGTAAAAATCCGTTCGAATCGAGCAAAGATTCGATTCCGTTCGCGCTTTCCCGGTAGCTCTTATTCGTGCCGTCGTTTGAATACGGCTGCGTGCATTTCTTGCTCGACGACGACGATCCATTTCCTGGAATCCACGTCTCCGTGATTGAAATCACGTCCGCGTTTGCGCTTCGTAAATACGTCAGCAACGCGTGCTTTTCCTTCCATTTGTCTCGAGAATTGATTTTCGAGAGTAAACCGTTCACGTTTACCGCGAGAAAAGTGGACGGATATTTTCGTTTGATTCTCGCCTTCTTGGTGAAGTGAATCGATGTCTCGTCCTCCTCTTGGTCTTTCTCGACGAGGAAACGTTTCATTATTGCGATGAACGCGCTCGTTGTGTAATGACGTTTCAGTTTGCTTCATTTCTTTCCCCGTCATGTTCCAAAGCATCAACAACTTTACCGCGTCGATTGGACGGCAACGGGAGCCTTTTCTCGCGCTCAGAGAGAAGAGGAAAGAAAAACAACAAAGAGTGTCGTCCTTGAGAGGAGTTTCAGCCGCGCAGATAACATTCGTCGACCCGGACGGGAAGGAAATCTCAACCTCATCCTCGAGTGGAATCGTACGAAATCTCGCGCTGGAAAACAACGTTGAAATCTACGAAGGATTCAACAAACTCCTCAACTGCGGCGGAAACGGCCAATGCGGGACGTGCGGGATGATTATCACCACCGATGGAAAAGATGTGTTGAGCGCACCGACCGAGGTGGAGCGAAAGAAACTCGGGGAAGCAAAGTTGAATAAAGGGTATCGATTGAGCTGCCAAACGGAGATTCTGAGCGAGAGCGAAGCGGAGAATGCGATCAATATCACGTGCAAAACGAAACCGCCGAAGAAGTGATTTTGATGCGAAGAGAACAAAAAGAGAAAGGGAGAGAACGAGAGAGAACAGGGTGTAGAGGAGCTCGGAGTTTTGAGGGGCTTTTGAATACTGCGCGTGTATCGTCGGCGGCGAAAGCGTTCTCTCGCTCGCTCTCGCACGCAGAGAGAGGAGCGTCGTACGAGAGACTGAGACTTTCGAAAATGGCCAACACATCGGCCGCATAGAGTGACCGAAATCAAATTCCATACAAAATGAAGCTCTTTTAGCAACAGTTACGTGTTTTGCGTCAGATGTTGGAGATTCAGGCATGTAAACGTTTGCTTCGTACCACACAAATTTAGAACACATTAACACCCCTAATATATACAAACTCTATGCTCCTTTCTTACGCGAAGAAGAAGACAAAGACAAAGACAAATCCGCTCGTTTGGTTACAACTTTTATTAGCGGTGTTGTCGACGAAATCTGTCCTTCAAGACGTGGCCGAGGACCGCCCTTTTGTCGTTTCGAGCAAAGCTGCTCTCGTCGAATTGTTTTTCTTTCCCGAAGCCAATGGTGGCGTTCGAGTGTCGAACACGAAGCGAAACGTCGCGTTCGTGTACGATTCAAACGCCTTGATACGGTCGATCGAATCCACCGTGGAGAGGTATTTTCATTTACCGGAACTCGCTTTAAATGAACTCGAGTTGATCGAAAAGGATGGGATTGAAGTGCGACTGAATAAGTTAAAAAATCTCGATTTTGAAGGAAAAGGAGGATTAGGGGTTGCTCCCGGGAACGAGATTAACGTGGACGAATACGAAGAGTCGTACCAAATAACCTCAAAAACCTCTGCAAAGGAGTGGAAGAAACGTATTTTAGGTATTGATGATGCGGATGTGGATGGAGCGCAGACGGCGAAGAGAGAATTTTTACGCTCGCTGTTATCGCTCGAGTTGAAGTTTCAGGCGAGAAGTTTGCATCGGGAGATGGATAAACTGGTCTTGTTTGATTTTGACGTGAGCGTGAATTACAGTTTAGAAAGCCGAGGTGGGCGAGTGCAAATTAAAATTATAATAGGTGGCAATCACGTCGGCGGGGAGAGCTTTAAAAGCGTCGAGACGGTTTTCGAGGATTGTTTTTTGTTGAGTTTAATAGCGTTTACGCAAGTCGCCGTGTTGAGATCGACGTTTAACGCGAAGAAGAAGACGGACGGCGATGGTGGGTACGCGAGAGTTCGATTTCCTCGGCGGATGAGGAGTCTCGTTTCGCAATCGTTGTTCAACCGTTCGATAGCTTTAGAAACGTGCGCGAATTTAGTTTTGTTCGTCGGGTGCTTGGCGTCGATATCGTGGCAAGTGCTTCCGCAAGAAGGTTTCGGGTTAGGACGCAACTTCGCGAGAGGATTAAACGGGTTTGGATGTTTTTTAATATGGGCGTCTTTAGGCAGACACATGACAAATCTTCCTCCGTACGACGTCGCATTTCGTGCCATAAGTCGAGGTTTACCGGTTGTTTTACAATTTGCCGTAGGTTCTGCGCCGCTTTTGATGGGATTTACGACGTTAGGCGTCGCGCTCTTCGCCGAGGAGACGGAAAAATTTAAAAACTTGGAGAATGGATTTCTGACGTTATTCTCCGTGATGAATGGCGATATCATCTTCGAAAGCGCTCGAGACATGAAACGAGGCATTATCGGTCATGTCTACATCATCATCTTCGTCGTCATCTTCGTGTACACCATCATTTCTACGTTCGTGTCTATCATGCAGAAAGCCTTCGCGGAAATCGAAAGCGAAAAGAGACGACACGAAGAAAGTAGTATTCATCACGTCGACGTAAACGACGACAACGAGAATAATACGAGAGAGAGGAGGAAAACAAACGCCGAAGAAGAAACTACGACTTTTAGAAGAGAACTAAGCGCGATTAAAGACGCCTTGGCATCGTTAGAGAGATCCATCCTCATCGCTCGATGATGACGAAAACGAAGCGTATATAGAAAGCAAGCTTCAGACCGCCAAAGCGACGCGTCGCTTTGGCGGGACTCGTTACAACAAAGAGTACCACGACTTATGCGTACACTACTCCTCCTCGAGAGAGAGAAAAAGAAAGGTTGGTGCCCAGAACCAATTACGCCGATATCATTAAGAGTATTGCGATGTCGTTGTATTGAGCGATGAGACGATTACGAGCGTTTACCAAAACAACACCTGCTGTATTTTAAAGAACAAAAAGAACAAAAAAGGAGAGACGCGAACATTTTTGGATTTTGGCGTTTTGAAAAAGTGTCTTTTTGTTTCTCTTTCTTTTTCTTTCTTTCTCACATCGTCAGCTGAGCTGTGAAAGCGAAAAATAGGACGACGACGAGGATGGAATCTCTCTCTTTTCTCATCAAAAAAGAGTCTCTCTCCTCTTTTTCTGTTTTTTCGGCTCTGCGTGAAGGGGAGGCCCGGCGGCGGCGTGTGCCACTTTGAGAAAACAAAACCTCTCTGTTTTTCCTCACTTTTACCCTAGAGAGAGACATCATCATCATCATCTCTTGTCTTTTGTCCGTAAACGACGACGATTACGATGATGATGAATAATACATCATCGAAAAGAACGACGATGAGAACGTTTGTCTTCTTGATGATGATGTTGGCGGCTTCAACGCTTTCAATGATAACACCAACGAGCGCACAACAGAACGACGACGAAAAACAAACGATGATTGATCATGATGGCACGGACCATTACTCGTCCCGCTCGGTTCGCTTATCCTCCGATACCACCAATATCGGCTCGAACGAACGCAAAATCTTAATCGAGAACGATTACGAAGTCACGTACGGCACGTATTTTAAAATCGTACGCATGAAGTGCGGGTTTGACCACGCGGTGAAAAATCCAGGCAAATGCACGAAAAACACGTACGTGTTGAGGAAACGAGGGACGGACGTACCGACGATCGATCCGAACACGAACGAAATGATTGAACTCGTGAGCGAAGATGGCACAGAAACGAGACATTTTGAAATTCCAGCGACGTCGATTGCAGTCGGCGGGACGTTCGCGTTGGCGTATTTGGAAGCGTTGGATGTGGACGCGGAGACTTTGAAGTTGATCGACTCGCAGTACATGCACTCGCCGTGCATGCAGTTGGCGGTGCAAAATGGAGAGATTATCGATCATGCATATGCTGTATACGGAGCGGATTGGAGTGTGGATACGACGGCGTGGTCGGCGAAGTGCGACGAGTTGAACGTCGATTTGACGTTCACGGATGAGTACGGCACCGGTAAGTGCGGGAACCGAGAAGAAGTGAACGTCTTGTTTCACGGGAACGCGGACGACACCGCGATTTTACGCGCCGAATGGGTGAAGTTTGTGAGCTTGTTCTTCGATAAGGAACAGTTTGCGAACGATTATTTCGCCGTGGAAAGCGACGCCGTGGAGGCTATTAAGACGTACGTGGAGAAGGGCATCGTGGCGAGTTTGTCCGAGAAAAAGACATGCGTTTGGGTGCAAAAGATGGGCTCGTATTACGAAATCTTACACGACACCTTTCGCACTTCGTTGTGTGTGGATGCAGGGATGCTTGCGTACCAAGGCGAGGCGGGTTTTTTGAAAAAGGCGTTTGCCATCGACACGCAACAGGAAGCGTTTCATTCAGCCATTCGCGATTACGACGTGGTCGTGGACGAGAGCTACTTTTACGACGTTTCCTCGTTAAACCGCTCTGCTTACGAAAGCAACTTGGCGTTCGACCAACTCTCTGGCCAAACGGTCAAAGCGAAAGATGGCAACGGCGGTTTGCTCTTACGGGTGGACGCTTCGCGAGGCAACGGCATGACGGACGATCTCAAAGAATCCGGCGAAGTTCGACCGGCGCTGTTGTTGAACGATCTCGTGACCAACGTGTACGGTGGAACGTTGTCCAACGACGACGCGTGTCCGAAATACTTTCGAAATGCGGACGAGAGTGCGATTTACGTGACGCACGGAAACTGCGCGGCGTTGGAGAATGCCGATAACGAGAAGAAGTGCGTGACCGATTTGAAAGAAGAGGCGGAGAGAAAGACGCCTTCTGCTTTATTCGCGGATTCCAGCGCAATCACGACGAGAGACGCGATCGTTGCGACGTTCGGCGTATCTATCGCGACCGCACTTAGTGTGTTATTCGCCATTGCGTGATGAGTTCGCACAAAAATCTGCACGACGACGCAGAACATTAATTATTTATTCATCATCAAAAGTATAAATCAAAAGGAGAGAGTAGTAGAGCGAGTGTTTGAATTTTCAATCTGGCGATTAGAGCGCGAAAGAATCCAATCGAATCGATGGTTTTCGCGTTCGCTGTAAGCCAGACGGAGAAAAATACGACGCACAGTTATTTATGAAGCAAACAAAAGAGAGAATTGTTTTGTAATCGAACACCGCGAGCGGGACTAATAATAAATATCATCTACCTAATAACGTTATACAATACATACACCGCAGCGCCTGTCGTCATCTTTCTAACGATTGACATACCCATACCCGTTCTTCCTCTTTGTTTCCCATCCAATCTACGGTAAAGTTCAACGCAATCGTTTCGCCGCTCCCGTCGATGGCGTTCCGGAAAGAACCGTCTTCGCACGTTTGCCAATCGACGTCTTCGACGTTGTTGTTCTCTTTCTTCGCGCAGCACGTAAAAAACTTAAACTTGAACCCGTCGTCTATGGATTTCGCGCTCATATCCAACGAACACGCGTATAAGTTATCTTTTTCGTCCACTTTCTTCAACTCCGTGCTCTTCTGCACATCCCATTGGCCGAGTTCTTTGCAGCTTCCGACGAGCCGAACCGCTCGGCCATACTCGTCGCAGTCGTCTTTGCGAATGAAAAAGTTGGTCTGAATGTTACCGGATGTTTTCGTCTGCATCGTCTGCATCACGTCTATCGTATTATATCTATTATCTGCATCAGTTTTGTCCTCGCTTCCATTTACATCATCGTTATCATCATCGCACTTCCTTTTTGTCGTCTGAATCGTCTGAATCCTCGTCAGCGCTGCCACGTCCTCCCGATACCGTTGAAACGCCTCTTGCATTTGGTCTATTTTTTTCCTCGCTCTCGCCGCTTCGATGTGTTCTCTCTTCGTGCTCGCGCGTATCTCGTTTTCGATTTCTCGCGCTAAATCTTCTTTCATTTCGTTCGTTTTCGTTTGTGCCCGTCGAAATATATCCGCGTGTGCGTACAGGCGCCCGTGTACCGCGTTTGTTTCGCCCGCGATGCATTCCGCGTTGAATTCGTCCAACGCGAGAAAGAGTGAAGATTCAGTTGTTTTTAAAGAAGTAAAAGAAGCTTTCGCAGCCTGTGTGCGACGCAGAACTTTAGGAGACAACTTCCTCCTCCTAAAAAACAACGATTGCGATGATGATGGTACCGTCCTCGTTCTCATCATCTTCTTTAAATACTAATAAATAGAAAAGCAAACGCGTGCGAAATTTGTAGCGAAGTTTATCCAAAACTTGTGGTGAGTACTCGTAATGCATTCAAAAATACTCTAGATTTTTATCTTACCGTCCAATCTATCTCCTTTCATGTTCCGTATCCAAACGCATCCGCAAAAGACGTACATGCCTGCCAATCCGAGAAAGACTTTGGCGAACCCTAGTGTCGCGCTTTGGCCGACCCATTTGGCGATGACTTTGTTAGCGACGAGACAGCTGAAGACGCCGGCGGTGTTGGTGACGCCTAGGATGCTTCCGGCGCGGTCGGAGGCGTAGTCTTGTAAGTACGCGTGGACGCCGGCGACGCTAGCGGCTTGAGCACCGACGATTATTGCGATGATGGAGACGGAGAGGATTTGGATGTTTTCGCTGACGAAGAGAGGCGTGGAGGAGAGCGCGAGGGAGAAGTACGCCAAGAGGAGGCAGCCGAATGCGGGGATCATGGTCGCGACGGTCATGGCGATTTGTCGCGTTTTCCAAGGAGGCGTTTGGAAGTCTCGAATGGCTTTTTGGCAGAATTTCCCGCCGAAATACGCGACTAAAGCGGTCATGAACCAAGGGAGGAACAAATACGCGCCGGTATCTGACACGGAAAAGCCTAAACTGCCTTGCATGTAAATTCCGAGCCAGTTTTGAAAGGTGAAGAAGCCGATGTTCGTCATGATGTGGGCGAGCGTGACCACTAAAAGTTGGAATTTGACGGAGAGCGGGGAATTCTTCAGCCACGTTCGATTGCTATAGTCTTCGCAGGCGATGTCAAAACGCGCTTGTTCCTCGTTCGAGTTCGTCTCCTCGGTCAAAGAAGAGTCTAACGCGACGCACTCGTCTTCGGAGAGCATGGGGATATCGCCAACCATGGACGAAGAAAACGGATTATGCCGCTCCTCTACTTTTTCTATGAAACGATCTAACCTTCTCAAACGCATAAACGCGATGACGGCGTACACCATCCCACTCAAACCAAACACGAAAAACGCGCCTTTCCAACCAATCACGGGAACTAAAAATCCTCCGAACAACATCCCGAACCCAGAGCCGACGTTGAACATGCTCAATAAAGTCGTAAAAGTTTCTCCTCTTTCCGCGTCGAGAAAGTACGCGGACGTGCCACAAAACCCAGCCGCGGCGGGTAACGCGACCCCAGACGCTAACCCAAACAATAATCTACTGATGAGTAATATCGCAAACGGCGTCAAAATCGTCTCCAATCCGAAAAGCAAACCGCCTCCGCGTTTCAACCACAACAACGTCGGCAACACCGCGACGGCCAACGACCAAAAAAACAGCGCCAAAAATAACAAACTCGAAGGACTTATGCTCCCGCTCTTCTTACTAGTCGCCAGTTGCCCACCTATAACGTTCGTGCTCATGTACCCGATCAAAAAAACGTTCTGTATCCACCCGATTTGCGCGATGGACAAACCCAACTCGTTGGCGATGGGTAACGCCGTCAGCGTGAAAATCGTCCGATCCGCGGTGCTAAAAAGTAACACGATACCGAGCGTAATCACCGCTTGCGTCTTGTGTTTGAACAACGCAAACGCTATCGGTTTGGTTAAACCGACCAAGTTTTCGTCGTACGATATCCCGGATTCACATTCAATCCCCATGATTGTCTCGTTCTTTGCAACATTTTTGTCAAAGTCTTCGTCCTCCTCGTCTGATGATTTTGCGTCGAAAGAGTTTACTGCGGAGTTTAATGATGCAGAGGACCTCCTCCCACCTCCGAATGTAAAAAAACGCATCGTTCTCGTCTGTTTTCTTTGTGTATCTTCTTGAAAGTCTTCTCTTTTCCTCCTCCGCCGAGGATGATGATGATGATTACGACGACAGTTACGAACACATCCCGAGACGACAGTTACGCCGCTTGGACGAGAACGCAGACTTTTCATCTCAGATCTGCTAAATGATGATGATCGAACTTTGTTTAAGGGAGAGTGTGAGCGTTTTGATGACGGGAGCAGTTGTCCTCCTCCTTGCCGCGTGATGATCTCTTGGTGGGGTCTGTCTGCGCGACTGATGATGATGATGATGATGCGTCTGCTCTCCCCAAGGGACGCTTTTCGTGTGAAGAATTTTTACTTTTGTTCGCGCCGCGAACGAAAGACGATGATGTTTAGAACGAGTACTGTATGTGATGGTAGTATATATAATTTATATCAAAAAGTTGTTGTTGTTGTTGTTGTTGTTATTGTTGCCAGAGTGTTGTTGTTGTTGTTGTTGAAGAGGAGGATTAAAGTGTTGTTGTTGTTGAGGATGAAAGTTTTGCCCCGGCGGCGAATGATATTGCCCGCCAGCCGCCATCATTGTGGGGTACCCCATGTTCTGCGCCGCCGCCGCTTGCGGGGGATACCCTCCTCCCATGCCTCCGTATTGTGGCGGAGACGTTTGTTGTTGTTGTTGCTGTAAAGAATGATGATGATGCTGTGTTTGCTGTTGTTGATAATATCCAGGGTGGTTACCACCCATCATCATCTGTTGCGGCATACCTCCGCCCATCGGCGGCGGCATCATTCCTCCTCCGTACTGCTGCTGCTGCGGTTGTTGGTGTTGTTGTTGTTGTCGCGTGTTGGCTTGTTCGTATAACGAGTTCAAATCAACCGGAGCCGCGACTGCTTTCTTAGGCGTACCAAAGAGATCGTCGCCGAACGGATTATTGCTGCCGTTTCGCACGTGTTGTTGCTGTTGCTGATTTGGGGCTCGAACTGGCGCCGGCGGAAGATTCGCGCTCGTGGACGCGGCGGGTTGATGACCTCGATTAGAGTTTCCTCCGGTGCCATTCGTGTGAGTAATCGTCGCTAAACCGAACGGATCGTCGTTTGGGGCCGATGCGGTTGTACCCGCGGGAAGAAAATTCCTCCCAGCTACTACGCTACTCGGCGCTTCTCGCGCATTCTGCGGAGGCGTTTGAATGTTCATCTCTCCAAACAACGCGTCCAAGGTTGCGTTTGCGTTTTGTTGCGGCGACGCCGTTCCGCCACTCGGCGACGTGGCCGCCGCCGCTGCCGCTCCCGGCGACGATTCAGAAGGAGGCGCAGTACCACCACTCGTCCCTCTGTTCGAACGTCTCGCGCCAACTCCGGCTGGCATTTCCCCCGCTTTCGCCGTATCCACGTACTCTTGCATCGTGCCTAAAAACGACTCCGGCGGCGCCTCCAACGCCGGCGCTTGGTTGACGATTTGCATCTTTTGGCACGTCGCGTATAACCGCTGCAAATCTTCGTGTTGAATCACCGACCGCTTATAAATCTCCAACCCTTTCCTCGCTTTCGACTTATCTTGTTCGAAGAACAAACCGACCAAAGCGCACACGCCTTCGTTGGCTAATTTGAACACTTTCAAAGAATCTTTGAACATCAACGCCGTCGCGGCTCTCACGGGAACGTCGTTTCTCCGTAAAACCTCTCCAGTTGGATCGCAATCCGTCAATCGTCGCATCAGCGTTTGTGCCACTGGAACGTGTTGCAACAATTGATCGAAGTTATACGCTTGCATCGGCGTCGATCCGCTTCCTTGCGAACACAAAAACGGCCAAAACTTTGCGCAACACGTAAACTCTTCAAAATACAACGCGTACGCCCTCACCCAACCGGACAACTCGAACGCGGTTTGACTCGAGTCATCTTTCCAATATCTCAACGAAAACAAATCTTGTTCTTTCCCACCCGATCGCGCGTTTCTCAAAGCTTCCGCGTGGTGAAAAAATTCCCTCTGAAACTTCCCTCCGCACTCTTGAAACAAGCGGTGTAACACCACGTGCGATTTAAGCATAGATATCCACCCGGTCGCTTTCCCGATAACTTTCGTGATTGAATTCAAGACGTAGTTAATATCCGCCACGGAGACTCGATCCGGCGAATTCCCTTGCCCGCCTCCGCACGCTAACAGTAACGTCCTTACGTGTTTCTCCTTCGGCGCGGAGAGGTCGTTGTTGCACGCTTTCACGCACGCGTTTTCGAGCTCCAAGTATTCTTTCGGCGCCATCGATTTCGACACGAACGCCTGTTGTTATTATTAGTATTTGAGAGAGCGCGTTAAAGAAAGAAAGAATTGAAGAGTGTCAGCGGCGTGAAAGAAAAGAAAAAATGGCATTAAAAACGACCGAGCGCGAAAGCGCTTTGAAAAGTCTTGTCAACCCATCAAAGCGAGGCATCTCAAAACCCAGCGCAAAAATCAAATCAAAATCACGCAACGTACATTGGTCCTATCCGCGATCGAGGTGACCGGTTTCCCTCGTTTATCGACGCGTTCTGTCCCGTATGCGATTGCTTTCGCCTCGGTTTTGAGCGTTTTTTTGATCGATTTTGCTTTTTGCAACATCTTCTTAATACACTCTTCTTCTTAAACGTGTTATTCTCTTTTCTCTACTCTTTTAATTGAATTGGAGACGCTTCGCTCAAATTCTCAACGAGATGATGATGTGAGAGACCAAAACCTTCTTTACTCCTTTTCACAACGCGAGAGGCCAAAACCGCTCTCGATCTCTCTTTCTCTTCCGTGTGTCCTCTCTTCTTCTTTCTCTCTGATTTCGTGAGAAGACTTTTATTATATACTCGCGGGTTGTTTTACGCAGAAAGCTTTAGCTTTACGACTGATGGGCTTTATTTTATCGTCTGTTTGTTCTGAACTGTCGAAGAGACTCCGCTCCGACCAAAACCCTAAACAAAAAAGTTTCTTCCTCTTTTGAGACTCGAGAGAAATCTTTCGTCGCTCTCGTTTTTCCTCATCTTTTTAAAGCACACTACTAGTAATAAGAGAGAGATTAGTAGAGAGATGTTCAACGCGTTTTACAAGACGTTCATGGTGCGTTTTATCGCGAGAAGAAGGGCAGAGAAGAGCGCGTACTCTTTTTTGCGTTTTTTCTTTTGTTGTTGATGATGATGATGATGATGTTTTTCTTTCCCGATTTCCCTTCATTTTCAACCTCATCATCATCATCCATATTTATTAACTTTCTTTTCTTTCTCTCTCTCTCTTCAAAAAAAATAAAGTCGAACACGTCCGTGTACGTGGGCGTGATCATCGCCGGCGCTTTAGTCGGGGAGAAAATGGTCAATAAAGGGTTCGATAGCATGTGGGAAAGTAGGAATAAAGGGAAATTGTTCAAGGATTTAAAGCTGCCTGAAGCAGAGGAGGAGTAAAGGAAGAGATACGTATGATCTCTCTCTCAAACGACAACACGCTCTCTGTGTAGGCGAGCGATGGAAGAGGATATATATGCAAGAGTAGCAGTATTGTTATTATTATTTGTTGTTGTTGTGATGCGAAAACCAATTATTCTTCTTATTCTTCTTCTCTTTCTTCGTCTTCTTTAGTATCGACGATAACAACGGTAACTCCTCTGTTGCTGTCCTCCGTCGAAGAAGCTTCGCCAACTCTGGTCAGCGCGATTCGAAAGAGTGGCGGACCGATTAACAAATTCAGCGCGATCATCGCGGTCGCGACGGAGGCGAATTGTTCGCCCCACGTTGCGGAAAATTTCACCGAACACGTTCTCGCCAAACCTAACGCGACGCCGGCTTGGGTCACGTGCGCCATCCAAGCGACTTTGCGCTGTTGCTCGATAGTATTATCACCACCCCCGGAGAACGACGACGTTTCCGATGAGAGGAGTAAACGACTGGCGATTCTACACGCGATGAAAATACCGAGTATGCGAAACGCGACCAATAAGATCGCCGCTTGCGCGCTTCTCATCACGTGTTCCATTTCCAACGCCACTCCGGCGAGCGTGAAAAAGACCAAGTTGACGAAAGGCTGTAACGAGACCAAGGACGAGTGCAACGACTTCGAGCCGATGGTGTTGAAGAGTTGCTGTTGCGCCAACTTATTCGCCGCGTCCTCGTCCGCCGCCGTCCTCGTCGTCGTCGCCGCGGAGGAAAAATTACCTCTGTTGGCGCAAAATATCCCACAACACACGCACACTAACAGCGGTTCCAACAAAAACAATCGCTTGGAAACGACGAATATTGTTGTCGAGTAGACGATGGTAAACAGCGGTTTCATCGATTGTCTCATCAACGCTCGAAATCGAGTTTTTACATTCACATGCGCCGCTTGATGATCACCACCGTCCGTTTGCGCTACACTCGGCGACGGCAAGCGTCGCAACACCGAGTGTAAAGGTGCTCCAGCGAAAAAACCGAACACGAAGGAACCAAACACAGAAACCACCGGTTCTAACGCGCGAATAATCGATCTCATCTGGTACTCGTAATCGTTTGTCGACGTCGTTTCTTCTCCGCCGATTGTCGTCATCAGATGCCTAAGAAGCGCGCTCGTCTGATCATGATTAATATCTGTCGTCTCGTTCACCATCATCAACGAGGATACTACAGTGCTACTCTCACTACGACTACTACTATTTTGACTACCATCACTACCTCTACTACTAGTGCTACCTCCAACGCTCGCGTCCATCAATCCTAAAGATTCAATCATCTCCATGTTCAAAGCGAACAAAACGACGACCAAAACGTCCTTCAAAACCGTCACCGAGACGACCAATTTTGAAAACGGTCCTCTCGCTTCGGTTTCTCTCAAAACGGCGATCGCCGAAGCTGGACTCCGAGCGATCGATAACGTAGCTATTAACGATCCTACCGCGCACGCTCGCAAGTACTTTCGCCGCCGCCGTAAAAAAGAAGAATCGTCGTCTTCGCCGCCATCG